>OJOH01001218.1_pt1 | contig 12329 bp, 4 predicted proteins | sample 1598201 | NCBI WGS metagenome assembly OJOH01 (sample SAMN03922462, study PRJEB24848) | human gut metagenome | isolation source: stool sample | host: Homo sapiens | place: Germany | collected 2009-11 | reverse complement strand
GGAGAAACAATCCCTTTGCGGATTACATAAGCCTGCGGATTCGTTTTATAATCAGCATCCTTTGCGTCCGCATAAACAGTAGCTATATACTGTTTATCAGCATCCAGAAAATCCAGTTTCAGAGTAGAAGCATGTCCCTGCTCACTGCTGGTACAACCTATAAACCAATCATTCGTACCTTTCGCCTTGCGGGCAGCCGTAATATAGCGTCCCGGTTCTGCTTCCAGGTATCGGCTGTCATCCCAGTCCAAAGCCACATCCTTAATGAACTGGAAAGCATCCATAAAGCGTTCATAGTTCTCAGGCAGATCAGCTGCCATTTGCAAAGGGCTGTACATCGTGACATAGAGTGCCAACTGACGCGCCAATGTAGAGTTTACATGAGCGTGACTATTCGGATTCAGTTTATTCATATCCATTTCAAAGACACCCGGCGTATAATCCATCGGTCCACCTTGCAGACGGGTAAAAGGAAGAATGGTCGTGTGGAAAGGCTTGCTGCCTCCGAAAGCTTCATATTCCGTGCCACGGGCAGATTCATTTCCTATAAGGTTCGGATACGTACGGCACAAACCAGTGGGGCGTACAGCCTCATGGGCATTCACCATAATCTTATGCTTGGCAGCTTCGGTCACGGCATACAGGTAATGGTTGTTCATCCACTGCCCATAATGATATTCGCCGCGCGGAATGATATTGCCCACATAACCGCTTTTCACGGAATTGTAACCGTATTGGTTCATCAAGTCATAGGCAGCCTCCATGTGGCGTTCGTAGTTGCGTGCGGAAGCCGATGTCTCATGGTGCATCATCAGTTTGACACCTTTGGAGTGGGCATACTCATTCAGGTATTTGATGTCAAAATCAGGATATGGAGTAAGAAAGTCGAAAACATAATCCTTGCTGTTACCGAACCAGTCTTCCCAACCGGTATTCCAGCCTTCTACCAATACCTGGTCGAAACCATGCTCCGCAGCAAAATCAATGTACTTCTTTACATTCTCCGTATTGGCGGGGTGAATACCATTCGGTTTCACTTTCGTATAATCCGTTTCATCCAGTTTTACGGAAGGGAGATCAAATGTATATGCCCACGGCTTGCCTGCCGCAATCATTTCCCACCATACGCCTACATACTTCACAGGCTTAATCCAGGATGTGTCCTCATACTTACAAGGATCATTCAGATTCAGTATCAGATTGGAAGCCAGCACTTCACGGGCATCATCACTGACTATCACCGTACGCCACGGAGTGTGACAAGGTGACTGCATATACCCTTTATCGCCCTGTGCATCCGGCGTCAGCCAGGATTCAAAGATAAGATTCTTATCATCCAGATTCAGATGCATGCACGAATAATCCACCAAAGCAGCTTCATGGAGATTCAGATAGATTCCGTCAGCTGTTTTCATCTGGAGGGAAGTCTGTACACCTGTCGGCGAAAACTGGTTTTGTGACGCATTATCTGTAATGGCTCCCTGCATCAAACCACGAATTTCCGAAAGTTTGGATTCCGTATAATCATATTCCTGAGTATCGTAATCACCAGGAATCCACCAGGCAGTATGATCGTCCGTCATGGCAAACTGGGTATGTTCGTCCTTTATCACGAAGTAAACCAGATTCTTCTGTTGCGGAAACTCATAACGGAATCCTACACCATCATCATATACACGAAAACGAAGGTTCATATAACGATCCGTAGCGGGCTGTTTCAATTCAACCAGCAATTCATTGTAGTGATTACGAATATCTTTCGTTTCTCCCCACACCGGTTGCCAGGTTTCGTCGAAGGTAGAGGTAGAAGCTTTCAGGACTTCAAAACCATCCAGCAGATTATTGGCATTCTTCAATTCCAGTCCCAAAGTGCTGGGCTTAATCACGGATTTTCCTTTATACTCCACCTGATAGGTCGGAGCACCATTCTTTGATAATTCAAAATCCAGCTTCACCTGGCCCGAAGGAGACGACACTCCTTCCGCTTTCCCCGCTAAGGCAAAAAGAAGACAAATTGCGCTAAGCATTAACTTTCTCATAACTATACTTTTTATGGTTGGTATTAATAAATAAATTCAATCGTGTGTTTCACCCCGTCATCCGGCAATCTCAACATACAAAGATTCTGTTTCTTATCCGGACACCATGCAGTAACCTTGAACTCCATTTCCATTCCTTCATTCAGTTTTTCCGCTTTCATCTTCCTTACTTTCTGTCCGTCAATAAGTGCCTCCTTCGGCATCTGCCCGGTATAAATGCAAAACATCAGGTTGCGTTCTCCCGGAAGGGCATACTTCTCTCCCGCCCTTTCCCCGATTTCGAGCACATATCCCTTTTCCGTTGTCCGGCAAGATACAGGAGTACGCATAAATTCCCCACGCTGATACCCCAGATCAGTTCCTGCATCTTCATACAGGGAGAAAGACGTTTCACCGCCCGCCGCAGCCGGAAATACCTCAAATGTAATCGGATAAACCGCTTTCTCATCCGTATAATTCATCACAGGCATCTGAGGGATGATACTTCCTTTCCGCACAAACATAGGAATGGTATTCAGCGGAGCATTTGCCGTAGTCCACTGTTCGCCGCTATATTCCGTGCGCTTGTCATTATAATCAATCCAAGTACCTTCGGGCAGATAAACATTCTTATTAGTCGCCCCCTTCTTCACTACCGGAGCTACCAGCAGTTCGCTGCCAAACATGAATTGTGCATCCGTAGAGACTGTTTCCAAATCCGCCGGATATTCCATAAACATGGGGCGCATAATCGGCAAACCCGTTTCATACGCTTCGCGGGCATAAGTATAAATATAAGGCAGCAAGCGATATTTCATTTCTATGGCAGCTTTAACGTTCTTCTCCGCTTCCTCCCCAAAGAGCCACGGTTCTACCGCCACATCTCCTTCATGGTGAATACGGCTCAGAGGATTGAACGCTCCCAACTGTACCCAACGGGTATAAAGTTCCGCCATAGCGGGATAATCTTCAATATCCCCGCAATAACCGGAAATGTCACATGCAACGAAAGGAATCACACCCAGTCCGGCAGATAAAAGTACCGGGATCTGATTAGCCATCTGTCCCCAGCCTTGCAACACATCATCTCCATTGCCGCAATCTCCGGTCCAGCCAAAGGTGTAACGCTGTAATCCTGCATAGGCGGCACGCGTCATCTGGAAGACACGAAGATCCGGATTCCGTTTCTCAAACTGTTCCTTTACCACCTTATCCCAGGTCAGCCCATACACGTTATGAATTTCATCGTGCATACCCAGGTGGTGCTTCATTACAAGACGTTCCGTTTGTTCCTCATTGCTCCAGGCAGGTTCACCCATATCCGTCCAGAAGCCGGCAATGCCGTCATCTATCGGTTTCTGCTGATAGGCTCCCCACCAGTCCGCCACTTCGGGAATGGTAAAGTCCACCACACCGCAGTTGCCACCCCATGGCCAGGGCATATCATAGCTCTTACCCGTAGTGGAGTCTTTCACCAGATAACCCAAGCGGTCCGCTTCTTCCCATTGCTTTTTATTAGCCTGAGAGATAACCGGGTCTTGCGAAACAATCACTTTGAAGCCCATCCCTTTCAAGTCGGCAAGCATCTTCTTCGGATTCTGATAGTTTTCTTTCCGCCAGTTGAAGTCCTGTAGGTATTGTGTCCAGCCTATATCCTGATAGATGATATCGCAAGGAATACCACGCTTACGGTATCCTTCAGCTATTTCATAAGAGAGCTTCTCGGTAGTCAGCAGGCCGCGGCATTGTGCAAAGCCCAGTGCCCACTTCGGAGGCATGATGGGTTGTCCGGTCAATGCGACATACTGTTTCATGATTTCCTTATAATCCTTACCGAAGATGAAGTAGTAAATCATCTCCCCACCGGGAGCTTCAAAGCTGTAATAATCACGGCTTTCAGTGCCGAATTTGAATTCTGTCTTATACGTGTTATCCAGAAATATACCATAGCGATAACTGCTCATAAAGAAAGGAATACTCTTGTACAGGGGATCTTCCACAACGCTGTAACAAGGTTTATCACTGTTCCACATCTTATAAGATTCGCCACGACGGTCCAGCTTGCCGGTCTTCTCACCCAAACCGAAGAAATGCTCATCCCGGCGCAAGGTCTTATACTCCACTTTAAGCTCTCCATCGCTGATATGCCCCTTGTCGGCATAATCACTGAACAAGAGCTTCTGATACTTGTCGAATATCTGCAAGCTAAACGGAGCCTTGTTGATGCGGATACGCAGTTTAGGTGTAAATATCTCATAGCAGGCATTCTGTTCGTCCACCCGAACAGTGCCTACATCTTCCAATTCTTCATTAATCACCGCAAAGGAAGGATTTCCCCGCTGCAACTTACCGTCCGGCGAAAACCAGACACGCACAACGGAGGGACTGCAAAGTTGCAACTGCACAGCCGAATTATCGTCTAAATGAAACGTAACGTCTCTCCCTTCCTGCGAATAAGAAGTACAGTTTCCCGTTACATTTCCGCCATATAAGTGCGGAGACAGGCAACACAGTATTAAAAATAAATATATATATTTTCTCATGGTTCTATATCTTTTATAATTTATTCCATTACAATCATGCTCCAGTATTTCAGTGAAGGAAGCGTAAAGGTTATCGCTCCGTCTTTCTGTTCAAAAGCTAATTCCTGCGAAGCTCCGGCATGTGCATCGGGAGTAGCCACCCACACTTTGCTCACTTTTCCCGCAACATTCAGCTTCAAGGGCATTTTAGTCACCAACCGTGGTTCGGGCATTGTCCCGTTCAGGTCTCTCCAACTTAAACTGTTTGCACTAAGGAAGTTCAGCAGATGAACCACCTGTTTGCCGTTCACTCTTCTGGCGAAAGAAGTAATGGCTGATTTCTGTGGCGGCCAAGTGTTCAGATTCAGATTCTTGCTTGCATCCGTACATACCAAAGTGACCTTCTCCTCCTCCCCGCCATCGCGAAGAAGATTCTGATAAGCAGTCATAAAGTCATAATAGCGCACGACAGCCGTCTTCAAGGCATCACTCATCTGCAAACGGGTATTTGGAAAATATTCACTGCACAACATGTGGTCGCCTCCCAATTCCAGGTGCGAACCGCCCAGAGCAAACATCACCGCATCCGTCAGTAAGATTCCCGGCATATTGAACTCGCCGGAACCTTTTTCATAATTCATATAAGCCGCAAACACCGTCTTCAGTGCCTGATTTCCGTACTGATGGTTCGCTTTCAGGATCGTATATAAATCCGTGAAATCAGCTTCATCCCCCCAAACTTCATTATACAGGAAATCTACTTTCCCCGTACCTGCAATCTGGGATGCACCATAGCTACTTACTGCATTCATCACCAAGCGCTTATCAGGATGTTTCCCCTTCATAGCTTCAATAAACGAAACATAAGTCTTAGGCAGATTCACCTTATTCCCCTTGTAATCATAGCGGTCGCCACGGTTTCCCAACTGGTCTATCTGATAGCCGTCAAAGTCAAGATTGGCATAGACATCATCGTTGCGCTGGGCAATATATGCCTGCCATTCGGCATTACCCGGATCGAGCAAATAGATATTGCTCTTCCAACTGTCAGGCAATGTATGCGCATCCTTATCCGTATGCCCTGTGCCTTTAAAGATGTACCACTCTTCTTTCACACCGTCACCGGCTGCATCATCGAGCGCACCGAAACAAAGATTATAGAACATCGCCTTCATTCCAAACGAGTGCTGGATGCGGATATAATCCTTTACCGACTGTGTATAAATATCCCGATTGGCAATGTCCTTATATACCGCATCGAGATGTTCACGCGTACCGCCTAACGGCCAGTGGTGCTTGTTGTGCCAATCCTGAAACTGCACACCATTGATATGGCAGCGGTTCAGAAAAGCCATTTCCTCCTGAATTTTACTTTCCGTTTTAGAAGCGTCGAAGGTGGCGACAAAGCCATAACGCGGAAAGCGTGTCCAGTCGCTGGATACATCGACGGCAATAGTACCGAGAATGACTTCCGTACCGTCTTCTTTAGTGCGATAGACATCCGCCAGATATCCGGTGAAATCCGTTGCAGGGGCAGTCCACGTCCAGGAACTGCCTGCGACTGCCTGTTCGGAGATTACCTTGTTCAAAGTACGGTAACGTATCTTTGCTCCCGCAGGCAGGGCATCGGCTGTGAAGGAAACGGTTTCACCCGGTTTGTAACAAGCCTTGTCAGTGGTCAGGTTCACGGTTAAATCGGAGGTAACGGGAGTGACATCAGTCACTCCTCCGGTTTCTCCTCCACCGCCGTTACCACCGCCGGTTTCATCATTGTCTTTGCTGCACGAAGCCAAAAAGAACATGGCAGCCATTGCATAAACTATATATTTCATCGTTTCACTGTTTTACAATCGAAATAGTCTCTTCCAGTTGATTCAGAGTAATCTTATAAGAACCAGCCGTCGTAATCTTCCATTTCAGGTCGATACCTCCAATCATTACATCCAGGTATTGAGCTTTGAAAGCATCGCTGGCCTTATCCAAGAACAACATTGGTTCCGTCTCGCCCGAAGGCTGCTTATCAGCTACGGTCGGCATAAACCAGGCACCGTTCCAGTCCTCTTTTTTATCACAGGTCAGCTTCAACTCACCCACATTCAGTACACCTTGCCAGGTAAATACATACGGATTATCCGTGGCCTGCATCGGCGTGGCATCTCCAATGCTCCATCCCGCAGGCGCAGCATCCCCTACCATATAAATCATCTCATAAGGAATAAATTCGCTCATCATCATGCGCTCTTTCCCTGCACGGATATCGACACATATCTTATAGGCCTTACCACATTCGGCATCTTTCAGCACCCATTTATTGTCAGGATCGAACCCTTTCACAAATACCATTTCCGTATCGGTGTAAGCGGCATTGGCATTCTTTGCTTTATACATGCTCTCCCAGCTTCCTTCCGAAGTTCCGAACTTGAATTCCCCGCCCTGGCCTGCATCAAACAAACGGGCATAGCGGAACAGGAACGGATCGAGCACATCCTTTTTCATCGGCACAAATCCCCAGTCGTTCATACCTCCAACGAAATAAAGCTGATTGTAAGCCGGTCTGAGGTTCTCGGTCTGAGTCAAGGTGACAACACCGGTAAACAGATTCGCTTCAACAATATAGTTGAACTCTTCTTCAATCGTAAACGATTCGTCCGGCTGATCGGCACTGGTACGAAGCACCAGTTTTCCGTCAGTTCCTTTGCTATACGACGGCAAGAAAGAACCCAGCGTAGTGATAAACTTAAAGGAACCCGCAGTCATTTTTCCCGTCCATGTAAAGATACCATTGTCTTTCCGGGTCATTTCCGTTGCATCGTCCGCACTCCAACCGCCGGGAGTGGCATCACCTATCAGGTAAAGAGTGGAAGTCAACGGTTTGTAGGCAGTGACACTAAAAGAAGTGGTGGCCACCTGCGTCTCTTCCCGATCCGTTACTTTGGCTGTCAGGCGTGCTTCCAGAGAGATGTTTTCAGTAGCTTCCGCACCGAAATGCTCACGAAGGATGTTATTCAATTCCTCCACGTTCTTCTTCCAGGTATATTCCTGCACGACATTCTCCAAAGCCACATAAGGAGCGGCAAAATTACTGCCCGCCTTGGCAAGTTCCAGTGTATAGGAAATCTTATTTCCCGTACCATAATTCGTGCCCGTTGTCCAGGAGAGTTCCAGGGCATCATCGCCATGCGCCTGTTCGTTCAAAACGACTTCCGTATTGCTGGTGGAAAGCGCCAGTTCATTGTGCCCCTTGTCCAGTTCCATATAGTCATTGTCCACGCATGCAGACAGTACCATGCAACCCAGCAATGCAAATACTAAATGTGAAATATATCTTTTCATATTCTTCTTCTGATTTAAGTGATTAATAACCCGGATTCTGTGTCATCAGTATATTCGCATCCATTTCCGTCTGCGGAATGGGGAACAACAGGCGATTCTTATTCACACTGTTCTTGCCGATGGATTGCAGGAAACGGATGGCATACTCTCCATTATTGACGCGGATCATATCGAACCAACGATGTCCTTCGAAAGCCAGTTCCATGCGTCGTTCGTGAATAATCTTCTCACGCATCGCCTCCTGTGACAGGCCCGAAACTTCCGGCAGTCCGGCACGTTTGCGAACTATATTCAGGGGAGCGGCAGCTTGGCCGGGTTGTCCCATTTCATTCAGCGCTTCCGCTTTCTTCAGCAAGACATCCGCATAGCGGTACACAACAAAGTTATTGGGGTTCGTATTGTATTCCGGCGAAATGGTCTTGGACACCAGGAATTTGCGTACGTTATATCCGGTATTAGAATAAGAACTCTTGTAAGTCTTCCCGTCGAAGTCCGGACAACCTGCATAAAGAACCGTCAGTTCTTTCCGTTTGTCACCTTCTTCATACTGGCTCACAAATTCCTCCGTAGGCTGATTCCAGCCGTAACTGCCTGCAACAAAGTCCGAGTTGCGGGGCCCCATAAAAGTGGAAAGCCAGGAAGACTGACCGTCCGTTCCCCAGAAATCATATTCCGAACTTCCGGAATACTGCACTTCAAACAGAGATTCGGGACCGTTATTGATGGTAGCATCGAAGTTATTTTCATACTTGCAGGTGGAAAGGTCGTAACCCAGGTTCGTAATCTCATTGCACAGTTCCACCACGTCTTCATAATAACTCGTATGGTTGGGAGCCAGTGTCAGGTAAATATCCGCCAGCATGGTAAGGGCGGCATCCTTACAGGCACGTCCTTTTTCTTCTTCATTATATTCCGCTTTCGCCGGAAGCAAATCGACCGCATTCTTACAGTCCGAAATGATCTGCTCATAAGTCTGATCCAACGTAGTGCGTGCTATTGCAGTAGATTCACCCGGATTATAAGGTTCCAGACGCAAAGGAACACCGCCATACAAACGGGCTAAGATATAATAGTAATGGGCACGAAGGAAATATGCTTCACCCATACAACGGTTCTTTATGCTTTCCGATACGGCTTCGGCCTGCGGAAGACTGGTCAGCACAATGTTACACTGCCCGATACCTACCCACGGAGAACGCCACATATACAGAGCCATACCATTATCGCTCTGCGTGATAAAATTGGATGCCTGTATGGTTTCCAGACCGTCCGTACCACCGCCTGCACCTACCAGGCTGTTGCCCGCAACGATATCCAGCGACCACATACGCTGATTGTAAAGATTGGAAGACTGAAGCGCCTTGTAGCAAGCATTTGTCAGTGCCACGGCCACATCATCGGTCACGGTTGTTTCAGGATCAACGGCATATTTGGGCGACTTATCCAGAAAGTCGTTACATGATACCAGCATCAATACAGCCAGCACGTATAGTAAGTTTGTTATCTTTTTCATATCCAAATCAATTAAAAGTTAAAGTTTAATCCTACACTGAATGTACGGGAAATGGGATAACGGGACAAATCAATACCGTTGATATCCACCTCCGGATCGAAACCGGAATACCCGGTAATGGTAGCCACATTCTCACAAGAAAGGGAAAGGCGTGCATTCTCTATCTGTAACTTCTGCAACCATTGTTTCGGGAAAGTATAAGAGAGTGTGATGTTCTTTACACGCAAGTAAGATCCGTTTTCTACAAAGCGGTCGGATACACGGCAGTTCTGGTTAGGATCGCCGAACACGGCACGCGGCATGGAGTAGCTTGTCCCCTCTCCGCGCCAACGGTTCAGCACATCAGTCGTCTGGTTGTATGCGGCAGCCATACCTACATTGTCGATATTGTTGGCGTTATAAATCTTATTGCCGGCCACTCCCTGAAGGAATACGGAAAGCTCGAATCCTTTATAAGACAAGTTGTTGTTCATTGAGAAGAACCAACTGGGATTGGGATTGCCAATCACTGTGCGGTCACTGTCGTTGATGACACCGTCGTTGTTCAAATCCCTGAAACGGATATCACCCGGTTCAGCTCCCGGCTGCACGGCATGCGCATCCACTTCCGCCTGGTTTTGGAACAAGCCGTCCGTTACGTAGCCGTAGAAAGCATTAATCGGATAGTCTTTTGCCAGCATCGTCACATACGAGTTGTTGATCTGGTTGATATAGTAAGGAACCGCGCTGTTCAGGTCCTTAATCTTATTCTTATTATAAGTGGCGGTCACGTTTGTTTCCCAACCCAGTTCTCCGGTCAAGTTGATGGTATGCAGACTCATTTCCAAGCCCTGGTTGCGCACTTTACCGGCATTCGTATAAGTGGTGGTGGTATCTTCAAATCCCGATGTGATGGGGATGGATGCCTTCACCAACATATCTCTTGTCTCTTTCAGATAAGCATCCAGTGAGAATACGATCCGTGAATTGAACAGGGAAGCATCAAAACCGATATTCGTCTGTGCCACCTCTTCCCAATGGATGTAAGGATTGGCAAGCGTAGAGGAAACCAATGCGGTCTGATTGCCACTCGTTGTTCCGAATGGATATACACTGGTGTTGTAAGATGCCAGGTAACTATAATTGCCGACACTTGCCTGGCTACCCGTCACTCCATATCCTACACGTATTTTCAGGTCGTTCACAACGTCATTCTTCGGGAACCAGCTTTCCTGTGAAATGCGCCATGCGGCAGATACAGAAGGGAAAGTACCCCAACGGTTCTTTTTACCGAAACGGCTGGAACCATCACGGCGAACAGTTGCCGTCAGCATATAGCGGTCTTCGTAAGAGTAGTTGATACGTGCCATGTAAGAGAGCAACGCCCATTCATTGGAACTGCCGCCGATGGCGTACATCTCCTGACCGTTATCCATTTCATGCACATTGTCGAACATGAATACGTTCTTCTGCGCATTCAGGTAATCATTCTCATTCCACTGTGCAGATGATCCCGCCATCACTCCCACACGATGCTTTTCTGCAAAGGTATGGTCGAACAGGAAATAGTTATCCCACAGGTAAGTGAATGATTTATTATCGCTCTTGTAACGTGAAGTTTCTTCCGTCGGAATAGGCTTCCAGTTATATTTCGGCGTGAAGTTATCGATGAACCAGAATTTGGCATCGTAACCGAAAGTGCTCTTGAATTTCAGCCATTTGGTAAAAGTCAGTTCCGCTGTCAGGTTGGCAAGGAAGTTATAACCTTTCGTCTGACTCTTGTTCAGTTGCGTAGGTCCTATCGGGTTGCGGATGCTACCGTACCATTCCGAATTACCTTCCGGCCCACTCCATGAGCCGTCTTCATTCTTCACCGGAAGAACGGGAAGAGCTTTCAGTGCATCACCGATATTATAGCTGCCCGAATCCTTCGTATCAGTGCTGAAAGTGATATTATTGGAGAACTTCAACCACTTCAGCACCTGTGCGTCGCTGTTGGACTGAAACGTAAAACGGCGATAGTTTACACTGCGCACCGTACCCGACTGATCGAGAAAACCACCGGATACATAATAATGAGACTTCTCATTTCCTCCGGAATAACTTACCGTATAGTTCTGCATCACACCCGTGCGCAGCAATTCGTCCATCCAGTCGGTACCTGCACCCAGTTCCGAAGGATTTGCCCAATTCGGGTTCGGGTTGCGACCACTGTTCACCATCATATCATTACTCAAATCGGCATACTGGCTTGCGTTCAGCAAAGAAGGAACGTTCGTGGCATTCTGGAAAGCACAATTAGCCGATACCGACAATTTGCCTTTCCCTTCCGTTCCACGCTTGGTGGTAATCATCACTACCCCATTGGCTCCACGCGAACCGTAAATGGCTGTAGCCGATGCGTCTTTCAATACGTCCAGGCGTTCCACATCCGCCATGTTCAGTGAAGACAGTCCCAGGTCGGTGGGCACACCGTCAATCACCACCAGCGGATCGCAGTTGTTAATGGAACCCAGACCACGAATCTTGATAGATACATTGTCACCGGGCTTTCCGGCATCCACTACCTGCACACCGGAGATGCGGCCCTGAATGGCTTGTCCCAGATTAGAAACGGGAGCATCTTTGATGTCCTTGCTTCCCAAAGAGGAAACAGCACCGGTAAGGTCACTTTTCTTCATGGTTCCATAACCGATAACCACCACTTCGTCCAGCATTTCACTGTCTTCCGAGAGTATTACCATAATCTGTTTCTGTCCTTTTACGGGAATTTCCAAAGACTTATAGCCCACGAATGAAACTACTATAACGGCATCCGAAGGCACATTCAGCGAAAAATCGCCATCGATACCCGTTATCGTACCGTTCGTTGTGTTCTTCTGCACCACACTGGCACCGATAACGGTTTCTCCGGTCTGGTCTTTCACTACACCTTGTACTGTGATTTGCTGTGCGAACATGCAC
>OJOH01001213.1_pt1 | contig 12382 bp, 23 predicted proteins | sample 1598201 | NCBI WGS metagenome assembly OJOH01 (sample SAMN03922462, study PRJEB24848) | human gut metagenome | isolation source: stool sample | host: Homo sapiens | place: Germany | collected 2009-11 | reverse complement strand
GAGCAGGAGCGAGGAGAGGAGGTTGCCCGCAAGGACGAGGGCCGTATCCGCATTGACCATAATGGAAAAGATCGGAGCTACCACACCGATGGATGCGGCGCCGACAAGGAGGGCGCCAAGCGCGAACTGCGGCATGAGCAGTTTGAAAAGGAAGAAGGACAGGAGCGGCAAAGCGAACAGACGGATGAGCACGAGGCCGCTTACCGTGCCGGGGATAAGGCGGGTATGGGTGAAGAGGGCTTCGGTGCCGACGGAAAGGAAACCGAGATACAGGAGGACAATCAGGCAGAGGCGGGGGAAGGGGGCTAGCGGTTCAGCCAGACCGGGAAGGAAGCTTCCGGCGAGCATGGCGAGAAAGGAAACGACGATCATCACGAGATCGCGTGAACGCATGGGAGACTCCGCCCTTGGAAAGGGAAAAACAAGAAGGCCGAAGGAACCCCTCCGGCCCAGTCAGTGCCGCATCGCCGCGTATCAGCGGTTTCTTTGACAATCTGGACAAATGCCGTAGAGATACAGCCGGTGAAATGTGGGTTTGAAGCCGTGCTTGCGGGCCAGCGCGTCCTGCAGTTCTTCTATCTGCGAGTCGACGACTTCGATGTTGCGCCCGCAGTTTTCACAAATAAGATGATCGTGGTGGGCGTCGGCGGCGTGCTCATAGCGGGCCAACCCATCGCCAAACCGTACCTCACGGGCCAGCCCCGCCTCGCACAGAAGCTTCATGGTCCGGTAGACGGTGGCTTGGCCAAGGGAAGGATCTTCCTTGCGGACTCTGTCATAGATTTCTTCGGTCGTCAGGTGCCCGCTTTCATTAAAGAACACTTCCATGATCTGCTGACGCTGAGGCGTGTTACGCAGCCCCTTGTTTTTCAAGAAGGAACGAAAGATCTGAGCGGGGTTGCCTACTGGTCTGTCTTCACTGAACATGCGCCACCTCGGGTTGGATTGCAGGAATGGACTATAGCCTAGTTCCTACGCTATCGCAACGGGAGCCCTTTCCCCAGCGCCTTTTTATATCATTATAAGTGGATTGAGAGTTGAGATGAATGGGTAAGGGCCCCGTGGGGATGCCGTTCCGCCCTTGCGTCCCCGAAAAGCATAGGCTACACCGGGCCCCATGAAAAAGAAAAAAAGACGCCCCATCCGGCTTCCCGTTCCCGAATACAGCGACAAGGTGCTCGTCTCCGTGCCGCCGCAGCATGTGGGGATGTTTCGTTTCCTCCTTGAGGGGTATGACAACATCGCCAGCTTTACCGTGCTCGATCGCGCGGAGGCGTTGCTCAAAGTGTTCTTTTCTCCGCATCAGCATACGGAGGCGCGTTCCGCTCTTGAGGGCATCGCCGCGGTACTGCCGATAACTGTCCGCCCGTGGCCTGCCGCGGCATGTTGTGCCGAATCCTCGGAATCCGGTATGGTTTAGCGAAATAAAACCAGTATTCAGGGTGCATTGTGTCGTTTTATTCTCTTTTTGAGAAAAAAGATGAAAAAATGTTTGACAAACGGGAATCCGGCCCCTATATTCCCTTTTGTCGCATGTCGCGGGGTGGAGCAGCACGGTAGCTCGTCGGGCTCATAACCCGAAGGTCGTAGGTTCAAATCCTGCCCCCGCAACCAGGAAATTCAAGGCCTTACGATGAAAATCGTAAGGCTTTTTTCATAGGCGATATTTGTTCTCACCACAAAGGAATGCTTGGTCGCGCCCGCGTGGGGCGCGACATCAGAGCGTCCCTGCGGAGACCAAGAACCAGTTGTTTCAATCCACGCGCCCGCGTGGGGCGCGACACAAATATGTGTAACATATTGAAATCATAAAGTTCACTATCCCAAAACTGCACCATCTTGCACCATGCTGGTGCAGATAGGCAAGGTCTGCGCTGCACGACGTTGGGCCGAGTCCAGGGCATGAGTGTAAAAAGCTCCCGTTGTAGTAAGGTTTTTGTGCCCGAGTTGTGCGGCAACAGCGGCAAGGTCAATACCGCCAGCCAGCATTTCCGACGCAGCGATATGTCGCAGGGCATACATGGGCATATCTACACCGGCTTTTTTGCATGCACTCCGCCACGCCGATCTATACATACCGCTACCAACCGGACGCCCCTTACGATTTCGACAGACAAGCATCTGCCCTTGTGCAATATCAGCCTGATATCGCTGCCATGCTTCTTCAATATACGCATCTGGCATATAGACACGTTTTGTGCTATCAGTTTTTGACATGTACATGGTCACAGTCTTTGTCTTCCAGTCAAAGGCTGACCATTTTAAGCTGAAAAGCTCAGACACTCCGGGGCGGAGGCAGAGGGCAATTGCAGTTCTGGAAGCCCATTGAAGCCACGGCGGGAGCACTGGATAGAGGCGTTGAAATTCTTCCAGTGTTCCCTGCATGGCTTTGTGGTGTGCACCGCGGAGCTGTTTAAACTTTCCCCACGGGTTTTCTACAATTAATCCTTCTTCTGCACACCAGTTCATCGCTGCTTTGAGTCTACCAGTATAACTATTAATGGTAGTCAATGCTAAGTTATAATTTCTACAATTCTCTCGTACCATTTCCAAATCGCGTCGTGTTAAAGTGTCAACAAACCGATCTGCAAGAAATTCTGCTGGGCCTTCTCTGTGTGTACCATCTTTTCGGTCATGCCCACATACGAGATATTCATATTGGGCAACTTTCTTTTCAATATGCTGAGTATTTTTTAAAAATACCAACACAGCCTCTAATAGTGTCAAACGTGAATTTTCAAAGTTATCATACTGGCAGTCTGCATCAAACTGCCTAGCCTCTACCTCTGACCGGAAAGAACGTTGCTTCCAATGACCTTCTATGTCCTTGTATTTGACGACGAAACGCCCGTCATTGCGCTTTGCTACGCTCATAGGTTTTACCTCTGATTCTGGCAAACAGCGCCTTCCTGTTTTCAGGGGATAGCATGTGGCGGCCAGTTTTCCTAGTCCCCTGATCCAACTCAAGTATTGCAAGCTTACGTTTGCGCAGTTCTTCCTTTTCCCTGTCGAGTTCCAGTTCTCGCAAAGTGATAGCGCGGAGTTCGTTGATTGCGGTATCCATACTTCCCTCACAAAAAAGCTCCGTCACGCGGTGCAATGTCTTCATAAATCTCTGTGCCTCGTACCGCGACGGCGGGGTCAAGAGCCTCAAGCTGGCGCGAGAGTGTGTATGCCGACTGTTGGAGCCAGCGCCATTCGTTGCCGTGGGCGAAGAGCGGGCAGGTATTGAGGCAATCCCACACAAGCAGCTCTGCGGCGTAGATATAGCCGCCCCACGTCAGAAACTTGGTGTTGTCGTCGGGCGAAGCCAGGCTTGCAAGAGTGTCCGCCATGCGGTGAAACATGGCGTCCAGGTCACGGCGTGCGCCTGCGGACAGTTTGCGGTGTTTGGTGGTTATCTCCGCTGCTGCATCGCGCCAGCGTTTGACCTTGGCAATCTGCTTTTCCAGCGCTCCGAGGCCGCTCACGTCGATAACAGACGAGTCGGTGCATATGCCGATGGCGGTGAGTGCCTGTATGCAGCGGGTATGTTGGAGGGCGGCGGCAGGGTCAGTTTTCATGAGATGTCTCCACGGCTTTTCTTGCGGCCTCCCGCCAGTGTTCGGGGGCAGGCGGAGACATGCCGTTTACGGCCTCTCCAATATACTCAGTCAGAGGGATACCACATCCAGCGTTGGCCAGTACAAGAGCCAGCCAGTCCGCTTCGCGTTCCAGCCGGTCAGTTTTATCTCTTTCGCATTGTAGTGTACGTTCAAAATTTTCCCGTACATCCTGCGTTTCTTGACGCCAAAATTCTACTTCCGCCCGCAACCGTAGGATTTCGTCGATGTCCGCTATGACCGTGGGCGGATCGTTGGCGGCGATGTGGGCGGCATCAGCCGGATTGAGGATTCCTTCTTTGCCGGAAACTGGGCGGTCCCCCCAAGGGCCATATACCAAGTATTCTCCCTTCCTAACCCACGGCCCCGGCGTCGCCTTCTCGGCAAGCTCACGGCGGGCAAGGAGGGCTTCGGTTGTGCGGTCAGAATCAAACATCGGTTATCTCCTAAGTCAGCCAATAGTTTTGATAAAACGTCTCGAAATCCTGAATTGGATACTTGTCCGGATTGGCTTGTCGTGTCCGCTCAAACCATTCTCTTAAAATTTTACGATGTATTTTGTACCAACTCGGGAACCTTTGCATCTCTTTCCTACGGCGTATAGCTTTTGCTTCGCCCCTACCGCACAGCGCAAAGGGGCAACCTATACAGCCAATACGGCTTGCCCCTTCATCATACAAGATCGGATACGGCAAAGAGTTTTCTTCGATATATTGCCATACAGCCCATTCAGGCCAGTGGAAAATCGGTTTGTATATAGTTTTCCCTTGATAGGTACTAATGCGCCCTCTTACTGCTCGCTTATAAGATTCCTCCGCCCGAAGGCCAAAGACGCACTCTTTATGCGAGTCTTCCTCTTTTAGTATGCGGCAACACCATCTAATCATCCGCATCGGCGGCCCGTTTTTGCGCAGGAGTGACCAATAACTTTCTTTGGGTGAATAAAAAACCACCTCAGGATAATAACGGCGAATAAAGCGGGGGATTTCAGGATAGTCAATACCCGTGCATTTATACCCGGCAAAGTATTTTACCCCACTCAGCTTGACCAGATCGAGGGTGACAATACTGTCTTTGCCTCCACTGAAGCCCACAAAATAGCCTTCCTGCGGTTCGTTTTTTTGCAGGAAGTCTATGGAGTCGGCTATGTAGTCGGCCAACTCGAAGCCTGGCAGGGCCAGTTGGCGTATTTTTTGTTTCATGGCAACCTCTTGTTTCTCCTACTGCAACACCGACGGTTGCGAACCCTGCCTTGAAAACTTTCACCTCACCGACATGCCCGCATTTCGGGCATGTAAAAACATCCCTCCCCGGCAATATGAGTGATATGTCAGCATGAGCATAACCAGCACCAACCATGCTGATGCCCCTTGCCAGACAAACCATGCAATTAGGCACATGCCGAACATTGCCGCTAAATTTAACATGAAACAGAACAGGTATGCGTTCATCGGTTCGTCTCCGGGGGGATGCGGTTTTTGAGGATGTCCAGCCAACCCCATTGAGGGATATTTTCGCAGGGTACCTTTTCAAAGGGGCATACCCCAATATCCCTCATCAGAATGATGGGGCATGTTTCTGGGTTGTTGCTATACCTGCAAAGTGCCCATAAAAATGTGGCCTGCTCTTTGAGAGACAGGCCGTAAAGTTCGTTGTCTGTCATTACTCCTCCGGCTCCGGGATAGGCCCGGCCCATTCTCTGTAGGGCTGAGGTTCATACTCTGTCATATCGCAACCCACATCCACGATATGGATTCTCTTTCCATAATCGCGTACCCAGTACCACCCCGGCTCTTTCGGCGGTTCCTTCGGCCAGCGCAGAGGGCGCGGGTATCGCGTCAGAGTATTCCATTTTTTGACGGCCCCTTCTTCTGTTTCCGCAACGGGGCCGCTCAAGCAGCATCCTATGGTGTCACACGCTACATACGCGAACGTTTCATGCTCAATCATGCGTGGATACGGGTCTCCACACGCCGGGCACGGCTTCAGCTTTTCAGGCATAGAGCCTCCTGTTCCATCTCCTGTTCAACCGCAATCCGGGCATGTTTCATGCGGCACGCTTCCAAAAAAGGGCGACCCTTTTTCGGGGTGTTTTCTCGCGGGCAATTTCTGGGATTATCAGGGCAAGTCAGACATGGCGATTTGGCAAGGTATACCGCAACTCTTGCTTCAAACTCTGCGGCATCTTTCCAGTCCTGATTGCCAGCATCATTTTTGCACCATTCAGCGTCGGTCAGCATTTTCCCTCCGCGCGTTGTGTCCGGTCGCGCCCCCGGATGAAGTTACTCTACCCCCGGCATCACCCGCTGGAAGCCGTTTTCCGTCCACACGGCCAGCAGGTTTCCGGGGTCAATGATTGCCAGGTGTTCCCCTCGGTGGTCTTTCCATCGGGCCAGCCATTGTTCAGGGCGGCAACCGTTGCGCCCCTCAAGCACGGCCTGAATCTCGCGCCTCATGGACAGGGAACGCGCAAGGACGGTCATTCCGGGTTTCAAGAGCATGGCGCACTCCGACAGGCTGTAAACAACGCAATCTGTTCGTCCGGCAAAAGCACAACATAGCGGTTTCGTCTTTTACAAATAAAAATGGCGTCTTTTTCGACTCCCCCTTTGTCTTTATCCCACACTTTGACCTTGTCTCCGAACTTGAATACCTGTCCTGACGGATTTGGATCATATACGGTGTCGCAGAATTGTTCATTTCCCTCATAGGGGATGCAGTATTTTCTGAAATCTGAACCTGTAGTGGCATAGGGAAAATCTTCAATGCCCGAATAAAAACCGAAAAACGCCGCACGCCATGGCTTATGTATTTCATCCCGTACCAGAACTCGCTGGAAGGGCTTGAATTGTTCGGACATGCGCACTCCTTTGCCCGGCGTCGGCTCGGACTACCGGCGTCGGGCGGTTTGTTACATCACTTAAGAAATATGGCCGGGCTACGACGCCGCCCGGCGGGGCTAAACGGATCAGAACGGAATGTCTTCGTTGTAGACGTCGACGGGCGGCCCATCATCGCGCGGGCCAGCCGAACTCCCCGAGTTTCTTCGAGTCGGCGCATTGTTCGGCAGGGGCGGAATTTCGCTCGACGAGATGACTTCCCCTCCTTCCATGATGCCCGTATAATCTTCCTTGTCCGGTGTGAGGACCGCCAACGTGACATTGGGCCAGAAAAACTGCCCGCTCTTGCTCCTCACTGCCTCCTTGCTGATGCCCACCTTGACTGGAAATCGCATGCCGTTGAGGTCGAGCCAGTCGCCAATTACCCGCGCACGGGCGGCCTTGGGGGATTTATCTTCCGGCATGATGCCGCGACTGGCTTCGATGATAGCCCGGATGCGTGCCCCGCCGATGCGGCAGGCCGTGCGCTGTCCGTCATTCAGATTGATTTCCTGCTGGCCTTCCTGGAGCCAAATATTCTCGTGCCATTTCGAGCCTTCGTATGTTCCCGCAATGACCGTGTATTTCACCCACAACCCGAGGAGTCCCTGCTTCGAGACGCTGACGTAATCGTGCAGGTCGTGCGCGTATGTGGGCTTTTCGATGGACAGGACCACAAGCACCTTGCTCCCCGGCGGGATTGTTCCGTTCGAGCGTTCCTTCTGTTCTTCTTCATTGTTGAAATCAATTGCCATTATATGCTCCTTGTGTGGCTTCGTTGAGTTGTTCGTGGAATGCTGCCCAAGTTGTATCATTGCCTACAAAAATATCCGCATCGAGCGGCCAACGGCTCTTGGCCTGGTATGCGGGGCGCTCCTGTGTGTGGATGACGCGGTCGCCAGAACCTTTGGCCTTGGCCTTTCCGCCTTCCTTTTCCGATTTGATGACGTTTGTCCTGTAATTGAGGAACAGAACCATATCAGCCCATTCCATCCATACAGCGGCGGCCCGTTTGTGCAGTTTCAAAGAATATCTCTGATATGGGTCTGTATCCGGCGCGTCGTATGTGACAGGCACGGCATGGGCAATAGTGATAATGTGCATCCCGCGCTGGCGCAGCTTTTCCAGCTTTGCCACAATACGCCGCCATGTTTCTTCTGCCTTCACATAGCCCTTGCCGTAACCAAAATCCTCAATAGACGCCTTCCCGGCATCCGCACTTGTGTATGTCCAGACGACAGGCTCCAGCCAGTCAAGAGAATCAATGATGAGGGTCTTGAAGGCATGAGGCTTGAGCAATGCCGAGACGGCCCTGTCCACCTGCTTCAGATCCGTAATGAGCGCGGGGAACGTGGGGATGTCCAGCGCGGCGGCGCCGTCTTCCGCGCGGAGCAGGATGGGCGAGGGGAAGGTGGCGGCGAACGTGGTCTTGCCCACGCCGGGGACACCGTAGATGAGTATCTTCTGCGGCGGGAAATCCCGACTGCTTGTAATGGATGAGAGGTCAAAGGGATCGGAGACAGGTTTGTCAAAATCCATGAAATCTTCCGTTTGTTCGGTTATCTGTGTCATGTTTTTGTTCCTTTATTGCCATTATTGCGCTTGCTGCATTTGTTGCCGTTGTTCGTATTGCTGAAGCAGTTTCAGTTCCTCCCGCTTTACTTCGCCGCCCACAAGGCCCCAGAAAAAGACAAGGGCCAGCGCCATACACCAGCCCTTCCAGTCTCGCCATGGTAGGATTTCATCTAGCCACGTCATACGGCGCATGGCATGGACGGGACGAGGGTTCCGGGGCAGTCGATGCCGGGCTTCACACCGTAGTCATCGCTGTACTCCTCCGCCTCCCGCCGGATGCTCCGCTTGTAGGCGGAGAGAGGCACAAACGCGGGGTGTTCGGCCCCAATGCAGTCGCTCTCCGGAGCGACGAGAGTAAGACAGCCTTCCCCAGCCTCGCCGTAGAACACGGCATGACGGCAGAGAAAGCGTTCCGCCACATGCCCGTCGTCCAGCGGAATACGCACGGGAATGGCCTCGGCAAAACGGGCGCAGTTCGCACATATGCGATCATCACGATCTGCCCATATCTCACGCAACATGGCGGGCCTCCTCGCGGAAAATTTCGAGTTCGTTCTGAACGGCAAGCCGCCTGTTTTGCGCGGCTTCATAGGCGGCGCGGGTACGGAACACGGCGGCGCATGATTCCTGCCATGCCGCATATGCCTGCATCTCCGCATTTTGCGCAGCAAAAAGCTTCCCTTCCAGCCTGATTTCATGATTGGTCATCCGAAACCTCCGTTTCCTGCATGAAAGAGCGCAGGGAATAACCGTTCCAGCGGCGCAGGCGGGCCATAACCTCGTCGAAGCGACCTGAGTCACGGTAGACCATACCGCGATAGCTGATCCTGATTTTGAACATGGCCGGGCCTCCAAAAGAAAAGGCGGCCGGAGCCGCCTGCTGAAGAATTTCGCTTCATTCCCGTCACCCTCATCAGAGAATGACGGTCAGAAACAAAATTTCCCATTTCACGGGCTGCTCGTTACCGGCGTCCACCCGTGCTGCGCTCTCGTCGCAACCGCCCGCCGCCTTTCGGCCTGCCCTACATTATCGGGCCATTTGTGCGGGTGCCCCTTCCTGCCGGGCCAGCATTGTCTGTTGCTGCTTCTGATGGATAGCACCCACCCGGAGGTACGGGCGCTTACGGAGCGGGGCGTTATGGATCATGAGGCCATTTCGCCGCCACGCCCGTCCTTGCGGGAGCGATCGGGGTCCGTTCTCCCGGCTGCCGTCAGTTTTCCTCCGCGCTAGAGTTATCCACGGCTCTGGCGCTATCCTCAGAAGCAGCAACTTCTAACCCTTCCGCCTTCCCCTCCCGTGGTGTGCCTTCCCGCTGCCTCCGCCGGTGGCGGGCGCTTGCGGCTTACTGTTCGGGTACTTCCGGCGTTCCCTCCCTCCGGTTCGCCCCCTGGCGGGCCGGTGCCGCGCCGTTCGGGGGTCCCCGTCGTTCGGTGAATTTGTTTTCCCATAAATGAGTACATATGTCAAGAAATGTTTATCATAAATGGGAATATTGAAATATAAAAAATCATCCGCAAGCGGTCAGAAGACAAAGAGCAGGACGCGAACATACCGAAAGGCAAAAAAAAGGGCACTCCGGCCATTTCCGAAGTACCCTGACGGCATGCTCGCCTCACGGTGATCAGTCGTGAGGGCTTGCCTCGCCGAACGAGATCGACGGGGCGGACTATGTTGAGGCTAGTGAATCCAGCCCTTGCGGTAGGCGATATAAACGCCGATGGCGACGACCACCATTCCTATACCAAGATAAATATAAGGATTCATCGTTTTCCCTCCTTTTGGGTGGGGATTGAAAGCCCGTGAAGCCACGCTCCAAGAAAGATGCCAACATATCCGTCCATGCCTAGATAACGCGCCAGACGATGAAGCGTTCATGACTTTATACGTCTGCGTCCGGATGGCAGGACTCTTCCGAACCATCGAACAGCTCCATGAACACGAAACATATCTAGTTCGTCTCCTTCAACATCAATATAACCTTTATCAGGATTTTCTGAACGCAATCTCCATCCGTTCGGAAGTCTTTGCAGTCTCTTGACCATCAGTTCTTCGCCAAGAGTAATAAGATAGATAAATCCATCTCGCGGTTCATTATCTGATCGATCTATAAGAATCGTATCTCCATCACGGATAAGAGGTTCCATCGAATCCCCCCGAACCAGGAGCATAACGCTTTTATGCGGATTGACCTGTTCTCTGGTAAGGAAATCCGTTCGAAAAGCATACATGCCCTGAACTTCATCGGACGTTTCCAGACTTGCTCCTGCGCCTGCTACAGCCGCAACCTTGGGGATAAGAGAATAACTGGCCAGGCGTTCATCAGGATATGTGAGTTGAGCGCCGAAGGCTTTTAACCAATTCAGCATTTTATCAGCGGACGGTGCGCTGCCCCCTGACAGGACACGATTGAAAGTAGACGTGGGAGCGCCAAGTTTTTCAGCGACAGCCGCCCGTTCACGATTCCCTATTTTGGCATTTAGCCAGTCCAGAGCCTTTTGGTATTCATTCTTTTTTTCAGTCATGAGTAACCTTTAGCATGTATTCCCATGCATGGGAAGAAACGATAATGAGATTTTTTATTGCATAAAAATCTCGATTATGGGAAAATTCATCCATGAAAGATATTTATGCTTGTATCAAGGAGCAAATGCAGAGCAAGGGAATGACTGCACTGGCTCTGGCTGAGGTTAGCGGGGTGGGGAAAAGCACAATTTACCGGATAATCGACAAAAACCGGAAAAATGCTCCAACTGTAGATTCCCTGCAAAAAATTTTGTCTGCCCTGGGATGGGAAATCAAACTTTCTCCTGTAACCGCGTCCACCACGCGACCCGGAGGGGAGGAGGTAGGCGATGAGTGAGATTGACTTCAATTTCCTTGCGCTCCTGCTCTACATGGGCTTCCTCGCATGGCTGATATGGAGGTAGGCACGGCCCGCGCAGCTAAGGCGGACAAGAAGGCGGTTCCGGCGGCGGCTGATATGAGCATGGACACATGCAACTGTATTTTTCATGGAGAAACTATGCCTCCCAAGCGTGAAAGAGGATTTTCCTTGCGTTTTGAAGAAGATGAATATCTTCGTCTGCGCAGAAAATCTGAGGAGTGGAACATGGATGTCTCAGATATTGTGAGAGCATGCATTGCAATAGCTCTTCCAGTCATGGAAGATGTTTATTTTGTTCGTCGTGTACAGCTTGAAGATAACAGGTATATGCGCGGTGAACAGTAATTTTGTCGTATTACTAGAGTAGGTCTAGAGATATGATTACAGTCATTTGCCGGAGATGCGGCAAGGGTTTTCCGGCAGTCAGCAGAAAACGAAAAGTCTGTAATGAATGCAGGACGAAAAAGCCTTCCTGTGAAGACAGGCGTTCGGAACGGAAGAAATACACCCGTGTTTGTCATGACTGCGGAAGACCGACATCACAGTATCGCTGTCCCGCCTGCTGGACAATGTATCGTGAGGGTGACGGGAACGTGGCCGAAGGATGGGAAACGATATGAGCGCCGTATGGATAAAAGCCGTGGCTTTGCAGGATTCTTCCCGCGTGGTGTGGGCGCGTCAGCAGGGGAAAGGCTGGGAAGTCTGCGATTACGATACGGGCGAGTGCCGCGTCATGGGTGCGGTGCAGTTCAGTGCGCTGTATGTGACGCGCGCATGGTGTCCGCCGCATATCCGGGCGTGGCTGGACAGTCTGCCGTGTTTTGACCGCTGGATGCCGGGGACGACAGGAGTGGACAATGGCCAAATATCGTAAAATATCCCCCTGCATCTGGAACGATGAAAAGGTGCGGGGCATGACGGACAAGGGCAAGCTGGCGTTGCTGTTTCTGCTGACGCATCCGCATATGACGGCGCTTGGCGCGATTCGCGCAAACATTCCCGGTCTGGCTTTCGAGCTTGGCTGGTCAACGGAAGACTTTGCGAAAGCCTTTCGGGAAGCCTTGGCGAAGGGTATAGCGCAGCACGATGAAAAAGCCTGCCTGATTTGGTTTCCAAAGTTCCTCAAGCACAACTCCCCCGAATCGCCCAACGTGGTGAAAAGTTGGGCCGGAGCCTATGAAGAGCTGCCGGAATGCCCGTTGAAGAAAAAACTTTTGTTCAGTGTTTCCGAATACATAAAAACCCTTCAGAAAGGCTTTCGGGAAGCCTTTCGGGAAGTCTTCGGGGAAGTCTTGGCGAAGGGTATGCCTAATCAGGAACAGGAACAGGAGCAGGAACAGGAACAGGATTTAAACACCATTTGCGCGGAGCGCCTTTCGGCCTCCGCGCCGGAGCCGCCGGAGGATATCCCCGAAGAGCCTCCCGTGGAGCTTATCCCCCT
>OJOH01001203.1_pt1 | contig 12467 bp, 8 predicted proteins | sample 1598201 | NCBI WGS metagenome assembly OJOH01 (sample SAMN03922462, study PRJEB24848) | human gut metagenome | isolation source: stool sample | host: Homo sapiens | place: Germany | collected 2009-11 | reverse complement strand
GATCATGATCGACGAGTCGCATAAGACGATTCCACAGATTGGAGCCATGTATCACGGCGATCAGTCGAGAAAGACAACACTGGTAGATTATGGATTCCGTCTGCCGTCGGCAAAGGATAACAGACCGCTCAGCTTTGGGGAATTTGAAAGTAAGATTGACCAGGTACTGTTTGTATCGGCGACACCGGGAGAGTACGAGGAGTCTCATGAACTGTTGCGGGCAGAGCAGGTAATCCGACCGACAGGTCTTCTGGATCCGGAAGTAGAAGTGCGTCCGATCGAAGGACAGATTGATGATCTGATCGGAGAAGTGAATAAAGAGACGGCAAAGAAGCATAAGGTTTTGATCACAACTCTGACCAAAAGAATGGCAGAAGATCTGACGGACTATATGAAAGAACTCGGTATCCGTGTAAAATATCTGCATTCGGATATTGATACTCTGGAACGTGCAGAGATTATCCGTGACCTGCGTCTGGATGTGTTTGATGTTCTGGTTGGAATTAACCTGCTCCGGGAAGGACTGGATATTCCGGAGATCACACTGGTAGCGATTCTGGATGCGGACAAAGAAGGTTTTCTGCGTTCGGAAACTTCACTGATCCAGACCATTGGTCGTGCGGCGAGAAATGCAGAGGGGCATGTTATCATGTATGCGGATAACATGACGGATTCGATGCGGATGGCGATTGATGAGACGATGCGCCGTCGTGAGATTCAGATGAAATACAATGAAGAACATGGAATCACGCCACAGACGATCAAGAAGTCGGTGCGTGATCTGATCAGTATTTCAAAGAAGGTTGCAGCAGAAGAGATGAGGCTGGAAAAAGATCCGGAATCCATGAGTGTGGCAGAGCTGGAGAAGCTGATCAAGAAGCTGGAAAAGCAGATGAAGAAAGCGGCAGCAGAGCTGAATTTCGAGGCGGCAGCAGAGCTGCGTGATAAGCTGATCGAGCTGAAAAAGCATTTGAATGAGATAGAGTAAAGCGAAGAGATAGAAGAGGAAGAACAGATGGCTGAAAAAAAGAAAGAACTGATAAAGATCAGAGGTGCGAACGAGCACAATCTGAAAAATGTGGATGTGGATATTCCGAGGGATGCGCTGGTTGTCTTTACCGGACTGTCCGGCTCCGGTAAATCGTCGCTGGCGTTTGATACGATCTATGCAGAGGGACAACGGCGGTATATGGAATCGCTATCGTCCTATGCACGTCAGTTTTTAGGACAGATGGAGAAGCCGAATGTGGAAAAGATCGAAGGACTTTCTCCGGCGATTTCGATTGATCAGAAATCGACGAACCGTAACCCTCGTTCTACTGTCGGAACAGTAACAGAGATTTATGACTATTTCCGTCTGCTGTATGCGAGAATCGGCATTCCGCATTGCCCGAACTGCGGCAAGGAGATCAAGAAACAGAGCGTCGATCAGATGGTGGATCAGATCATGGCACTTCCGGAAGGAACGCGGCTGCAGCTGCTTGCACCCGTTGTGCGCGGACGAAAGGGACGGCATGAGAAGGTGCTGGAACGCGCGGCGAGAAGCGGCTATGTGAGAGTCCGCATTGACGGCAATCTGTATGAGCTGGCGGAGAATATCCAGCTGGATAAAAATATCAAGCATAATATCGAAATCGTCGTTGACCGTTTGATTGTGAAGCCGGGAATCGAACGCAGACTGACGGATTCGATCGAAAATGTCCTGAACCTGTCGGAGGGACTTCTGTTTGTAGAACGTGTGGGAAGCGATGAGGAAATGCTGACATTTTCCCAGAGCTTTTCGTGCCCGGACTGCGGCGTCAGCATTGATGAAATCGAGCCCAGAAGCTTTTCATTCAACAACCCGTTCGGGGCATGCCCGGAGTGTTACGGACTCGGATATAAGATGGAGTTTGATTCCGACCTGATGATTCCCGATCGCACGCTGAGCATCAACCAGGGCGCGATTACCGTGCTGGGGTGGCAGAGCTGTCAGCAGCCGGGATCTTTTGCAAATGCGATCCTGCAGGCACTGGCAAAAGAATATCACTTCGATCTGGATACACCGTTTGGGGAATATCCACAGAAAATTCAGGATATTCTGCTGCATGGAACCGGTGGAAAAGAGGTTCTGGTCTACTATGAAGGACAGCGCGGCAAGGGACAGTATCCGATTGCGTTCGAGGGCTTGATTCGGAATGTAGAGCGCAGATACCGGGAGACAGGATCGGACGCCACCAAGCAGGAATACGAGACATTTATGCGGATTACACCGTGTCGGCTGTGTAAGGGACAGCGTTTGAAAAAAGAAGCGCTGGCAGTAACCGTGTGTGGGAAAAATATATACGAAATTACGTCAATGTTTATCGGAGAACTGTCGCAGTTTCTGCAGGATATGAAGCTGACGGCACAGCAGGAGCTGATCGGCAGCCAGATTTTAAAGGAAATCCGGGCAAGAGTTGGCTTCCTGATCGACGTCGGACTGGATTATCTCTCCCTTTCCAGAGCGACGGGAACACTTTCCGGCGGCGAGGCGCAGAGAATTCGTCTTGCAACACAGATTGGCTCCGGACTGGTCGGAGTCTGCTATATTCTGGACGAGCCAAGTATCGGTCTACATCAGCGGGACAACGACAAGCTGCTCGCAACGTTGAAGAATCTCCGGGATCTTGGCAATACGCTGATCGTCGTGGAGCATGATGAGGATACGATGCGTGCAGCAGATTATATTGTGGACGTCGGTCCTGGAGCAGGCTCCCATGGCGGTCAGATTGTTGCGAGCGGAACCGTGGAAGAGATCATGAATACGCCGGAGTCGATTACCGGTCAGTATTTGAGCGGTGCGAAGAAGATCCCGGTTCCTGAGACGAGACGAAAGCCCACAGGCTGGCTGACTGTGCGCAGCGCGGAAGAAAATAATTTAAAGAAGATCGATGTGAAATTTCCGTTGGGTGTGTTTACCTGCGTGACGGGCGTTTCCGGCTCAGGCAAATCGTCGCTGGTCAACGAAATTCTCTATAAACACCTGGCAAGAGATTTAAACCGTGCGAGATGTATTCCGGGAAAACATGCGGGCATCGACGGCATCGAGCAGCTGGATAAGGTCATTGCGATCGACCAGTCTCCGATTGGGCGGACGCCCCGTTCCAATCCGGCGACCTATACAGGTGTATTTGATATGATTCGCGATTTGTTCGCATCGACTTCGGATGCAAAAGCGAAAGGTTATAAAAAGGGAAGATTCAGCTTCAACGTCAAGGGCGGACGCTGTGAAGCCTGTGGCGGAGACGGCATTATCAAGATTGAAATGCACTTTTTGCCGGATGTCTATGTGCCGTGTGAGGTTTGCGGAGGCAAGCGCTATAACCGAGAGACACTGGACGTCAAATACAAGGGCAAGAGCATTTACGATGTGTTGGATATGACAGTGGAGGAGGCGCTGACCTTTTTTGAAAATGTGCCGTCCATCCAGAGAAAGATTCAGACGCTATATGATGTAGGGCTTTCTTATGTCAAGCTGGGACAGCCTTCTACGGAGCTGTCCGGCGGCGAAGCGCAGCGGATCAAGCTGGCAGCGGAGCTGTCCAGACGGAGCACCGGAAGGACGATCTATATTCTGGACGAACCCACGACCGGACTGCATTTTGCAGACGTGCAGAAGCTGATCGAGATTCTGCATCGGCTTGCAGAGGGTGGAAATACCGTTGTGGTAATCGAGCACAATCTGGATGTCATCAAGACGGCGGACTATCTGATCGATATCGGACCAGAGGGAGGCATGCGCGGCGGAACGGTCATCGCAAAGGGAACGCCGGAGGAGGTTGCGAAGAATCCTGCATCGTATACAGGATATTATGTAAAGAAGATGCTGAAAAGTTAAATTTTTCTGAATCCCCTTTTCAATACCGGGGTTTTACGCTATAATGGACGCGGACTATTCCAAAAAGGGTGAAATTTGCCCTGATTAACATAGAGCAGAACAGGGAATGATTGGAACGTACAGTACGTTCGCAGCAGAACGGAAGGAGATTATAGCATGCAGTATACAGATATTGGGATTGATTTGGGAACAGCCAGCATTCTGGTTTATATCAGAGGGAAGGGCGTCGTATTAAAGGAGCCTTCCGTTGTAGCATTTGATCGTGATACCAACAAGATCAAGGCAATTGGAGAGGACGCGCGCCTGATGCTGGGACGTACGCCCGGCAATATCGTAGCAGTCCGTCCGCTTCGTCAGGGCGTTATTTCTGACTATACCGTAACAGAGAAAATGATGAAATACTTCATCCAGAAAGCACTCGGCAGAAAAACCTTCCGCCGCCCCAGAATCGCAGTCTGCGTACCCAGCGGCGTAACTGAGGTAGAGAAGAAAGCTGTTGAGGATGCAACCTATCAGGCAGGCGCAAGAGAGGTCTCTATTATTGAAGAACCGATTGCGGCTGCAATCGGAGCTGGTATCGATATTTCCAGACCTTGCGGCAACATGATCGTGGATATCGGCGGCGGTACGTCCGATATTGCGGTAATTTCGCTGGGAGGAACCGTGGTGAGCGCATCCATCAAGATCGCAGGCGATGATTTTGACGAAGCGATTGTCCGCTACATGAGAAAGAAGCATAACCTTCTGATCGGTGAACGCACCGCAGAGGATATCAAGATCAAAATCGGTTCCGCTTATAAGAGACCGGAGCCGGACTACATGGAAGTCAGAGGACGTAACCTGGTAACAGGTCTGCCCAAGACCATCAAGGTTTCTTCGGAAGAAACAGAAGAGGCACTCAAAGAGTCTACAATGCAGATTGTAGAAGCAATTCACGGCGTATTGGAGAAGACTCCCCCGGAACTGGCTGCGGATATCGCGGACAGAGGTATCGTCCTGACCGGCGGCGGAAGCCTGCTGCGCGGTCTGGAAGAGCTGATTGCGGAGCACACCGGCATCAATACGATGACGGCAGAAGACCCGATGACCGCAGTAGCCATCGGAACCGGCAAATATGTAGAATTTCTGGGCGGATACAGAGAGTAATTCCATCGGAACCGGAACGTAGATGCAAAGCGCATCGAAAACAGGAACATTGTCAGAATCATAACAAGGTCGCCTATTTCATGGGCGACCTTTTGTGTTCAAAATGCCTGTTGGTGTGGTTGTCGGCGCGGTGCAGCCTATATTATAACAACAGCGGAGAAAACAGTGGCACAGCTGAAAGGATTTGTAACACACATTATTTATCGTAACAACGGGAACGGCTATACCGTTTTTGAATTGAATACAGGCGACGAGATCACCTGCGTGGGCACATTTCAGTCTCTGGAAGAGGGAGAAATTCTGGAGCTGGAGGGAGATTTTACCGAGCACGCGGTGTATGGAAGTCAGTTTAAAGTTTCTTCGTTCAAATTCTCGTCGCCAGAGGATGCGGCGGGGATGGAGAGATATCTCGGCTCCGGGGCGATCAAAGGAGTCGGCGCTTCGCTGGCGGCGCGGATTGTGAAACGATTCGGGGCGGATACGTTTCGGATTATCGAAGAAGAGCCGGAGCGCCTGGCGGAGATCAAAGGGATCAGCGAGCGCAAGGCGATGGATATTGCATCCCAGATGGAAGAAAAGCACGAAATGCGGGAAGCAATGGTCTATCTGCAGAAATACGGGATTTCCAACACGCTGGCGGTGCGGATTTATGAAACCTACGGCAGCAGGCTCTACCGGGTTTTGGAAGAAAACCCGTACCAGCTTGCGGATGATATTGACGGAATCGGCTTCCGCAAGGCGGATGAACTCGCCGCAAGAATCGGCATCCACACGGATTCGGATTTTCGGATTCGGAGCGGAATTTTGTATACATTATTGCAGGCGTCCGGAGAAGGGCACATGTATCTGCCGGGCAGCGTTTTGATCCGGCGCGCGGCAGCGCTTCTCGACCTTCCGCAGGAGGCAATTGCAGATCAGCTGCCGAACCTTTCGATGGATAAAAAAATGGTCATCAAGAAAAACGGCGAGGATACGATCTGCTATGCGTTTTCGTATTATTACGCAGAGCTTGCCTGCGCGCGGATGCTGGTGGAATTGAATCAGACGATGCTGCCGGAGGGCGAGCTGCTCCCGGCGCAGGAGGAGGCAATTTTAAAACGGGTGGATCAGATTCAGCAGCAGGAGGGACTGATGCTGGACGAGCTGCAGCGGAAGGCGGTTCTGGAGAGCGTCCGCAACAGCATTCTGATTCTGACCGGCGGACCGGGCACAGGTAAGACGACGACGATCAACACGATTATCCGGTATTTTGAAGGAGAAGGGCTGGATCTTTACCTCGCGGCGCCGACCGGAAGAGCAGCGAAGCGGATGACGGAAGCAACTGGCTACGAAGCGCGGACGATCCACCGGATGCTTGAGCTGTCCGGGGCGATGCCGGAAAGCGGCAAAAAGGCGAGCTTTGAACGGAATGAGGACAATCCGCTGGAAGCGGACGTGATTATCGTCGATGAGATGTCGATGGTTGATATCCACCTATTTCAGTCGCTGTTGAAGGCGGTCAGCCCGGGGACGAGGTTGATTTTGGTTGGGGACGTGAATCAGCTGCCGAGCGTGGGTCCCGGACAGGTGCTGGCAGATCTGATTGCCAGCGAGGTGTTCCCTGTCGTCTGCCTGCAGAAAATTTTCCGGCAGGCGCAGGAGAGCGATATTGTTGTCAATGCGCATCGGATTAACAAAGGAGAACAGATTGCGCTGACAAATAAAAGCAGGGATTTCTTTTTTCTGGAGAGGAACAGTGTCCCTGTTATCTACAAGCATATGGTGCAGCTGATTGGAGAGATGCTGCCGAAATATGTAAAGGCTTCACCGTTCGATATCCAGGTGCTGACGCCGATGCGGAAAGGCAGCCTTGGTGTGGAGACGTTAAACGGCGTACTGCAGAGCTGTTTAAATCCTCCGTCGGAGGGCAAAAAGGAGGTTCAGCTGGGTGATACCCTGTTCCGCGAGGGGGACAAGGTGATGCAGATTAAAAACAACTACCAGCTGGAATGGGAGGTCGTCAGCCGTTACGGCATCCCGATCGACAAGGGAGTTGGAATTTTTAACGGTGATATGGGGATAATCCGGGAAATTGACGAATATGCACAGACGGTGCTGGTGGAATATGACGAGCAACGCCGCGTGACCTATACCTATCCGCAGATGGAAGAGGTGGAGCTGGCTTACGCGATTACAATTCACAAGTCGCAGGGAAGCGAATATCCTGCTGTGATTATGCCGCTTTTGGGAGGACCGAGACTCCTGTTTAACAGAAACCTTCTGTATACAGGTGTCACCCGTGCAAGGGGCTGCGTGACGATTCTGGGAAGCCGCAAGGTGGTGCAGGAGATGATCGCAAACGAAAGCGAAAACCGCAGGTACACCAGTCTGGACGTTCGAATCAGAGAGCTGAAAGGGGAAGCTTGATCGATTTCAAAACGCTATTATTTCCACAAAGATGTCCTGTATGCGACAGACCGGTGAAACCGGCCGGAGCGCTGGTGTGCAGAAGCTGTGCACCGAAACTTGTTTATGTCAGACAGCCGCTTTGCATGAAGTGCGGAAAGGAGCTTTCTGATGAAAATCAGGAATACTGCAGGGACTGTCTGCATAAAAAACATCTGTATGACAGAGGGATCAGCCTGTACCGGTATGCGAGCGTTAAAAAGGCGGTTTACCGGTTCAAATATGCGGGCAGGCAGGAATACGCCGCTTTTTTCGGAAAAGAGATGGCATGGCATTTGGGGCGGCAGATCCTTTCCTGGAAGGTAGACGCATTGGTCCCTGTTCCGCTGCATCCGGCGCGGAAGCGCAAAAGAGGCTACAATCAGGCGGAGCTTCTGGCATTGGAAATTGGAAAACAGTTAGGGCTCCGGGTGGAGAACAACTGGCTGATTCGGACAAAAAATACAGTTCCGCAGAAGCTTTTAAATGGGCAGGAACGCCGAAATAATTTGAAAAAGGCTTTTAAAGCAGGGCAAAATGATGTAAAATTAAATGCAATTGTAATTATTGATGATATCTATACGACAGGAAGTACGATAGACGCGATGGCGGCGGTCTGCAGGCAGCAGGGCGTTTCCAGAATTTATTTTGCGGCGCTGTCTATCGGAAACGGACAGGAGGTCAGATGATCAATCAGGAAAAGGTTCTCAGAATGACCAAGATGGCATCGTATGAAGAACACGGTGGACGGAAGGATCGCGCAGTGGTGGGATATTTCCGCAGCGACTATATCGGAAAACAGACTATTATTTCACTGATAGTGATAACGGCAGCTTTCCTTGCCGGGCTGGGGACATATCTTCTATTTCATTTTTCAGAGGTAATGGGAAACATTTATTCCATGGATCTGGTGGGAACGGCGAAAAAGATTTTGACGTTATATCTGGTGGCGGCAGTTTTGTATGTAGCAGTTACCTATGTGATATACACGGTCCGTTATGCAAAAGCGAAAAAGAGGCTGCAGCTATTTCTGGAGTATCTGGACTGCCTGGATCAGGATGGAGAAGAGGAAACCGCAGAGAGGAAATAAAAGATGACACAGCTGCTTGTAATCAGAGAATACATAAAAAATTTTTACACGAAATATGAAGAATTTATCGTTCCCCTGTTGAAATTTGTGTTGGGACTTATTTTGTTTCTGACGATCAACGGCAGAATGGGCTATATGGAAAAAATCGACCACGTTGCGATCGCGCTGGTGGCGGCGCTTCTGTGCTCATTCCTCCCGCTGGGTGTGATGGTATTTTTGAGCGCGATGTTTCTGCTGCTGCATACTTATGCGCTGTCTGCGGAATGCGTTGTGGTTCTGCTGCTTGCTTATATTATCGTGTTGGTGATTTATCTGCGGTTTGCACCGAAAGCGCATTTGCTGCTGCTTTTGACACCGCTTCTGTTTGTGTGGAAGATCCCTTATGCGGCTCCGCTGGCAGCGGGACTGTTCGGGACACCGGGAGCTGCGGCTGCGGTTGCAGGCGGCGTAGTGGTATATTATGTGCTGGCATATATTACCGGCAATGCGCAGGCGTTTGGCGGCGGGGAAAGCGATACCATGCTGCAGCGCTTCAGCGATATGGGAACCGGCGTGATCGAAAATAAAGAAATGCTGATTGTAGTGACGGCGTTTGCCATCACAGCGATTTTGGTTTATGCGATCCGCCGCATGAGCATTAACTATTCCAGAGCGATCGCTGTTTTGGTCGGAACGCTGGCAGATATCGTAATTTTACTGATCGGGGATCTGATCTATGATGCGAATTTTTCCCTGGCGGGCGTGATTCTCGGCAGTATTGTATGCGCGCTGATCGCGCTGGTGATGCAGTTTTTCCAGTTCAATCTGGATTATGCACGCACCGAAAAAGTGCAGTTTGAAGATGACGAGTATTATTACTATGTAAAAGCGGTTCCCAAAATGGCAGTGGCAGTGCCGGAGAAGCGGGTAAAACGGATCACGACGCAGCGCGCAAACCAGAATGTCCGCCACAGCCATGGGAAGGGCAAAACCAGAAAATAGTGAGATGGAACAATGGAACAGATCAAAGAGTTTGCGGACAGATATCTGACACAGATACAATTTATAGGACCAATGGATATTGTGGAGATTATCCTCATTTCTCTGATGGTCTATTATCTACTGATCTTTATTCGGAATACCAGGGCATGGCAGCTGTTAAAGGGCGTGTTCGTCATTCTGGTATTTCTTGTGATTGCCGAAATCCTGCAGATGGATACGATCCTCTGGATTGCGAGGACGGCGTTTCAGTTTGCAACAATTGCGCTGATCGTCGTGCTGCAGCCGGAGCTGCGCAAGGCGCTGGAACAGCTCGGACAGAAAAATCTGATCCGTTCCGTCATTCCCTTTGAATCCTCCAAGCCGGAGGAGGGACTCTTTTCCGACCGGACGATCCGTGAGATCGTAAAGGGCTGTGTGGAAATGTCCCGGGCAAAGACGGGCGCGCTGATCGTTGTCAGACAGCTGGACTCCCTGGCAGAATATGAACGTACCGGCATTGCAGTGGATGGTATTGTGACCAGCCAGCTGCTGATCAATATTTTCGAAAAAAATACGCCGTTACATGACGGCGCAGTGATCGTACAGGGGAACCGTGTGACCTATGCGACCTGCTATCTGCCGTTGTCGGACAATATGCGTCTGAGCAAGGATCTCGGAACGAGACACCGTGCAGGCGTCGGTATTTCCGAGGTAACGGATTCCATGACAGTGATCGTGTCAGAGGAAAATGGCAAGATCAGCGTCGCTTATGAAGGAACGTTAAGCAGAGGACTGACGGCGGAGGAACTGGAAGAAAAGCTGAGATCTATTCAGAAAAAACCGACCGATGAGAAAGCGCACAAACGCTGGAAGGGGTGGTTCCACAATGAAAAGTAAGCTCATGCACAATCTGGGTCTGAAGATTATGGCGGTGTTGATTTCCGTTGTGCTGTGGATGCTGGCGGTTGACATCAATGATCCGGTGATAAATAAATATATCAATAATGTACAGGTACAGCCGACCAATACGGGGGCACTGACTGGACAGGGGAAAACCTACCGTATAGTGGACAATTCCGATACGATCCGTGTTTCCGTGCGCGCACCGAAGTCTGCAATCAGTGCAATCGATGCGCAGAGCGTGACGGCAAAGGCAGACCTGTCTGAAATTACAGATGACGGGCGCGTACCGATCGAGCTGTCGTTAAGCAGCGGCCTGGATGTGGAAAAGATCACTTCAGACAGACAGTATGTACAGTTACAGGTAGAAAATAAAAAGACAAGACAGTTAAGCATAGAGGTTGCCAAAAACGGGACACTTCCGGATGGATATGCGACCGGCAGGATCGATATGGAAACCAATACACTCAGCATCAGCGGCCCGGAATCAGCGGTGAATGCGGTAAGCCGTGCAGTGGTGGATATTTCTCTGGATAATGTGACAGCGAATGTGGAAATCGATGCGACAATCCGCCTGCTGGATGCAGACGGCAACGAAATCACCAGCAGTGAAATCCGCAAAAATGTGGACAGCGTAAAGGTGACCGTTCCGATTCTGGAGACAAAGGAGGTCACAATCAGTGCTTCCGCTATAGGAGAACCGGCGGATGGTTATGAACAGACTGGAACGGTAACGGTGTCTCCTGCAACGGTGAAAATTGCAGGGCGGGCGGCTGTGCTGGATAAGATCTCGGAGATCACGATCCCGGCAGAGGAACTTGATCTGACGGATGCGACGGCACCGGTGACTAATACGATTGATATCAGAGAATATCTTCCTTCGGACATATCGCTTGCGGATGCTGATTTTGACGGAACAGTAACGGTATCCGCGGATATCGAGCAGATCCGACGCAAGACGATCAGCTTTGATGCGGACAGCGTCCAGCTTTTGAACATTCCGGACGGTTGGCTGGCAGAAGCAGTCAGCGGACAGAATCTGCAGCTGACAGTCAGAGGTCTGCAGGACAATTTGAATCATGTGGATGCAGGGACAATCACGCCTCACGCGGATTTGTCTGCATTGATAGATGAAAACGGCACTGTGACGGCAGGAGAACAGGAAGTGACGGTGAAATTTTTGCTTCCCGCTTCTGTGGATCAGGTCAATGTGGTTACGGTGCAGGTGCATCTGACTCAGCTTGCTGCTTCGAATACAGATGCACAGGGAGCTCAGTAAAAGCCGGGCAGGAGAAAATGTAAACAGCGCCCGGAGCAGGGAATGCAGAACTTGTGGGTTGAATCAGGGCTGCAAACGAAAACCCGAAATCCGGAAGGCTTTGCAGCTTTATAACAGGAGGAAGAGATCATGTCGAGAATGTTCGGAACAGATGGTGTAAGAGGTGTTGCAAATGAAGAGCTGACGCCGCTTTTAGCGATGCAGCTGGGGCAGGCAGGCGCATATGTCCTGACCCGTGAAAACAAGCACAAACCTACAATTATGGTTGGCTGTGACACAAGAATGTCTGGCGATATGCTGGCAAACGCACTGATGGCAGGAATCTGCAGCGTAGGCGCAAATGCGGTTTATGTGGGCGTGATTCCGACTCCGGCGATCGCTTATCTGACCAAGAAATATAAGGTAGAAGCCGGTGTTGTGATTTCTGCATCCCACAACCCGATGGAGTTTAATGGCATTAAATTCTTTGACGGCAATGGCTACAAGCTGCCGGATGCTCTGGAGGATGAGATCGAAGCCCTGATCAAGAACAACATGAATCGTGTGGAATTTCCGACAGGCTCCAGCGTTGGACGGATCAAGTACCGCAAGGACGCAAGAGAGGAATATATCAATCATGCAGTTCGGGCAGTTCCGGTGGATCTGACGAACCTGAAGGTGGTTGTGGACTGTGCAGAGGGTGCATCTCATTATACTTCCATAGAAGCTCTGCGTCAGCTTGGCGCACAGGTTGTTCCGATTCACAATATGCCGGATGGCACGAATATCAATGCAAACTGTGGCTCAACCCATATGCTGTCTCTTATACA
>OJOH01001202.1_pt1 | contig 12471 bp, 8 predicted proteins | sample 1598201 | NCBI WGS metagenome assembly OJOH01 (sample SAMN03922462, study PRJEB24848) | human gut metagenome | isolation source: stool sample | host: Homo sapiens | place: Germany | collected 2009-11 | reverse complement strand
CTTGAATATTGACGTTGTCTAGCTTGTCGCAGGGGAGAAGTTGCAGTGTGTTGTTTTTCAGTTGGGCATGATGAATACCCATCTCCGTCCCGATAAAATAGTGGGATTCGTCGATTTGTTCGATGTCGTTTATAGCTTCGCTGAGGCAGTTTTTAACATGAGTAACCTCTTCCGTCCGGGTGTTGTAAAGGAAGATCGTTTCTTCGTTGCACAGCCAGATATGATTGTTATGATCGATCCAGCTGAAAGTAATGGGAGCCGGTAAATCCTTAAAGTCTTCTATCGGCAACTTGTAGACGAGTTCGAAAGTGTCATGAATACGGTCATACCGGAAAATCTTGCCTTTCTTACCGATTTCCCATAGCGTTCCTTCCGGATCGATATATAACCAATTCAGATTTAACAGCGAGTTGAGTTCTTTGTCGCCGTCCATTAATTTATACCGTTTAAACTCTTTGCCGTTGTACCGGTCGATTCCCTCGTGCGTAAGGAACCACATATATCCAACATTGTCTTTTTGAATGTAGTACACTCTCCGGTTGCTTAACCCGTCTTCCACTCCTAGATACTGATAGGTCTGGGCGACACAGGTCAGAGGAAACAATAATAATAAAAAAAGCCATTTTTTCATACAAATAGGACTTTTAAGGGTTATTGAATCTTTAATGAGGGGGAAAGTTTGACAAAATTAAGAAGATTTTCCGATATTACAAAATTTTGAAGAAAGATAACAGCGTTCTTAAAATGAAAGAAAACAGACTATTTTATAGGTATTTATACATATTGTTTGTTTTCGGAATTTTGGTATCTGTAAAGGGGCTTTCAGTAGAGCGAAAAGTTGTGTAAAACAAGAGGCTGGCACTTTAAAATGTACCAGCCTCTGTAAATATAGAAATGATTTATTTCATTTTTGCTTCCACCCATTTGCGAGCGTTGACAAACGCTTCTATCCATGGAGTAACCTGATCGCTGTTCTTGCGGTCTGCCGGATAACAACCGTTTTGCCATGGGAAGATAGAACGTTCCAAGTGAGGCATGATAGCCAGATGGCGTCCGTCTGCACTAGCCAATGCTGCGATAGAATAATCGGAACCGTTCGGGTTGCCCGGATATTCATCATAGCTATACTTCGCTACTACATTGTATTTGTCTTCGTCATACGGCAAAGAGAATTTTCCTTCTCCGTGAGCTACCCAGATACCCAGTTTGCTTCCGCTCAAAGAGCCGAACATCACACTGCGGTTGGTCGGGATAGTAAGGCCGAGGAAGCGTGATTCGAACTTGTGCGAATTGTTATGCAACATCTTGCCTTTCTTCTTCAGTTCCGGGTTGATAAGGTCGAGTTCCATCATCAACTGGCAACCGTTGCAGACACCTAATGACAATGTATCTTCGCGTGCATAATATTTATCCAATGCTTCCTTAGCTTTCGGGTTGAACAAGAATGCGCCTGCCCATCCTTTAGCAGAACCCAGTACATCGGAGTTAGAGAAACCACCGCAGTAAACGATCATGTTTACGTCTTCCAGTGTTTCGCGTCCGCTGATGAGGTCGGTCATCGTAACGTCTTTTACGTCGAAACCTGCCAGATAGAGTGAGTAAGCCATTTCGCGCTCACCGTTTGTACCCTTCTCGCGGATGATAGCCGCACGGATACCGCTTGGGGTACGACGGTCCGGAGTGATACCGTATTGAGAAAGCTTACCTTTGAATTCCGGCATGAAAGCGAATTCAACAGGTTGCATCTTATAGTTTTCGAAACGTGCTTTTGCGCAACCGTTCATAGATTGTTTGCGGTCGAGCAGGTAAGAAGAAGAATACCATACGTCACGCATATAATCGATACCAAACTGGTAAGTAGCACCATCTTTAGATACCAAAATGTGGCGTTCGTCAGTCGGTTTACCCAACTTTATATAGCCTACGCCGGCGTCTTCCAAAATCTTCTTCACTTCATCTTTATGCTTGTCGTTGATCTGGATAACGATACCCGGGTTTTCCGCGAACAGAATCTTGACGATATCCTCTTCCTTCATCTTGTCGAGGCTGATTTCCATACCGCCTTCTACATTAGAGAAGCACATTTCGAGCAATGTAGTGATTAAACCACCGGCAGATATATCGTGTCCTGCAAGGATCAATCCTTTATTTACAAGTTCCTGTACGGCAAGGAAAGCGTCACGGAAATATTCGGCATCCTGTACGCAAGGTACTTCGTCACCCACTTTACCCAGAGATTGTGCGAAAGCCGAACCACCTAATTTCAGTTCGTCGAAACTGAAGTCAATATGATAAAGTGTAGTCTTTTCATTGTTAACCAATACCGGAGATACCACTTTCTTCACGTCGGAAACTTCACCACCGGCAGAAACAATCACAGTTCCCGGAGAAATCACTTTCTCGCCGTTCGGATACTTCTGTGTCATAGATAGAGAGTCTTTTCCGGTAGGAACATTGATCTGCAGCGCGCAACAGAAATCGCTTAAAGCTTTTACAGCTGTGTAAAGACGGGCATCTTCACCTTCTTGAGAGCGGCAAGGCCACATCCAGTTGGCAGACAGTGAAATGCTATCCATACCTTCCGCCATTGGAGCCCAAACAAGATTGGTCAGCGCTTCGGATACAGAAAGAATAGAGCCGGCAGCCGGATCAGCCAATGCTGCTTGCGGAGCATGTCCGATAGAGGTAGCGATACCTTTCTCGCCACGGTAGTCGAGTGCTACGACACCGCAGTCGCTCAACGGTAACTGAAGTTCACCCTGGCATTGCTGACGAGCCACTTTACCTGTTACTGAACGGTCTACCTTATTCGTCAACCAGTCTTTGCAGGCTACAGCTTCAAGCTGCAATACATTCGTCAGATATTCATGTAATTTAGACAATTCGTATTTCGGCATTTCGTAATGACGTTCCACGGTTTTGTCTACCATATATGTCTTGGGAGAAGAACCGAACATCTGCTCTACAGCAAGATCAAACGGACGTACACCGTCAGCCTGTTGGAAGGCGAAACGATGATCGCCGGTTGTTTCACCGACTACGTACATCGGAGCGCGTTCGCGTTCGGCAATCTTACGTACATGTTCGATGGCTTCTTCTTTAATCAATAGCCCCATACGTTCCTGGCTCTCGTTGGCGATGATTTCTTTTGCCGACAAAGTCTTATCGCCGATAGGCAATTTGCTCATATCGATTAAACCACCACATTCTTCCACTAGTTCGGACAGACAGTTTACGTGTCCGGCAGAGCCGTGATCGTGGATAGAAACCACCGGATTCACCTCTTCTTCACAAAGAGCACGTACTACGTTGTTGGCACGTTTCTGCATTTCAGCATTAGCACGTTGTACGGCATTCAACTCGATACCACTGCTGTAACGACCGGTATCTACAGAAGATACAGAACCGCCACCTAGTCCGATACGATAGTTGTCACCACCGATTACCACCACTTTGTTTCCTGCTTCAGGTGTGCCTTTCAGGCAGTCACGTTGTGTACCGTAACCCACACCGCCGGCAAGCATGATTACTTTGTCGTACCCATAAACTTCTTTGTTTTCTGTATGTTCGAAAGTCAGTACCGAACCGCAGATCAGCGGCTGGCCGAACTTGTTACCGAAGTCGGAAGCACCGTTGGATGCTTTGATAAGAATCTGTTCCGGAGTCTGGTACAACCATTTGCGTACCGGAAGTATTTCTTCCCATTCACGTCCTTCATCGGTGCGCGGATAAGAAGTCATGTAGACTGCAGTACCTGCAATCGGCCATGAACCTTTACCACCACCCATACGGTCGCGGATTTCACCGCCGGTACCGGTAGAAGCACCATTGAATGGCTCAACAGTAGTAGGGAAGTTATGAGTTTCCGCTTTCAGTGAGATAACACTCTTGATGTCCTTTACTTGGAAGAAATCAGGTTTTGAATGATCTGCCGGAGCAAACTGTTCCACAACCGGACCTTCAGCGAAGGCTACGTTATCTTTATAAGCAGAGATTATTTTATTCGGATTTTCCTGTGTCGTCTTTTTAATCATTTGGAACAGAGAAGATTCCTGTTCTACGCCGTCGATAATAAACGTTCCGCCGAAAATTTTGTGGCGGCAGTGTTCGGAGTTGATTTGTGCGAAACCAAATACTTCAGAGTCTGTCAGCTTCCGTCCGAGGTCCTTTTCTACTTTCTTCAGGTAGTCCATTTCTTCTTTAGAAAGAGCCAAACCTTCTTTTTCGTTGTACACTTCGAGATCTTCGATATAGATGATCGGCTCCGGTTGACGGTTTGTTGTGAATACGTTTTGGTCGAGTCCTTTGTACATGCGTTGGAGCATCGGGTCGTAGTCTGCGTTTTCGTCCTTAACAGGGAAGTACTCCTCGATGCGGCTGATGCCTTCGAGCCCCATGTTTTGGGTGATTTCTACTGCGTTTGTACTCCAGGGAGTGATCATTTCGCGGCGTGGGCCAACGAAACAGCCTTTCAGGTTTTCTTCACTTTCCATCACGGCTTCGCCAAAAAGCCAGCAGAGTTTATTACTTTCGTCAGGGGTGAGCTGATGGTTGCTCTCTACGGCAATCACGCTCTTGGAAGGGGTTCTGAAAAAAAGAATCATGTTGTATATTTACGATTTTACGATTTACGATTTTACGATTTTACGATTGAAGTTCCTGCAGGAGAAACTCTTCTCTTTTTCTGTGGCGCAAAGATAATCAATTTCGTTGGTGGTAGGAAAAAAATAGAGAATAAATTCCTATACCTTATTTAATATGTTTATTTTTGATGTACGTTTTACTTATTATCGCTATATATAGTGATTCTTGTGTGGAAAAAACGTTAATATCCTATCCTCTTCTCATAAAAAAGTGCGATATTTGCGGCATGATTCAGATTGAAACAATATTCGATATAATAGTGAAAGGCTTTATTATAGGCGTTGTTGTGTCCGCACCTCTCGGACCGGTGGGGGTTCTCTGCATTCAGAGGACGCTGAATAAAGGGCGCTGGTATGGATTTGTGACAGGGCTTGGAGCCTCATTAAGCGACATAGCTTATGCTCTGTTGACAGGTTATGGTATGAGCTTTGTGTTCGATTATATTAATAAGAATATTTTTTATCTGCAGTTGTTGGGCAGCATCATGCTGCTACTTTTCGGAATCTATACCTTTCGCAGCAATCCGGTACAATCCATCCGTCCGGCATCGTCCAATAAAGGTTCTTACTTTCACAATTTCATTACCGCATTCTTTGTCACGCTCTCCAATCCTCTGATTATATTCCTGTTTATCGGACTATTTGCCCGTTTTGCCTTTGTGCAGCCCGGTGTCGTGGTGTTCGAAGAAATTACGGGGTATCTTGCCATTGCTTCGGGGGCGCTGGTGTGGTGGCTCGGAATCACTTATTTTGTGAATAAAGTGCGCACTAAGTTTAACTTACGGGGCATCTGGATACTGAATCGTGTGATTGGCAGCATTGTGATGCTGGTGTCGGTGGCGGGATTAATCTATACGTTGCTGGGAGAGTCACTTTATTAAGAAGAAAACTTATGAATCAGATAGCCAGACAGCTTAAAGAGAAAAACATTGCCGAGTACCTTATATATATGTGGCAAGAAGAAGACCTGATCCGCGCCAATCATGGTGAGCTGGAGGAGATCGAGGCGAATGTGATCGCCCGTTATCCGGAAGATCAGCGTCCTGCCCTGCGAGAGTGGTACGGCAACCTGATCACCATGATGAATGAGGAAGGGGTACGTGAAAAAGGTCATTTGCAGATTAACAAGAACATCATCATCAATCTGACAGAGCTTCATAATGCGTTGACTTCTTCTCCCAAATTTCCTTTCTACAGTGCCGCTTATTTCAAAGCATTGCCGTTTATTGTAGAACTGCGGAATAAGAATGGCAAAAAAGAAGAGCCGGAACTGGAGACTTGCTTCGAAGCACTCTATGGACTACTTTTGCTTCGTCTGCAGAAAAAGCCTGTCAGCGAGGGGACTATGAAGGCGGTAGAAGCTATCAGCAGCTTTCTTTCCATGTTGGCAAACTATTACGATAAAGACCTGAAAGGGGAATTAAAACTTGATGAATAAATGAGAATTTTAGTGACGGGTGCCAATGGTCAGCTTGGCAATGAAATGCAAGTTCTTGCAAAAGAGAATCCGCAACATACGTATTATTTCACAGATGTGCAGGAGCTGGACATCTGTAATAAGGACGCTGTTTGGGCATATATTGCTGAAAAGCGGATTGAGCTTATTGTTAATTGTGCGGCATATACAGCAGTAGATAAAGCGGAAGATGATTCGGAACTGGCTTACAAGCTGAACAGTGAAGCTCCTAAAACGCTGGCATGTGCAGCGCAGTTTAATGGTGCGGCGATGATTCAGGTGTCTACTGACTATGTTTTTGACGGCACCGCTCATATTCCTTATACAGAAGAATGCGATCCATGTCCGAATTCGGTATATGGAACAACGAAACTTGAAGGAGAATATGAGGTACTGAATCATTGCGAAAAGTCAGTCGTTATCCGTACCGCATGGCTTTATTCCACTTTTGGCAACAACTTCGTGAAGACGATGATCCGTCTGGGCAAAGAGCGTGATAGTCTGGGAGTCATTTTCGATCAGGTAGGAACTCCTACTTACGCCAATGACCTGGCACAGGCCATCTTTGCTATTATTAATAAAGGCATCGTTCGTGGAGTCTATCATTTCAGCAACGAAGGAGTCTGCTCCTGGTATGACTTTACGGTAGCTATTCATCGTTTGGCAGGAATCACTTCATGCAAAGTGAAACCGCTGCATACGGCGGAATATCCTACAAGAGCGAACCGCCCTGCATATTCCGTACTCGATAAAACAAAAATAAAAACAACGTTCGGCATCGAAATACCTCATTGGGAGGAAAGCCTGAAAAGATGCATCGATACTTTATAATAAATATGGCAGATAATACAGAAATACAGAGACGGCGAACATTCGCCATTATTGCGCATCCGGATGCCGGTAAGACATCATTGACGGAGAAGTTATTGCTTTTCGGTGGTCAGATTCAGGTGGCAGGTGCGGTCAAGAGCAATAAAATCAAGAAAACGGCTACTTCCGACTGGATGGAGATTGAGAAACAGCGTGGTATCTCGGTGACAACTTCCGTAATGGAATTTGACTATCGGGACTACAAGATCAATATTCTTGATACTCCGGGTCACCAGGACTTTGCCGAAGACACATACCGTACGCTGACTGCTGTAGACAGCGTTATCATTGTAGTAGACGGAGCGAAAGGTGTGGAAACACAAACCCGTAAACTGATGGAAGTGTGCCGTATGAGAAAAACTCCGGTCATCATTTTCGTTAATAAAATGGACCGTGAAGGTAAGGACCCGTTTGACTTGCTGGACGAGCTGGAAGAAGAACTGATGATTCAGGTCCGCCCGCTGTCATGGCCTATCGAACAGGGAGCCCGCTTCAAAGGAGTATATAATATTTATGAGAAGAAACTGGACTTGTACCAACCTTCCAAACAAGTGGTGACGGAGAAGGTAGAAGTCGACATACATACGGAAGAACTGGATAAGCAGATCGGTAAGCCGCTGGCAGACAAACTGCGTGGCGATCTGGAACTGATCGAAGGAGTTTATCCGGAACTGGATGTGGAATCTTATCTGGCAGGAGATTGCGCACCTGTATTCTTTGGCTCTGCCTTGAATAATTTTGGTGTACAGGAATTGTTGAACTGCTTTGTGGAGATTGCTCCTAGTCCTCGTCCTGTACAGGCAGAAGAGCGTGAAGTGAAACCGGACGAACCGAAATTCACCGGATTCATCTTTAAGATTACCGCCAATATCGACCCGAATCATCGTTCGTGTGTAGCATTCTGCAAGATATGTTCGGGCAAATTTGTACGTAATGCACCCTATCAGCACGTCCGTCATGGCAAGACCATGCGTTTCTCATCGCCCACCCAGTTTATGGCACAGCGGAAAACGACCATTGACGAAGCCTATGCAGGAGATATCATCGGTTTGCCGGACAACGGAACTTTCAAGATCGGTGATACGCTGACGGAAGGAGAACTGCTCCATTTCCGCGGTTTGCCCAGCTTCTCGCCGGAGATGTTCAAGTATATCGAAAATGCCGATCCGATGAAATCCAAACAGTTGGCCAAAGGGATCGATCAATTGATGGACGAAGGGGTAGCCCAATTATTCGTCAGCCAATTCAATAACCGGAAAATCATCGGCACGGTAGGAGCACTGCAGTTCGAGGTGATCGAATACCGGCTTTTACACGAATATGCCGCCGCCTGCCGCTGGGAACCGATCAATCTTTACAAAGCTTGTTGGATCGAAGCCCAGGATCAGGCAGAATTGGAAGATTTCAAAAAACATAAAGCTCAATATATGGCAAAAGACAAAGAAGGCAGAGATGTATTTCTGGCCGACTCACAATATATGTTGCATATGGCTCAGGAAAATTACAAAAAACTGATTTTTCACTTTACCTCAGAATTTTAACCATAAACTTTAAATCGAATCCTATGTTGGAAACCGGAAAATCATATACACAAGAAATCATCGTCGGTCCTAAAGACACCGCCTTAGCTCACGGCTCGGGCCATTTGGAAGTCTTTGCGACACCAGCAATGGTGGGACTGATGGAAAATACGGCGATACACTGCCTGGAAGGCATGTTGGAACCGGATACAGATACCGTAGGTATTGAAATTCATGTACAGCATACCAAGGCAACAGCCGTCGGTAAAAAGGTGATGTGCAAAGCGACGATCGTCGAAATCGATGGCCGCCGGATACGTTTTGAGATCGAAGCCACGGATGAAAAAGGAACAATAGGACATGCTATTCACGACCGCTTTATCATCTACCCGGAGAAATTCATGAGTAAATTATAAGTCGTTTGTAGTGGAAACTTACCCAGAGTATCCGGATTGGTCGGACAAAACGTTTCTGATAGCAGAAGATATCGACAGTAATTATACGATCCTTGCGGCTCTGTTAAAAAAAACACATGTCCGTATCTTACGGGCACGTAACGGAAAAGAAGCGATACAAATCGCTTCAGGAACGGCCTCCATCGATCTGATTCTAATGGATATCAGCATGCCGGATTCTGACGGAATAGAGGCTTTACGGTTTATCCGGCAACAATTGCCCGGAAAAATCGTAATAGCACAAACAGCACATGATCTCTCTTCTTCGGAGATTATAAATGAGAAGTTCGATGGTTTTTTATTAAAACCGATCCGTCGGAAAGAATTACTTGAAACATTAAGTAAATATTTATCCTGATATGCAATTTAAACTAACCTCTGAATTCCAACCTACCGGCGATCAACCGGAAGCCATCCGCCAATTGATCCAGGGACTTCAAAGCGGACGGTCATCACAGGTCTTACTGGGAGTCACCGGTTCAGGAAAAACTTTTACTGTAGCTAATGTCATCAACGAAATCCATCGTCCGACTCTGATTTTAAGTCACAATAAAACATTAGCAGCTCAATTATACGGGGAATTCAAATCTTTTTTCCCCGAAAATGCAGTCGAATATTTTGTATCTTATTACGATTATTACCAACCGGAAGCTTATCTGCCGACAACAGATACCTATATCGAAAAAGACCTCGCCATCAATGACGAGATAGACAAACTTCGTTTACGGACCACCGCTTCCCTGCTTTCGGGACGTCGGGATGTCATCGTTGTCTCTTCGGTGTCTTGTCTGTACGGTATGGCCGATCCCCGGGCTTTCGGCTCGAACGTCACCCATTTGAAAAGAGGCATGACTATCAGCCGGAATGTCTTATTACGCCGGCTGGTAGACGCTTTATATGCAAACAACGAAATCGAATTCAAACGGGGTTGTTTCCGGGCCAAAGGGGAAACCGTGGATATTTTTCCTGCCATAGAAACTTACGACGGCGTAGCTTACCGGATCGAATTCTGGGACGACGTAATCGACCGGATCTCTTCTTTTAACCCGGTTACCGGACAGAGCATCGGTAGTCAGGATGAACTCGATATTTATCCGGCCAATCTTTTTGTCACCGACAAAGCCACGATAGCCCACGCCCTGGTTGAAATCGGCCAGGATTTGCAAGATCAACTGGCTTATCTGAAAGAGATCGGGAAATTTATGGAAGCCAAACGCCTGGAAGAACGGGTGAAATACGATATGGAAATGATCCGGGAATTAGGTTATTGCCCGGGCATTGAAAACTATTCGCGCTATTTCGACGGCCGGAAAGCAGGAGTTCGTCCTTTCTGCTTATTGGATTATTTCCCGGAAGATTTTCTGATGGTCATCGACGAATCGCATGTTACCCTGCCCCAGATACGGGCGATGTACGGAGGCGATCACGCACGGAAACTGACGCTGGTGGATTATGGTTTCCGTTTACCGGCAGCTTTCGACAACCGTCCCCTCACGTTCGATGAATTTGAAAGTAAAACCGGCCAGACGATTTACATCAGTGCCACACCTGCCGACTATGAACTGGAAAAAAGTGAAGGCATCATCGTGGAACAAATTATCCGTCCGACAGGTATTCCGGATCCGGTAATCGAAATCGTCCCCAGCAAAAATCAGATCGACCATCTGGTGAACGAGATTCAGCAGCGCATAGACCTTCGGGAACGTACATTAGTGACAACCCTGACGAAGAGAATGGCGGAAGAGCTCAGTAAATACCTGGACCGGATCGGTATTAAATGCCAATATATTCACTCGGATGTCGATACTATCGAACGGGTAAAAATCCTGGAGAATCTTCGTAAAGGAATCATCGACGTATTGATCGGTGTCAATCTATTGAGGGAAGGGCTGGACTTGCCGGAAGTATCTCTGGTAGCAATTCTGGATGCAGACAAAGAAGGCTTTCTGCGTTCTACACGTTCACTGACTCAAACTGCCGGACGAGCTGCCCGTAATGTAGACGGGAAAGTCATTATGTATGCCGACCAAGTAACCCGTTCTATGCAGGAAACGATAGACGAGACGAATTACCGCCGTGAAAAGCAGCTGAAATACAACGAAGAACATCACATCGTTCCCCGGCAGATCTACAAATCGACAGATGCAGCGCTGACTCAGGATACCTCCAAAGCGTATGTGGAGGAAGAACACCTCCATCTGGTTGCCGACCCCGTCGTAGCTTACATGAGTAAACCCGAGATTGAAAAAATGATCCAAAAAACCAAGGCTGCCATGCAAAAAGCAGCCAAAGAACTCGACTTCATCGAAGCAGCCCGCCTGCGGGATGAAATGTTTCAACTGGAAAAGAAACGGGACGAGATGAAATAAAATCTTTCGGGGTTACGACAGCCAAACAAAATACCTGCCGATTCTACCGGTCACCGTTTCATCAATGCCTCGATCTGCCTCGGAATATCCGTATTATCCAACTTACCGTTAAAGTTTTCTGCTCCGACACCCAGGACAAACAAGGGCACATACCCGGCAGAATGTCCGCCACTTCCCCAGCTGATGCGGGCTATCCGGTTCAGTATCTGAACCGCCGTATTGGCCAAGGGTTCATCTTCGGCATAAAGACTTTTCACCATCTCCTGTTCCCCATTCGAAAAGGCTTTATCATAACGGTGTCTCAAATCTTTCTCATACGACTCCTTGAGTTCTTCCTTCGTCCACAGCCCCAGATTATCACTCAACAATTTCTTTACATCTTCCCAGGTCACTGCATAATGGTGGGTTGTCCGCAAAGCAGAAATCTTTTTCGAAAGCTGCCCCTTGGAGACCATTTGATGTTGCAACGCTTTCAGATTCAGTTCATATTTACCTGTTCCCAAAGCAAAGTTCCCTGTCTCATGATCTGCCGTAACGACAATCAGGGTTTCATCCGGATGCTGCTTATAAAAATCGATCGCCTTCTGTATCGATTTCTGAAAATCGATTACCTCGTTAAACATAGCCGCCGCATCGTTACTATGACAGGCCCAATCGATCAATCCGCATTCGATCATCACGAAAAAACCGTTCTTTTTATCCTTACTCAAAAAATCGATTGCTCCCTGTGTAATCTCTTCAAGTGACAAATCCCCCGGTTTCCGGTCGATGGCATAAGGCAAACTCCCCATGTCACATCCTTGCTCCTGCATAAAAATAATTTTATCTGCTTTCGCTGCTTTTTTCTGGAAATCGTCATTTCCCCGGGCTATCGTATACCCCGCCCGATCGAAAAGAGTATAAATATTTACGGAATCTTTTTTCTCCGGCTTTACAAAACCGGCTCCGGCATAAAAATCGAAACCCGCTTTCGGCAAATCGGTTGCGATCTCATAGGTCATATTCCGGTCCGGCTGATGAGCATAGAAACAAGCGGGAGTAGCATGATCGATACTATTGTTGGTAGCGATCCCTACTTTCATTCCCAGTTCTTTGGCTTTGGTAGCGATACTGTATACCGGTACTTTATGTTCTTTATCCATCGCTATCGTCCCGTTC
>OJOH01001189.1_pt1 | contig 12535 bp, 16 predicted proteins | sample 1598201 | NCBI WGS metagenome assembly OJOH01 (sample SAMN03922462, study PRJEB24848) | human gut metagenome | isolation source: stool sample | host: Homo sapiens | place: Germany | collected 2009-11 | reverse complement strand
GGACGTGGTGCAGTAGTATAGATTGGATATCATAAAAATATATTGTAGTTTTTTAGAGTTTTTGTTGCAATTTATATAAAACTATGCTATACTATAAGAGTAATAAGAAGTGGTTAATAATTAAGTGAGGTGAATGAAAATAGTTAAATATGATAAATGTCCCGATTATGTGGGAGTTACTTGTATCAATGGAAGTTGTCCTAAGGTTCTTTTTTTATGAAGATCATCCCAAATATTATGATATAATTCCTACTTGTGAAGCTTGCTGGTTTTATAAAGGTTGTAGTGATTGCGTTTTTGCTTCGGATGATGGAAAATGCAATATTGATAATATGTTGTATTCCAGTTAAATATAGGACAGAAAGAGAGGATTTTATATGACAGTAGAAGATATTTATAGAATTACTAATCTGAAACAGGATGTTGAAATTTATAATCCTAAAACAGCAGAGTTTGTGTATATCGGAGAATGTAGTAATATTCCTTTATCTTGCTTGGATATTCCAGTAAGTCAAATCTTTGCTAATGATGATATACTGACTATAATGGTTAAATAGTTTGACGTAGAGCAATTAAATGTTTCACGTGAAACATTTTTGAAAAAAAAAAAAAATCGCTGACCTATCGGCAATACGGGGAGAATGGAGAAAAAACTATGAATGAAATTATGAACGCACAGAAAATTACAGGTCTTAAAAATTCTGCTTTAAAAGAGTCATTACTCACAATTAGAGGTGCAGTTTTATCTGTAAATGTTTCACAGTGGGAAGTGGCACAGGCAGTTCACCACATTCTTGTGAAAGAAACTTTCAAAGAAGATTTTGAGACAGAAGAGAAGTTTGCTGATTTTATCGGAATTTCACGGAGTAATTGCAACAAGATGAAAAAAGCAGTTGATTTCCGTAATAGTAATGAAACGTTTAAGGACTGGACTCTTAATAAAATTTATGAAATTATGTGTCTACCTAAGGAAGAGGCACCAAAGGTACTTAAAGATTATATGATTGATAAAGACGATACTGTGAAAGAAATCAGAGAAGCAGTAAAAGCCTATAAAGATGATACGTCAGAATCTAAGGTTGTGGCGGACGTTGAGCCGGAAGAAAAGGAAGAAGAACCGAAAACAGAAGAAAATGAAGAAGAACCGAAAACAGAAGAAAAGGAAGAAGAACCGAAAACAGAAGAAAAGGAAGAAGTTGAACCTACAAAAGAAATATTGTTACATTCTTTTATTGCCACGCTTACAATAGAGGAAACTGTAAAAGTGCTTTCTTACATTAAAAAACAGCATATCGGAGATACCGAAGCAGTAGAAGAGGTTTTAAAGTTATGGAAGTAGTACAGTATTTAAAAAAACACAATGTACCAATTAAGTCGGTGGGGTTCAGATACCTCACAGAAGCGATAAAAATGACGGTTGAGGATGGTACTTTACCATATCATATGTATAAATTATATAAGCCTATTGCAAAAGAGCATACAACTACAACGGTAAATGTTGAACGTTGCATTAGGTATGCAATTTCAAAAAGTGACATGAAAGATTATACTAACTGTCAGTTTATAATTGAAGCAAGTATTCAGTGTAGAAAAAAAGTTAGAAAACCAAAAAATCATGTATGTAAATTATAATGTTCGATATCGAACATTATAAATAAAAATATTGCTGACTCATCGGCATGACGGAGAGAAAAGAGGTAAAGTATGAGTTTTGCACATAAGTATAACAAAGGAAACATTATTTTTGACATTGATATTACTGATTTTAGTTTTATGAAACTGTCTGATATTTATACGAGCTATGGTAAAAATGTGATAAAAGTTGATGGATTATACATCAATAAAAAAGGCAAGTTTAATCCTCATCCGGTAGCAATCAACGTTGAAGAAAAAATGTTAATTGACTTACCAGAGCACATGACAGAAGTTGTTGAAGAAATTCTTAAAGACGGCGAAAGTATTTCTTTGATCAAACGTGGTTGCGTTGGTTTACGTGCTACAAAATATATTGATAAAAAGTACAAAAAGACTTGCTATAGTGCAGAATGGGTTGACATGTAATGCCGGATGAAAAAAAGATAATTTCTGAAAATCCACGGCGACTGTTAGCGAATATGAATAAGCGTTTGAAAAGAATGGAAGCTTATTTAGGGGAAGAACACGACTCTATACAAATGGTAAAACATCAATTAGATATGGTTTACGGGTATGAGTCTATTGGAGTTCCAACGTTTAAAGTTGCCGGATTGTCAGAAGAAAAGAAAAAACAAATATTAGATATTGCGAAAACTTATCAGAGTTCTAGTTATAGTACAATAACCGGATTCAAAAAGTCTTTACAAAACAAAGGTTTTCAGACTTTTACAAAAAATATGAGTCAATCACAGGCTGTTTTTTGGGATTCTGTTTTTTCTTCTCCGTCATGGGGAAAGATTAAGGAATTGTTTTATGAAGATTCTGACAGGGCGGTAGCAACTGCTGAACGTGTAGAACGTTTTACTGAAAACCCATATTCTTTAGAGGACATTTTTTCAGTTTGGACAAGTATTGCACAAGAAGATAAACCTAATTTTAGAAAGAGTGTTGATATTGTTATATCGCAATGGAATAAACTTGACACAGAAGAAAGAAATAATATAAATTTCAGAGATTTTGTATCCGGTATTTTAACGAGGTTGTAATTGCATATGTACAATATTAGAGATTCGCCATTATCAGAAATCGAATTTCGAAATCATTACTTTAAAAAGAAAAATCGGGCGGATATAGTCAATGATGATATAATGTGTTTTGACATTGAGACTTCTAGTGGATTTTTGCATAAAGATAGTGATACGCTTGAACCGTACTTGGGAAAAAGTAAAAAATATTATGAAGATTGCAAGAAATTTTCTATCTGTTATGTATGGCAGTTTTCCATAAATGATAACGTTTTTTGGGGAAGAACACTAGAAGATTTCAAAGATTTTTTACAAGAGTTGGAATATTATGAACCACACAAAAAGATTGTATATATTCACAATTTTTCATTCGAATTCCAGTTTTTGATAAATGTATTACAATTTGATTATGTTTTTGCCCGGCAGGCTAGAAAACCGCTATTCGCTGAATGGAGTACATATCAGTTTAGGTGTAGTTATTTTCTTACAAATATGAGTTTGGCAACGTGGGCGGAACAAAGAAAGTTGAGTGTTCAAAAATTGGTAGGCGATCTTGATTATACTATTTTGAGGACACCAAAAACAAAACTTACTGATACAGAATTAGCTTATTGTTTTAATGACGTGCTTGTTATGTATTTTGGTTTATTACAGTATAAAGAAAAATACGGTCATATAATAGACATACCATTTACTCAAACAGGAGAAGTACGAAAAGAAGTAATTGACCGTATGAATGTAAGTAGCGAATACAAATACAGAAAACGTTGTATAAAATTGATTCCGGAGTCTAATGAAGATTATACTTTATTGTGTGATTGTTTTATGGGTGGTTATGCTCATAGTAATGCAGTACACACGAACATTGTATTAGATAACGTTCGTAGTAAAGATATATCATCTAGCTATCCTATTGTAATGTGTTTGGAAAAATATCCCATGACGTACTTTGAGGAAACAATACCATGTAATGATTATTTTAACAATGATAATTACAGTTATATAATAACATTCGACGTCGAACATTTGAGATCGAAACGTTGGAATACATGGTTGTCATTTTCAAAATGTTCAAAAATAAAAGGATATTCCCTGGACAATGGTAGGGTATTAAAAGCTGATTATGTACAGTTATCATTGACAAATATTGATTATGAAATATTTCAATTGTGCTACGATTTTGACAATCTTAATATAATAGATTTTCGAATATCTAGCAATGACTATCTTTCACCTACTTTTGTAAAATACATATTGGAATTATACGGAAATAAAACCACATTAAAAGGTATAAAAGAAAAAGAGCCGTTATATATGAAAAGTAAACAATATATAAACTCAATGTATGGAATGATGGTTACTAAGAACATAACCGATACAATAGAGTTTGAGGAAGATAGATGGAAAAAAGAATTGCTAAATGAAAAAAATTTTTACACAAAAATTGAAAGTGAAAAAAAGAAACTGTCTAAGACTTTTGGGGCGTTCCAATTTGGTGTTTGGGTCACGGCATACGCAAGGCGCAATTTATGGAAAGGTATTTTAGCCTTAGATTATAATGTCGCTTATTGTGATACCGATAGCATAAAATACATAGATTGTGATACTGATTTTTTTGAAAGATACAATAAAGAAATAGAAAGACGTGAAAATATGAGAGCCGATATGCTAGGTATTTCAAGAGATAAATTTTGCCCTAGGGATAAAAATGGAATAACACATAGATTTGGAATATTTGAAGATGATGGTCAATACAAAAAGTTTAAAACATTAGGGGCGAAAAAATATTGTTATGTTGATAATGATGATAAATTACATATGACAGTTTCCGGTGTAAGAAAAAGTGCGGTATCTCAATTACACGATATTGATGATTTTAAAGATGGAACAGTGTTCGACGTCGAACATGCACAGAAACTTATAATGACATATGTAGACGATATGCCTCCAATTGTATGGAATAAAGGTAAATATGATGAATTTCATAGCAATTATAAACATGGTATATGCGCACAACCTACAACATATAGTTTAGGTATAACTGATGATTATGAATCAATTTTGACAATGGTTCAGAATAAGAGAGAGGTGACAAGTATATTTGAAAGAGAAACAGAGATATTATAACATAGATAATTTGTTATCTAAAAAGGCTATGTATAATATGTTGTTGGGTGAACGTTCTAATGGAAAAAGTTATGCTACAAAATATGTTGCTTTATGGGAAGCATATCACGAAAAAGATATACGAACTAAACAACCTAAAGAACGTTACCAATTAGCATATTTAAGACGGTGGCGAGATGAAATAAAATCTCGTGATGTAGAAGCATATTTTTCTGATATGCATATTATGGAAATTACTAACGGTATGTTCGAAAGTGTACGAGTTTATCGAGGTGATATTTACTTAATACACGAGGAAGAAGAAAAAATACTAGACAGAAAAAAGATAGGCTCTGCTTTTTCGTTGACGTCTGCCACACATTACAAGTCGCTTGCATTTCCTAAAATTGGAAATATCATTTTTGAGGAATTTATAACCGATAGTGGTTACATTGCTAACGAGGTAAGAAGCCTTATGGATATTATATCTACTATAGCCAGACGTGATTACGTTAGAGTTTTTTTGATAGGAAATACAATTTCTAGATTATGTCCGTATTTTGAAGAATGGCAACTCACTCACATCAAAACACAAAAACAGGGTACTATTGAAATATACAGACAATTCACGAATCAGTATGACGATAAAACAGGTGAACCTATTGTAGTTACGATTGCGGTTGAATATTGCGAAAACACAGGAAGTAATTCCAAAATGTTTTTTGGAAAAAAGTCAGAAATGATAACTACGGGAGTGTGGGAAACAGACACATATCAGCATTTACCGGAAAAATTTGAACACTATGACGTTATATATCAAATATATTATAAATATACAAGTTTTAAATTTATGATAAATTTGGTAAGGCACAAAGAAACAAAAGAAACTTTATTGTATGTTTATCCAGCAACTAAAAACATACCAAAAAATTGTAAAAGGATTGTCACAGATGATTTCACGTCTAATCCACTAGCAACCTATAATTTGACAGATTTACTAAAATATGATAGTATGATAATGGATATGATAAAAAATAAGAAAATAACATTTAGTGATAATTTATGTGGCACAGAGTTTACGCAAATAAAAAAAGAAAAAGGAGTGTATTAAAAAATGAGAAGTATCGACGCATTAGTACCACCGGTAGAAAATGATAATAGCAATAAATTATCTGAAAACAATAATGCCACTATTAAGGCTATTGAAGATATTGCTACAACTATGAAAGAAATTGTGGAAAGTTCGACGTCGAACACCACTAAAACATTAGAAACATTCAAAGATGCATTTGATAAAAAGATTACAATGTCATTAAATGACAATGTAAATAAAAACAATGACAATGGTTCAGATTAACAGGAAAGAGAGGACAAATAATATGAGTACAGTAAACCAAATTTACACCTTAATTAACGAGGTAGCACAGCAGACTTTTGGGGAAAGTGCAATCACTGTGAAAGACACTTCAACTCTTGTCGCTTTAGGAGATAAAGTTTTATCGTCTGATAAAGATACCGATAAATTTGCTAAATCTCTTGTAGACAGAATTGGAAGAACTATTTTTTCTATTCGTAGGTATAATGCAAGCGGTGACGATGGGCTTGTAAAAGAACCTTTCGAGTATGGTTGTATTGTTCAGAAAATCTATGTTGATTTACCAGAAGCGAAAGAAAATAATGCATGGGAAATTGGTAGCGATTCATATACACCAGTTTTCGCACCAGTAATTAAGCCTACAATCAAACAAAAATTATTCGAGAAAATGGTAACATGGGAAATTGATGTTACAATTCCAGATTTTATGTTTAAAACTGCTTTCACATCTGCACAGGGTGTCGCTACTCTCATTGACGCTATTTTTGTTACAATGGACAGTTATATGGAAGTAGCATTAGAAAACAATAAAAATCTCACTCGTGCAACTTTTATCGCTAATAAATTGCACACCGCTAAACCGTGCGGAAAACATAACTTATTAGCAGAATATAACACATTAACCAATAACAGTTTGACAGTTGCTAGTTGTCTTAGGGATATTGGATTTTTAAAATGGGCGAGTCAGCAAATTAACCTGTGGGCGTCGCGTATGAAACGTATGAGCGTTTTGTTTAATAATGAGGGATATAAACGTCATACTCCGTCAACTGATCTTGTTGTAAACGTTTTACAAGATTTTGATAGCGCACTAGTATCATATCTAGAATCAGATACTTACCATAATGAAATGGTAAAAATTGCTAATACATATAGCACTTTACCATATTGGCAGGGCACTGGAACAGATTACAGTTTTAACGATACGTCTAAAATTCATATCAAACTGGATGATAAAACAACAATCGAACAGACTGGTATTATTGCGGTGATGTATGACCGTGACGCAATGGGTGTTACAATCACAAAACGCAACGGAACTACAGAACGTAACAATCACGATGAGTATACCAACTACTACAACAAAGCAACATACGGATATTACAACGATATGTCCGAAAATGGAATTGTTTTCTATATCGCAGAAAACTAAAAAAATTCAATCGACGTCGGGCTATAAAGTTCGACGTCGAACATTTTTAAAGTGAGGTGACTATATGTTTTTATCTAATTATTGTGACAGTATTAAAAATATAAAAAAAGAAGAAAAAGAGGAAATGAAATTACCGTTATCAATTTCTTATTGGACTGATATGCTTTTTGAAAAAGCCATAAGAATTTTTGAGTGGAGGGGTGACTTACCTTTCCCACAGAAAGAAATTGAAATGCGATTATTATTATATGGTTATTGTGGATATGTAAATGACACAGCCGTAGGGGAAATGGTTTCAATTGGGGGAATGAGCACACCAACACAGTATTGGGATGAATTTAAGAACTTTACTTATGCCGCGGCAACTGCTAACGGTGGTACTAGAAAAATAGGTGAAGATTGTGTTATCTTAAACAATACCGCATTAAGGAATCCATTATATCCAATGATTAAACGTTATGCAAATTTACTAGCGCATACAGATGTATCATTAAAAATGTCTCTTGTAAACTTGCGTATTAAAAATATTATTTCTACAGATTCACAGACAACCGCTGATAGTTATCGCGCCATGTTTGATAAATTTTATAACGGCGATATAGATGCGATACTGGATGATGGATTATTGAAAAAAGGAAACGGTGGTATAGACAATCTAGCATTAACTTCTAGCGGTTCGTTGGGTGTGATGGATTGTATAGACGCAAGAAATGACCTATTAAGAATGTTTTTTAATGAAATTGGTGTACGATACAACCGCGATAAAAAAGAAAGAATGATAGAATCAGAAGTCGAAAATGACGAACAAATGTTATTATTAAATATCAATGATATGCTTAAACAACGGAAAAAAGCTTGTGATGAAATAAATAAAATTTTTAACAGAAATATTTCCGTTGAATTATCACCAGAATTTAAAATTATAGAAAAGAAAGCGGGTGACTATAATGCTAACAATTAGTCAATATATAATGGAAAATAACGTACTTCCTTTTTCAAATTCTGATTTTGCGCAAAATGGTTATGAACCATTAAGCAACGGAGATTTTCAAGGAATGCTCACAGAATGGATAAATTTTAATCACGGAGAATTACAAGTGCGTCCTACTGTAGAAAACTCAATGGAAAAGGACATTACTACAATTCAAAAAATAGTAGTCAATTTATACAAAGCAAAGAAATATACTTATGAACGTCTGTATAATTCTACTTTACTTAAATATGAACCTATAGAAAACTATGATAGAATTGAAACAACCACAGATAGTACCACAAAAGATACTACTGGTAGTACCGATTATGGAGTGCAAGGTACAACGTCTAGTACAACCTCTAGTAGTGCAGATGGTGCGCAAAAAAATGATAATACAACCACAGAAAAAATGGAGTACGGAGAGACAACAACCATTATAAAAGATAAACTAACAAAGTCGGGTAAAGAAAGAAGCGTAGACAATGGTAAAAAAATTTCTGAACATGAAGTTGCACCGTATGACTCCGAAACTTATTATAACCAGGAAAAAACAACCGATTCTTTTGATAACTATTCCCATGTAAATGAATTGTTAGATAGAATTGATGAAACAAATAGCACGGTCAATGTTCCTACAAAAACAGATAATAAAACTACAACCGTTGTAGAAAATATTGGAGAAAAGACAAATACACAAACTTCAACATCACAACAACAACAACAAGCGCACACCGATACGGTATCGGGAAAAGAAGAAACAACATACAAACATGAAAACCGTACTCACGGAAATATTGGAGTCACAACTAGTCAACAAATGCTTGAAAGTGAGAGGGAAGTGGCACTTTTCAATTTTGTTGGTATTGTAGCGCACGATATTATAAAACTAATAGCAATTTGTTTGTATTAAGTTCGACGTCGAACATTAAGAAAGGAGAAAATATGAGTGACGTTTTACATTTAAGCGTTTTAACAACTAGAACTGATAAACGTTATCTTGTTAAAACAAGCAATGAAATAACGACAAGGGAAGTAAGATTAAAATCTGGAAGTAGCATTATAAACCCAATTTTGATAATGAAAAAACTTTCAGATTCTCACATAAGACAATTTAACTATGCATTTATAAAAGAGTATCAACGTTATTATTTTGTGAATGACATTACAGAAATGAATGGAGACTTGATAAGCGTATCTTTACACGTAGATGTTTTAAGCAGTTTCTCAAATGATATAAAGGGATTGAGTTGTTTAATTATACGGCAAGAAAATTTGAACAATCCTTATTTTGTGGATGAAGAAGTAATGACAAGAGTAAAACGTATAAGAGAAAAGAAGAATATCGGCGTAATTGGAGAAAATGTAACTAATTATTATTTAACTGTAAATAATGGAGGGTTGTAAGCATGGCATATGTAACAAGTGGAATAATACAATGGGGCAGTGTTGGTGGTTCTCACGAAACTGATTATTATGTCGGAATTTCGCATATTAACGATAACAATTATGGTTTTGCTGTATATTGGGATAAAAATAGACAACCTTATCATGATTGTCTTATGTATGCCAAACCATTAAATGATAGCGTATCTTCTGTAAATTACCATTTTGACACAATTTCAAAGAGATATGATAAAAATAATGAAATAGTAGCAACATATACTCAACATAGGTTTTTAAGCTTATTTCCGTCCGAAACAATAATAAACAATATATCATATAATAAAGAGTCATACACTTTTTTATATTCTGATATGATTATAACAAACATACCTATATTTTACGATAAAGCTAGTTTACAAAAATATTTTGATACTGGTGATACTAGCGGTGCTATAAAAAATTTAAAAACTGATTGGATATTGGGAATTGACGGAACAAAAAGTCCATTATATAAATTAAAATGGAATTGCGAGTCAATAACAGAAAATGATATTGCTAGGGTAAGAATTGGCTTTGGTGGTTATGATGATATAAGCGGTAAAGTATCTATACACAAATGGCAATTAGTGGATTATAGCCCTAGTAGTTTTAAGACAAACTATGCGCAGATAAATAATGCTGTTTGGGGTGAAATTGCGGAAATCGTATCTCCGTTATCAACCTTAGCAGCTGTATATATTGCTGTACAATTAGAATACTATTCAACACCTACTGTGTTACCTACTGATTATTCATCAATTATGTATTGCGAATTGTTCAAAAAACAAAAAAATGGTCATATGTATGGGGATATTGGTTTTTTAGAGAAAGACGAAAACGGACTTTATGGTAAAGTGACAAGCGGTGACGGTTCAACATTTACTGTAAAAGATGGTGAGGACGGTAGTAAAATTGTGACATCCGATGATGATGATGGATATTCAGACGACAAAGATAATGATGAAAATGACAATGATACAAGTGATGTATCATCGGGTATCGGTGTACTAACTACAACTTTCAAAATGACAAAAGATAGATTACAACAATTAGGGAGATTTTTATGGGGTTCTAACATTTTTGACAATTTTTCCTTAATATGTAACAATCCAATAGAAAATATAATTTCTTGTAAAAGTATACCATTATCTTTAAACGGTACTACACAAAAAATAATTCTAGGAAACGTAGATACCGGAGTAAACGGAGATAAAGTAAGTAATAATTTTACTAAACAAAATATAGGCAGTATACCAATAACAGAAAAATATCACAATTTTCTTGACTATGCCCCATACACTAATGTAATTATATATTTACCGTATGTTGGTTTTAAAGAATTAGATGCAAATTTAGTAATGGGAAAAACGTTATCAATTTCTTATACAGTAGATATTATCACTGGTGGTTGCCTATGTCAGATAAAATCTAACAATGTTAAGTTATATGAGTTTAACGGCAACATTGGAATAGATATTCCAATAACTGCAAGCAATAGAGCGCAAGTGGAAGCTGGATATATTTCTAGTGGTATCGGAATTACGTCTAGCGTAGCAAGTGGAAATATAGTTGGTGCAGTAACGTCTCTTATCAATAGCGCGGAGTCACAATATCATTATGCTAGTACATCATCCCCTAATCCTATGTGTGTAGCAAGCACAAACCGTACTTGTTATGTTATTATAGATAGACCTACTTATCAGACTCTAAAATCATTTAATCATACAAGGGGTAAAAAGTGTTATCTTACAAAAACTATAAATACGTTAAATGGATATACAATATGTGATGAACATATTGACCTTAGCGGTATTAGGGCAACCGATAGTGAAAAAGAAGAATTGATTAAAATTTTAAGCAGTGGATTTTTTGTAAATTAAAATAGGGGCATATGCCCCTATTACACTTTTTTAAGATTTCCGGTTTTTGCTAATGATAGTAATTTAATGTTATCCGTCAGACTACCAGTATAATTTTTAATACCGTTTACCTCTGCTAACGGAATGCGTTTTTTATAGTTACCGTAAAAATTGAAGTCAACTCCGATAGAAGATAAAACAACATCAATATCTTTAGAAGCGCCATTGTATTTAGGGTAAAAGTTCGATATCGAACATTTCAAGAAAAGTTCTCTTTCTTTATTTCTTCTTTTTCTCAACCCATTTAAAACTTTTCCGCCAGACTTAGTGTATAGTAACATTGCGTCAGCTATTTCTTTTTTGGTTCGAGTTCCTTTTGCAGTCAACTGATCAATATTTCCAACATTATACGCAAAAGACACCAACGCGTCAAACTCATTTTGTGTAAAATTATAACAATCGTAGTATTTCATAACTTTTTTTTCAAAACGTTTCAAGTCCTTTTCCAAAAGTACTAACGCTTCTTTTTTTGTTATAGTCTGTGCTTTATTAACGTCTTTTCCGTAATGACCATAACCAATAGTATAATATTTTTCTGTTTTAACTGCTTTAGTAGCTTTAGGACAAAAGCCCTCAAAAGCAATAATAAGATTCAAACCGTTTTCACTTATTTTCATTATTTATCACCTCTCAATAATTCGTCAATTTTGTCAACTAACTTCTGAATTGTCAATGTTTGTTTTCCTAATTTTTCAGTTAACTGTGCAATTTCTTCTTTATGTGTTTTTGTAAGATCTTTTACATAGACCGCTAAACAAGCAACACACGCAATTGGAAAACCAACGTTCTGTACTAATGTTATAAAATCCATATGTAACACCTCTTTCTATACTTTTGTAATAACAATAACATAACTATTATACAATGTCAATATTGTATTATCGAACTATAACAATTATATAAAATCTATACTACTGCACCACGTCA
>OJOH01001181.1_pt1 | contig 12609 bp, 15 predicted proteins | sample 1598201 | NCBI WGS metagenome assembly OJOH01 (sample SAMN03922462, study PRJEB24848) | human gut metagenome | isolation source: stool sample | host: Homo sapiens | place: Germany | collected 2009-11 | reverse complement strand
GTCCCCCACGCGGATGTCCTTCTCGGTGATGAAGTCCTGGTTGTGGAGGGTGGCGTTGGTGACGGTGGTGCCCGCCAGCCGCACCGGGGACAGCACCGCCTTGGGCGTCAGCACGCCGGTGCGGCCCACCTGCACCACGATGTCCTGGACCACGGAGAACTTCTTCTCCGGCGGGTACTTGAAGGCCACCGCCCACTTGGGGAACTTGGCGGTGGAGCCCAGCCGCTCCCGGTCCGCCAGGTGGTCGCTCTTGATGACCGCCCCGTCGATGTCGAAGGGGTAGTCCATCCGCTCCTCGTTGATCCGGTCGATCTCCGCCTGAATCTCCGCCGGGTCGGAGAGGGTCTTGTGGGGGATCACCTTGAAGTGCTGGGAGGCCATGTAGTCCAGGGTCTCCGAGTGGTTCTGGAAGGTCTTGCCCTCCGCCAGCTGGAGGTTGAACACCTGGATATCCAACTTCCGCTCCGCGCAGATCTTGGGGTCCAGCTGCCGCAGGGACCCGGCGGCGGCGTTCCGGGGATTGGCCATGAGGGGCTTGCCCTCCAGCTCCCGGCGGGCATTGATCTCCGCGAACACCGCCCGGGACATATAGACCTCGCCCCGGACGATGAGCCGGGGCAGCTTCTCCGGCAGCTGCATGGGGATGGCGCGGATGGTCTTGAGGTTCTCCGTCACGTCCTCCCCCACCCGGCCGTCGCCCCGGGTGGCGCCCCGGACGAACACGCCGTCCCGATACTCCAGGGCCACGGACAGGCCGTCCACCTTGGGCTCCACGGAGTAGGCGGCGTCGTCCCCCAGGGCCTCCCGCATCCGATCCAGGAACTCCGAGACCTCCTCTGCGTTGAACACGTCCTGGAGGCTCTCCAGGGGTACCGGGTGCTCGTAGGTCTCAAAGCCCTCCAGGATCTTGTCGCCCACCCGCTGGGTGGGGGAGTCCGGGGTGATCTCCTCCGGGTGCTCCGCCTCCAGCTCCTCCAGGCGCCGGTTCAGCCGGTCGTACTCGTAGTCCGGGATCACCGGCGCGTCCAGAACATAGTACAGATAGCTCTGCTGGTTCAAAAAGTCCCGCAGCTGCTTCATTTCCTCGCGGTAGTCCATAGGGTGTGCTCCCTTCTCAGCTGTTGTTCAGAATGTAGTCTTTCAGATCCTCCTCGTACGTATCCGGATCTGTGGAGAAATAGGTGTAGGTGTCCGGCACCGTGCCTACGATCACCGTCTCCGCCACGATGAAGGAATTGGACACCTTGGTGGCGGTGCGGAACCCCGGCAGCAGAACGCTGACGGAGACATCCACCGTCAGGATGATCTGATGCTTGGTCTGGTTGATGCCGGCGGAGGTGAAGGCGTTGCGGAAGTTCGCCTCCGACGACCCCACGGACTCCATCCGCACGGTGATGCGGGGCCCCCGTCCCGCCAGCAGCGTCGAACCCGTCAGGCTGCCGATGGGGATGGACAGGTCCCCGGTGGGCACCTGGCTGATGCGGGTCAGGACCGTGTCCAGAATCTCCGCCTGCAGGTGGTTGAAGGCCGCCATGTTGCTCTGCACAGCGGTGATGTGGCCCTCCGTGTCCTTCTCAAAGGACACCAGGCCGTCGTACTGCAGCTCGCCCTTCTCGATGGCCTCATACACGGCCTCGCTGACGATGCGGGTAACGGTGTTGGACACCCGGGTGGTGGCCATGCTCTCCAGCAGAGGCCGCATCTGGGTGGCGGCGATGAAGAGCACCGTCAGCGCCAGAGCCATCAGCAGAAACGCCAGGGCCCGCAGCACCCGCCGGCGGTCCATCCGCCGGCGGTAGAAGTAAAATCCGCGCCAGATCATGGCCATCACGCCCCCTTCCCGCCATTGTATGCGGGGGCGGCCTGGCCTTATTTCAGAGCGTTCACCAGATCCTTGAAGACCCGGCCCCGCTCCATGAAGTTGGCGAACCGGTCAAAGGAGGTGCTGGCCGGGGACAGCAGCACCACATCCCCCGGCCGCGCCGTCTCACGGGCCAGCGCCACGGCGGACTGGTAGCTGTCCACCTCCGTGATGGGCAGGCCGGTGAAGTTGGCGGCCTTCTCCACGGCGGCCCGGATCACCCCGGCGGTTGCGCCGCAGAGGATCAGGGCTTTCACATGCTCGTTGATCTCCGGGCCGATGGCGTCATAGGAGATGCCCTTGTCCTTGCCCCCGGCGATCAAAAGGACCTTTTCCGGAAAGGACCGGAGCCCGGCGATGGTGCGGCTGGGGCTGGAGGCGATGGAGTCGTTGTACCACCGGACGCCGTCCAGCTCCCGGACCAGCTCGATCCGGTGCTCCACGCCGCCGAAGGTGCGGGCGAAGGCCCGGATGGCCTCGTCTGGGACCATCCCGTCCACGGCGGCGACGGCGGCCATGTAGTTCTCGATGTTGTGGACGCCGGGGAGCTTGATGTCGGCGGTGTCCAGCACTACCCGCTCGCCCTGCGGCCCCCGGCAGACAATGGAGGTGCCCCGGAGGAACACGCCGTCCGCCACCTCCTTCCGGCGGGAGAACCACCGCACCCGGCCCGGGGCCTTTTCGGCGCAGCGGACCGTGGCCTCGTTGTCGGCATTAAAGACGGCAATATCCCGGGCTGTCTGGTGTGTAAAGATATTTTCCTTGGCAGCGATATACTCTCCGTAGCTCTTGTGGACGTCCAGGTGGTTGGGAGACAGGTTGGTCATAACGGCGATGCGGGGGCTCCGGTCCATGGTCATCAGCTGGAAGGAGCTGAGCTCCAGCACCGCCAGATCCGTTGGCGCGATGTCCGGCGTGTCGCACAGCAGCGGGCGGCCGATGTTGCCCCCCAGGTGGACGGTGCGCCCGGCGGCCTCCAGGAGCTTTGCGATGATCGTGGTGGTCGTGGTCTTGCCGTCGGACCCGGTGACGGCGATCTCGGGGCAGGGGCAGACCTCAAAAAAGACCTCCATCTCGGAAGTCAGCAGGCTGCCCCGCGCCACCGCCGCCGCCAGCTCCGGCACGTCGGGCCGCAGGCCAGGGGTCCGGAAGATCACGTCCTCCGTCAGGTCCTTCAGGTAGTCCTCCCCCAGCTGCAGGCGGCAGCCGTGCTGCTCCAGCTCGTCCCCCAGGGGCCCCAGGGCCTCCCGGGATTTTTTGTCGCAGGCGGTGACGCGAATGCCCCGCTCCAGCAGCAGCCGGATCAGGGGCCGGTTGCTGACGCCGATGCCGATGACGGCCACGGACTTGTTCCGCAGAGAGTCCAGATATTCCTCAAACTTCATGGGTACGCTCCTAACGCCGCGCTGGGCGGCAGAGATTGACAGACAAGGAAATTATACCGCAGATCGGAAAAAAATACAACCACGCCCCTCCCCTTCCCAGACTTTTTCTCCCAGGGCTGCGGGGCCATGAAGCCGGGACCTAACTGCGCTCTGCGGGCCATCCGGTATTTTCAGCGGAAGGCCCTGGCGACTTCCGCCGATGTGGAGGCCGCATTGCGGCCAGGCGTTGACAATCCCGTCGGATTCCGCTAAAATAGACAGGCGAGTAAGACAGACAGTCGCGCGGCCAGGCCGAAAGGCCGGTCGTGAGGAAAGTCCGGGCTCCACAGGGCAAGGATAACGGGTAACGCCCGCCGAAGGCGACTTCAGGAAAAGTGCAACAGAGATATACCGCCGACAGAGTTACTCTGTATCGGTCAGGGAACCAGCGACGGCTGAACGCGATGCCCCGCGGAGCGGGGCGAGGGAAACTTCCCCGAACAGCGCAATCGCTTCCGCGCGGAACGGCGCAGGGGTGTTGTGTGAAGAGGGGCGAAGGGTCCCTCTTCCTAATTGCAATCAGCCCGCCGCAGCGGCCGCTCCCGCGGGGAGCGGCAAGCCACCCTTACCGACAGAGAGTAGCTCTGTCGGTAAGGGTGGAAAGGCGAGGTAAGAGCTCACCCATCGGCTGGAGACTGTCCGATGCTGTAAACTCTATCCGGAGCAACACCGGTATGGGAGCAGGGGGTCCGACCCCCAAGGCTGGCCCGGCCGCTCCCGGGGTGGCTGGAGCGTACCGGCGACGGTACGTCGAGATAGATGACTGTTTGATACAGAACCCGGCTTACAGTCTTGCTCGTACAAGAAGAGGTCCTGGCGAAAGCCAGGGCCTCTTTTTGTACCGATTGATGCCGGTACTGCCGCGCGGTGTACTGGTCGATGCGGCGGAGGACCCGCTCCCGGCTGTGAAAGGCCAGATGCTGGCTCCCCGCCTCCGGGCGGAAGGAGACCACCCGCCGCTCTCAGAGGGGGGCGCAGGAGATTCCATAGGCAGCACCTTTCATAGCCCTTCCCACGGGGCCCACATCTGTTCCAAAATCTCCTCCGGCAGGGTGTCCGGCCATGACTCCACAATCTCTCCATCCACATAGTCGTAGACGATGTACGGCTTCTCCGGCCAGCGGGTGCGGACGGCCACCTCCAGCGCTCCGTCCCCATCCACGTCCAGCGCCTCGGCGTTGATGCAGTCCTCCACTTCCAGGATTGCCCGGGTGTTGATGCCGGTGGGGTCCGGCTCCTCCGGATGATAGGGCCAAAACCGGACGTCACATAAAAACACCAGATTTTCGGACTCTGCGTAGGGGTCCGGGTAATACCCGTCCCGGAGATACTGGACGCTGGTATAGCCGAAGAGAAGCGGCACGCTGCCGGAATCCCCCTCATAGGTGACATCCATGACACCTCCCAGAACGGTGACGTCGGTGTCCTCGCAGGCAGACACCGTACCAGTGCGGGTCAGCCGGTTCCATTGAAAGTCCATCTGATAGGAAATGGTATCTCCCCGCTCGTCCCGCAGCGTGAGGGCATCAAAGTCCACATCCTCCCCGCACTTCAGCCGGATCAGGTGTCCACGGTCCTCCACATAGACACAGTTCCTGCCATTCACAGTCTCTTTCAGAACGATGCTGTAATACCCCTCCTCCGTCACCACGATCTGCGTATACGCCACCACGGCTGCAGTTACGGCCAGCAGCACCAGCACCGCCGCCAGCCGCTGCCAGGAGCGCCGCCGCTCCTGCCGCACGCTGTCACGGGAGATATCCAACAAGCTCTGCATGGTCTCCTCCGCTCCTTTCGCCGCCTGCCTCCGGCAGGCCATCAGCTCCTCCACCGTCAGGTCCAGGGCTGCCGCCAGGGGCTCCAGCAGCGTCACATCCGGGTAGCTCAGTCCCCGCTCCCACTTGCTGACGGCCTTGTCCGTCACATGCAGCCGCGCCGCCAGATCCCGCTGGGTCAGGCCCAGATTTTTCCGCTCGCTGCCGATGAAATCGCCCAGCCGCTCCTTGTTCACGTGTATCACCTCGCCCTCAGTCTACCCTATGGGTCCGATTTTGGCAACCGACCAGCGGTAGAGACGTCCCGTAGGTACTTCCGGATGTCGCTGTAATCCTTGGGCGCGGCCTGTTCCAGGGCCTGCCGGGAGATCGCCCCATCCCCCTGCCGCCGCGCCGCCGCCTCTTGGTAGCGCCGCTGCTTTTCCTTCCACTTCTCTGTATCCCGCCGAATGGTCTCCGCCAGAAACCGGTAGGCCATGCGGGTCTCCTCCCTCAAGCCCGGGTGCTGCCGCAAAACCTCCTCCGGATCCGTGGGAGCCTTGTCTGCCGCCATGGCATAGCGGTACAGCAGAAGCAGCAGTTCCCCCCGCTGCTCCGCGTCCAGGGCCGCCACACAGGGAAAATTATCGAAATACAGCATAAAACTCTTCTTGTGTTCCTCTGCCAACGAAAAACCACTCCTCTCAAGAAAAGGCGTCCCCTCCCCATCTGATGCACGGCTCTATGCAATCTCCGGGAGGATTTTGTAAAATTCTCCCGTTATGGTAAGGGTCAGCGTAAGGGGAATGGTGATGGTGATGGTTATGCTTATGGTAAGGGGGACCGGTCAGGCCCGCCTCTCCGTCATTTTTGCACAAAAGAAAAGTTTTGTTGAATATTCCAGAGGACGAAAAGAGGACGGGTCTCCCCGTCCTCTCTCTATCCAGCGATGCTCAGTCGTTATCCCAGTTGTGCCAGACGTTCTGCACGTCGTCGTTGTCCTCCAGCATGTCGATGAGCTTCTCCATGTTCTTCACGTCTCCCTCGCCGGTGAGGGTGATGTAGTTCTGGGGCACCATCTCGATCTCCGCGCTGGCGAAGGCGTAGCCCTTCCCCTCCAGGGCTTTCACCACGTCGTTGAAAGCGTCGGGGTCGCAGGTGATCTCCAGGGCGGGACCGTCGGCCTCAAAGTCGGCGGCACCGGCCTCCAGAGCGTCCATCATGACGGTGTCCTCGTCCAGCTCGCCCTCCTCGTTGTCAATGACGATGACGCCCTTCTTGTCAAAGGACCAGCTGACGCAGCCCTGGGCGCCCAGGTTGCCGTTGCACTTGTCGAACGCGTGGCGGACCTCCGGCGCGGTGCGCTGGCGGTTGTCGGTCAGGGCCTCCACAATGACGGCCACGCCGCCGGGGCCGTAGCCCTCGTAGGTGACGGCCTCGTAGTTGTCGGTGCTGCCGGAGCCCAGGGCCCGGTCGATGGTGCGCTTGATGTTGTCGTTGGGCATGTTGACGGCCTTGGCCTTGGCGATGACCGTGGCCAGACGGGAGTTGTTGTTGGGGTCGCCGGAGCCGCCGCCCTCTTTCACGGCCACGATGATCTCCTTGGCGATCTTGGTGAAGGCGGCGGAGCGCTTGGCGTCGGCCGCGCCCTTGGTCTTTTGGATATTATGCCATTTGGAATGTCCGGACATGGTACATTACTCTCCTTCTACGTAATACTGGATGACCTCCCGGTGGGAGGCGGATTTGGTGACGGTGAGGCCCGGGAACCGGCCGCGCAGGTACTCTGCCAGCACGGTGCACACCGGATTCTCTGTGGGGAAGTGGCCCGCGTCGATCAGGCGGATGCCCTTCCCTGCCGCGTCTAAAAACTGGTGGTAGCTGAGGTCCGAGGTCACGAACACGTCGCACCCTGCGGCGATGGCCGCATCCTCATAGTCGCCGCAGGCGCCGCCGCCCACCGCGACCTTCCGCACCGGGCCGCTGTCCCCGGCGTAGCGGACGCCGTTGGCCTGGAGCGCCCGGCAGACGTGTTTTGCAAACTCCTGTAAAGGCATAGGACTTGCCAGTGTTCCCATCCGGCACAGCCCCTCCGGGTCCCCCAGCGGCCCAGGGTCCTCCAGCCCCAGCGCGGCGGCCAGCGCGTCGTTGACGCCGCCGGGGGCCACATCCAGGTTCGTGTGCATACAGATGGCGGACAGGCCGCTCCTCAGGATTTTCAGCAGCAGGTGCCCCTGGGGCGTGTCCTGCCGGACGGTCTGCACCGGCAGCCATTTGCAGTTCATCACCGGATGGTGGCTGACAATCAGCTGGCAGTTTTCCGCGATGGCCTCGTCCGCCACGGCCTCCGTGATGTCCAGGGCCACCAGGACCCGCCGGACCTCCGCCTCCGGGTCCCCCAGCAGCTGGCCCACGTTGTCCCAGTCCATGGCGCCCTCCTTCGGGGCCAGTCGGAACAGGGCCTGTTCAATTTCCCGGACAGTTGGCATGGCGCCACTCCTCCCTCATTTGCAGAAGCTCCGTGATGACGGCCCTGGCGTAATCGCCCCGTTCCCGGGCCTCTGGCGCCGACGCCCGGTTGGACCCGGCCGCCGCCGCCTGGAGCTGGATGATCTTCTCGATGATGTAGCGGTCCCCCAGGGGGTCGTAGAGCAGGTCCGCCCCGGCCCACTGCCGGCCCAGCGTGAGATGCATCTCCCCTGCCCCGGCCTCGATCACGGGATAGAGAAAGCCCCGGTCCCGCACCAGCGCCTCCCGCGCTATGGCGTAGCCGTGCTCCGCCAGGAAGCGGCGCAGCGCCTCCGCCCGGCTCTGGGGCTGGAGCAGCAGGGTGTGGCGGCCGTCGGCGGTCCAGGGTGCCCCGGCCAGAATCTGGGCGATGTTCTCGCCCCCCATGCCGGCGATGACGATGGTGTCGCACTCCTCCGGCGCCACGGCGGCCAGACCGTTGCCCAGGCGGAAGGTGATCCGGTCCCCCACACCGTAGCGCCGGCCGGTCTCCTGCGCCCGGTCCAGGGGGCCGCGCCGCAGATCGCTGGCAATGGCAGAGGCCACGCGGCCCTGCAGCGTCAGCCACACGGGCAGATAGGCGTGATCCGTGCCAACATCAGCGAGGTGCGCACCCTGGTGGACCCAGGCGGCGATCTGCCGCAGGCGCGGCGTCAGTTCCAGATGTTTTCCCATGGCGCCCTCCTGTTCCGGCTGTCGGAGGAGGACGCATACGGTCTCCCGTATGCGTCCCGTTCCGGTCATTCCGCTTTCTTGTTGGCTTCCTCGTTCACCAGGGCCAGCAGCTTGTCGCAGTCCACGCCGTGGACCATGCAGGCCTCCTCCACAGTCTCGCCCCGGGAAGAGGGGCAGCCCAGGCAGTGCATGCCGATGGACAGGAAGATGGGCGCGGTCTGAGGCGCCACGTCCAGAATGTCACCGATGATGGTGTCCTTCTTGATCTCGATCATCAGAGGTTCCTCCAATTCTAATCTGAAATTCAGCAGGGGTATTATACTCTAGTTTTCGATGTTTTTCAAGAGAAAATCTTTGAAAAGCCTGGAAATGTGGAGATTCGGCGTCCGCACCGGCACATTTTTCCGGAATGCCTCCCATTTCCCCGGCGCGGGGCGCGGCGGCCGGCTCCCACGGCAAAAGAAGAAGCGGCGCCCACCGGGCGCCGCCTCTGCAAGAGACCAAAACGGATTGATTCGTTTATCTCTGCTGGTCCCGCATCTTGGCGAAGCACTCGCTGCAGTACACGGGACGGTCAGACTTCGGCTCGAAGGGCACGCGGGCTTCGCCGCCGCAGGCGGCGCAGACAGCGGTGAAATACTCCCGGGGACCGCGGGCCGCGTTCTTGCGGGCGTCACGGCAGGCCTTGCACCGCTGGGGCTCGTTCTGGAAGCCGCGCTCGGCATAGAACTCCTGCTCGCCGGCGGTGAACACGAACTCCTGGCCGCACTCCTTGCAAACTAAGGTCTTGTCTTCGTACATGATGTTACCCTCTCTTTGAAAAGAAAAATATATTGCGTTCAGCTTCCGCTGAGATCGCCGGAAAGAAGCTGCCGTGCCACCTTGCGCCGAATGCGCTGCACGGCGTTGTCCACGGACTTTGGGGGCTTGCCTACCGTCTCGGCAATTTCCCTGCATGAAAGACCGTCTAAATAGTACCCCAAAATCTTTGCTTCAAACTCGGACAACTGTTTCCGGACACCGGATAAGAGGGCAGCGGTATGTTCCCTGTCGATGAGATACGCTTCGGGATCGCGCTGAGTCAGATCGCTGGTACCAGAGGTGTAGGAATTGGCGTCAAAGAAGGGTGTATCCAAGGGGACCGACTGATTGAGAGCCATGTGCTTATCCCGCGCCGCGGCGCGGAGGACGGAATACAGCCGGTTACGAATGCAGATTTCTGCGAAGGTCCGGAAGGATGCCTCCTTGGAGGCGTCATACTCCCGAACGGCTTTGAGGAGGCCCACCATGCCCTCCTGGGTCAGATCCTCGCTGTCGCCGCCCACCAGAAAGAAGGGGCGGGCGCAGGTCCGGACCAGCCGGTTGTACCGCGTCACAAGAGCTTCCTCCGCTTCGCGGCTGCCGCCGGCAACCAGTTGGCACAGCGTTTCATCGCTGCACTGGTCCAGGGGCTGGGGTGTCTTCTCGCTAAATTTGTACATATCGTATTATACCTGTCTATCCAGTGAAATGTCAAGCAATTTGTAAAAAAATCCGAGAAACAGATTTTTATTTTTTTTGCGATTTGATGAAATCTGCCAGCCGGTCCGCCACCGCCTGGGCGATCTGCGTGGTTTTGGCCTCCACCATCACCCGGATCAGGGCCTCCGTGCCGGAGGGGCGCACCAGCACCCGGCCAGCGCCGGCGAGGGCCTCCTCCTCCCGCTTCACGGCCTCCGCCAGCGCGGGGGACGCCATAATGGCCTCCTTCACGCCGCCGCTGTGGGGCACCTCCACGTTCACCAGCACTTGGGGGTAGACGGCGCAGCAGCTGACAAGGGAACTTGCTTTCTCCCCGGACCGGGCCAGCACCTGCAGGAACTGGAGGGCCGTCACCTCACCGTCGCCGGTGGTCTCCACATCGGTGAAGATGGTGTGGCCGGACTGCTCCCCGCCGATGCGGTAGTCCCGCTCCAGCATCTTCTCCAGCACGTTCCGGTCGCCCACGTCCGTGCAGAGCAGGTCGATGCCGTTGTTCCGGCAGAACTCGTGGAGGCCCAGGTTGCTCATCACCGTGGCCACCAGGGCGTTGCCGTTGAGCTTTCCCCGGCGCTTCATGTCCAGGGCGCACACCGCCAGGACCTTGTCGCCGTCGATGACGCCGCCGGTCTCGTCCACCAGCAGGCAGCGGTCCGCGTCCCCGTCAAAGGCCACGCCGATGTCATAGCCGCCCCGCACCACGGCGGCGGCCAGGTCCTCCAGGTGGGTGGAGCCGCAGTGGCTGTTGATGTTCACCCCGTCCGGGTCCCGGTGGATGAAGTCCGTCCGGGCCTTGAAGCGGCCGAACAGCTCCGGCGCGGTGGCGCTGGCAGCGCCGTTGGCGCAGTCCGCCAGGATTTTCAGCCCCGCCAGATCGGACTCGATGGTGGAGGCCACGAAGTCGATATAGTCCCGCTTCAGCTGGCGCATACCGTGGTGGCGGCGGCCGATCTCCCCCCGGGTTCGGAGCTTCATGGGCTCCTGGGAGAGGATCTTCTCCTCGATCCGGGCCTCCACGCTGTCGGAGAGCTTGTAGCCCTGTCCGCTGAAGACCTTGATGCCGTTGTGCTCATAGGGGTTGTGACTGGCGGAGATCACGATGCCCGCGTCAGCCTTTTCCTGCACGGTGAGATAGGCCACCGCCGGGGTGGGAATGGTGCCCACCGGCTTCACGTCGCTGCCCACGGAGCAGAGCCCCGCCATCAGGGCGGACTCCAGCATGTCGGAGGAGATGCGGGTGTCCTTGCCGATCACCACGGTGGGGCGGCTGCCCTTGTCCTCCATCAGAACAGTGCCCACGGCCTGCCCCACGCGGAAGGCCATATCGGCAGTGAGGTTCTCCCCCACCACGCCGCGGATGCCGTCGGTTCCAAATAGTTTGCCCATTGATATTACCTCGTTTGTTTCTTATGATGTGACCGTCCCCATGGGACGGGGATTCAGCCATGCTGATGGCTGGGCGGATGCACCCCCCATTTCTCTTTTGTCGTGCCAAAAGAGAAACGGGCCGTGCACGGTCCAAAGAGAAAAGCGTTGGCGCGCTCCGGTGCAGTGGCCCTCCGCGCGACGGGGGGCGGCGGATCGGTGCAAGCGCCGATTTGGCCCGGCCTTCGGGCACGCTATACTCTTCTGTGATTTCTCCAACTGCCGTCCCGTGGCGGATCGTGCGGAGGTCGTCGGGGTGGTCATCGCATGGAGCTGCTTCTCTTTTCGCTGCCGCTAGCTGTCCCGCGCGGGAGCTGCCGATAAAGGCATCGGCCCCTACGACCGCCAGGGCAGCGCGTAGCGAAGCGGAACGCGCGGAAAGAGGAGCTGGTCAAATGCGTCCTTGCACCCCGTTGACCTCCGCATCCACGCCGCGGGAATCAGCGTTCAAGCCTGTACCGCACCCCGCCGCGCCCGTTGGCCAGTCCTCGCAAACACGCAGGCACCATCTCACGCCAACCCCCGTACAGCAACTTTGCACGCCCGTGCAGAGTTGCGGCCAAAAGCGTTCTTTTCTTTTGGACCGTGCACGGCCCGTTTTCTTTTCGGGCAAGACCGAAAAGAAAATGGGGGGTGCATCCCGCTGAACAAGCCCCTTGCGGGAGCCAGCCCCTCGAGGCCGCCGTCCGGCGGCCCTTTACAACTCTCTCCGGTCCGACCGGCCGGCCAGATAATCCAGCGATACGCCGAAATGGTCCGCCAGGGCGATCAACGTGTCCAGGCTGGGCCGGTGCTCGCCGGACTCCAAGTATTGGTAGGGCCGCTCCCCAATCCCGATGGCGGCGGCCACTTGCTTTTGGGTTTCTCCTTGTTCCTTGCGGAGTTCCCGCAATCGCTCGTTTAATTCCATAAATCCCCCTTGACACGCTCCGTAAAGCGTGTTATATTTTTCTCACGCTTTATGAAGCGTGAGAAAGGAGTATTCGCAATGTCTGACTCCAAAAACGGGCCGCACGCCCCTGCAGGAGCGGGTTCCTCTGAACGGCGGGAAACCCGCCTCTACATCTCCCTCCGGTCCGACCGCCCGGCCAGATAATCCAGCGACACGCCGAAGTGGTCCGCCAGGGCAAGCAGACTGTCAAACCCCGGCTTTTGTTTGCCCGTTTCAAACCGCTGATACTGCCGGTCTGTCATTCCGGCGGCTGCGGCCGCCTGCGCTTGGGTCTCGCCGTGCTCTTTGCGGAGTTCCCGCATTCGCTCATAAAACTCCATATTAGGATCTCCTTGGCACAACCTAAAAGTCGTGATATATCCTTTCTGCAAACAGCTTAAAAGTTGTTTGCAGAAAGGAGCATTCGCAATGTCCGGCTTTGTGAAAAGGCTGTACGCCCCCTGCAGGAGCGGGTTCCTCTGAACGGCGGGAAACCCGCCTCTACATCTCCCT
>OJOH01001180.1_pt1 | contig 12624 bp, 9 predicted proteins | sample 1598201 | NCBI WGS metagenome assembly OJOH01 (sample SAMN03922462, study PRJEB24848) | human gut metagenome | isolation source: stool sample | host: Homo sapiens | place: Germany | collected 2009-11 | reverse complement strand
CAGCCGATGGAACCGGACGAAATCATCGAAGCCGTGCGCAACGGCGAAGCCCGCGAAGTGCTCGCCGCCGCCAACGAGACCATGGCCGCGCAGCTCAAGGAGGAAACCGACAAGCTGCTCGACTCCGTGCTCTACACCACCAGCATGAATATGAAGAACGGCTTCCACATGTCCGACTTCTGATATTTTCTGCGATTGCGCAATCGCAAGAAATTCCACGAAAACCCGCGTAGCAACCGGCTTCCGCACAGCGTTCGCCACAAACAGTTCCGTATGACGGTCGGCGCGCGTCCGTTGTGCGGGAGCCGGTTTTCTTTGGTGGCGCGTGCTTATTAGAATGGCGATCGTCTTTGCTTTTCCGCTCGTGCCGGCGCGCGTTGCATAGGCGATGTCTGTCGCGTACGTTGTGCGCCATACAGCGGAATGCTTTCCCAAGAAAGGAACCCAGTGACCAGCATTGAGGATTTCACCAGCCAATACGGTCTGGTGCAGAAGATTGATGCGTTCGGCTATCTCGATTACCTGAAGAAGAATCCTGATGCGCCGCGCAAGCATGGCAAGGTCGTCCTCGTCACCGCCGACACCCCGCTGAAGGCGTCCCGCGGCGAAGGCAAGACCACCACCACGATCGCGCTGATCGACGCGTTGCGCGAACGTGGCATCGACGCGGCAGCCGTGCTGCGCCAGCCGAGCATGGGCATCACCGCAGCCGGTTCCAAGGGTGGCGCCTCCGGTGGCGGCAAGGCCTCCCTGACCCACCCGGAGCTGATCGACTGGGGTCTGTGCGGTGAAATGGGAGCCATCGAGGCCGCCCAGAACCTGTTGGTCTCCTTTGCGGAGAAGGCTGTTGACGACGGCAAGCTGGACACCATCCTCGTACCGCGCGTCTCCGAAGTGCCGTCCCGTTCCCTGCGCCAGATCGCAGTGGACCGTGGAAAGGGCGACGTGGCTGAGCGTGTGGTGCTCACCCCGACCTGCGAGCTCATGCAGATCGTTGTGCTGTCGCGTTCCATGGATGAGATCTCCGAGCGCGTTGCCAAGATGGTCGCCGGCACGAAGGATGGCAAGGCCGTGACCTTCGGCGAATTCGTTGACCTGTGGCGTATCACCGGCATCCTCGGCGACGCCGTGAAGCCAGCCAAGACGGAGACCGTGAACGGCTCTCCGGTGTACGTGCACGGCGGCCCGTTCGCCAACGTGTCCATCGGCATTCCGACGCTGGTTTCCGTGGAGATGGCGTGCGCGCTGCATGACGTGGTCATCGTCGAAGCCGGCTACGGCACCGACGCTGGTGCGCAGAAGTGGCTCGACATCGCCTGCCGCGAATACGACGCGCAGTGGCCGTCCGCAGCCATCGTCGTGACCCGCGCTTCCACGTGGCGCGACGATCCGGATCTGGCATGGCGCTACCCGTTCCACGTCCAGCGCCTCGAAGGTCTTGATATTCCTACCTTCCCGCTTATCAACCTGTGGGATGGCGAGGATGATCAGATTCCGGCGCTCAAGGACACCGCCAAGGAACTGGAATTCCGCGACCCGATCATCGGCAACCTGTACCGCGACGGTGGCGACGCGCTCGCCCCGCAGCTCGATGCGTTCGTCGATGCCGTGACGAACGGTTCCATGCCGGCCGAACCGCACAGCCACAAGGGCATGGCTCTGGTGGAGAACGTGCGTTGGGTGGCCGAGCATGCGTATGGCGTTCCGGCCGACCGTGTGATTCTGAAGGACGGTTTCGCCGAGTCGTTGCAGGCCGCCGAGGGTCTGTGCGCCAGCGCGGGCATCGATTTCGGCTCGCTTGCTCTGGTCGCGGTGAAGTCTCCGGCCACCATGACCGACAACGACCGCGCTCCGGAAGCCGAGCGCACCGTCACGCTGAAGAAGGTCGAAGTGCATTCCGGCGCGGGCCTGGTGCACGTGAACCTCACCACGTCGCTGACCACCCCGATGCCGAAGATCGTCTGATTTTCTTGCGATTGCGCCGCGTGGCGGTACGTCCCGTACCGTCGAGGGCGCTCGCTAATCGTTGATTCGGCGTAAATACAAAGCCGCTGGTCCCGTTCGGGCCGGCGGCTTTTTTCGTGGGTGATACCTTTACGTTGTCCGTTTGTGGGTGCGGGCGTGCTTGCATGTGCGCCCCCTTTTGCTCACGAGTTGCGGAATGGGGCGATTTTTCTCTCTTATGAGCAAAAGGGGGTATGATTACTGACGATTTTGCCGGTTTTCATACCCCTTTTCGCTCACGTCCCGTAGAAAAGGCCCGTTTCTCGCTTTTGTGAGCGGTCGGGGGTGCTGATATTGCGATTTCCCTGCCGTAGTCAGGCGAGCTTCCTAGACGTGCTTCCCGTAGGTGAGGTGAGAGGTTTGCAATATGGGCAAACCTCGAAGGAACGGTGGAACTTCGTCAGAAGTTTCCACCGTTCCAGCCCCAGTCAGTCGTGGCGGTGTAGCGGATGTAAGTGCGGTCGGCCGGAATGCCCAGCTCCTTGCCCAGCGCGGCCATGATTTGCTCCGTCAGCTTCTCCCAGGCGGAACCCGGCACGGAACGGCCGAACACATTCACTTCCACGTATGCGGCCGGCTTGGAATCGTCACCGCCGAAATAAATCGGCATATTGTCTTCGAACGGGCACATCAGCCAGCCTTCAGACTTGCCGGGAACTGCGGTGATGGCCTTGCCGTAGGCGGCCTTCAGCGCCTCGCGCTGCCCAGGGGTGGTGGATACGGAAACGTGCGTGTGGATGACTGGCATTGCTGCTCCTTGCAATCGTTGGAAAATAATGTCCTTCGTCACCCAAGTCTAGGTGGTCTGCGTGCACGTGTTTAATATTCTGTGTGAAAAAACTGATTGAACAGCTGATGAAATTCGGCATTGTGGGCGTGATCGCCTTCATCATCGACTGGGGCATCCTGAATCTTCTGGTCGGCCTGTTCCACATGCATAATGTGCTCGCCGCCACCATCTCCTTTATCATCTCCCTGATCTTCAACTACGTGGCCAGCATGAAGGTCGTGTTCAAGCATCGCGACGATATGGCGCGTTGGATGGAGATCGTCATCTTCGTGGTCGGCGCGGTGATCGGCCTGTTTATGAACGACGCCATCATCTGGATCTCCACGTACGGCATGAACCATGATGCGTATGTCTCTCAAAGCGCCGAATATCTGATCCGTACCAACGTGGGCAAGCTTATCGCCACCGCCGTGGTGATGGTGTGGAACTTTGTGACGCGCAAGTGGTTGTTGGACGATACGCATACCAACGCCACGAACCGTCTGAAGAAGAAGGAAAACCGCCTGACTCCGGAACAGCTGGAAGCCAAGTGGGAGAACAGCTTCTCGCACAAGCTGGGCGTCTGGTCGCTGGAGCACACGCCGAAGGGCTGGCCGAAGTAGCTGGCGGCGTTTCGTATACGGCATACGAAAAGGCGCGTCCGAATCGGATTTTTATTGCGATTCGGACGCGCCTTTCTGCGGTTGGCGTACGTTTCCTGGGATTGCCGGCTCGGTTATACGGTTCACACACTCACGTTGGTAAGCGTCGGCTGTTCGGTGGATTCTTTGATCTGCTTGAATCCAAGCATGGCGATCGCCAGTGAAGCCAGTGCCAACGCCGTCACCACGATGAAACCGCCCCGCGAGCCCATGCGGTCGATGAACTGTCCGGCGATCGCGGAACCGATCGAACCGCCGATCGAATTCATCGCGCCCATCCAAGCCATGCCTTCCGTGAAGCGCGTGGGCGGCACCAGATGCAGCATCAGCTGGTTGCCGTTCACCCACGTCGGCGACTGGCAAACACCGATGCACAGGTAGATGATCATGATCACCCATAGATGCTTAGCGAACATGAATGAGCCGATGCCCAGATTCACCACCGCAAGGCAGAAGTAGAAACGTTTCCACAGCGGAATCTTCCAATTCTTCGCGCCGTACACAAGTGCGCCAATCAGCGAGCTGAGCGAGAAACAGGAGAACACGAAACCGGTGTACTGCTTCATATGCGCTTCCGTGGCGAATGCAACAATCGAAATGCTGGCAGCTGACTGGAATGCCCCCAAGCCGAACCACGTCACACACACGGCGATCAGGCCTGGCCCCCAAATCGATTCCTTGCGGCCTGCCGCAATATCCGTGGCGGCCTTCTGCATCGCGGCCTTCACCTCAGCGGCCGTCTTGCCTTCCGCACGAGCCTTGTCGCGCGCGTATTCTACCGCCGCTTCGGTTTGCAAAGCCTTGGAACGAGCAGCCTCGCGCTCTCGGTATTCTTTACGTGTCATGCCGGCTTCACGAGCCAACTGCGTCTGCGATTTCGGTTCGGTAGAAAGTTCCGTGAGGAACATCAGCGCGCCAACTACCACGCACATGCCGGTGAACGAGAACGCCAGCAGGCCTGAAATTACGGCCAAGGTGGATGCCAGCGGATTGCCGATCACCCACATGCATTCATCGAATACGCCCGATAGGGACAGTGCGCGGTTCGTTTTTTCCGCATCCCCCTTGAGCAATGTGGTCCAACGTTGACGGCTCATCGCGCCCCACGGCGGAATCGCCGCCATGAATGGCACAATGCAGAACAGAATCCATGACGGTACGCGGGCGGTAATGCAGGATACCAGTGAAATCGCGGCGATCATCCACACGATGATTGTCGGAATCGACACCTGCCGTTGGCCGAACTTGTCTACCAGCTTGCCGAGCACCGGGCTCGCCACGGCCAGCGCGATCGCCTGCACGGCCGTCAGCGCGCCCGCCAGCGAATAGTTGCCGTAGTAATGCTGCACGGAAATCGTGATCGTCATGCCGACCATTGGGAACGGCATGCAGGCGATTACCGATCCGACGGAGAATCGCGCGGTGTGCGGTATGCGAAGCAGCTCCGCATACCCTCCGAAAAGACGTTGGCCGATGTCTTTGACGCCGACGAGGACATTGTTGGTCATGCTTGCCGCTCCTTTCCGCTCACGGTTTCGCTCGTGACGTCCGCAGCTTTGCGTCGCGTGCGGACTGATGGTGGTGGTTCCCCTGAATTATTGGTTAACCGCTTCCGATACCAGCTCGCTGCCCCAGCCGTCCGAACACGTCAATCGATTGACATGTTTGACATGCCGCACACGGGGAGAAAGGTGGGATGGTGCGTGTTGTTTGTGTGTCTTTGTTGACCAAGGCAACTTTATGCGCAGGTACCGTCGTGACACGCGGTACATTAGGGCAGGAACCAATATTCGAATCGACGAATTTTTTCACAGGGCCGGCGACCGGCGAAACGTGCTGAGCCAGCACGTGGCCGGCAGGTCCGAAACGCAAGAAAGGCGGCCAATATGCCGGCGACAACCATCCATTTCGTGCGCCACGGCAAAGTGGAGAACCCCGGGCACCTGCTGTACGAGCGGCTGCCCGGTTTCCACCTGTCCGACGTGGGCGTGCGCATGGCGCAGGCCACCGCGCATTACATCGCGGTCAGCCCGCAGCTGAACACCGTATCCGCCGTCTACTCGTCGCCGCTGGAACGCACGCGCGAAACGGCGGGGGAGATCCTCGAATCGCTGAATTCGGTACGTGGACTGCGCGGCGAGGAACCGCTGGAGCTGCAGACGGACGAACGCCTCATCGAAGCGCGCAACGAATTTCGCGGCAAGCGTATCGGCTTCGGCGAAGGCGCGCTGTGGAAGAACGGCAACTGGAAGCTGGTACGCAACCTGTGGAAGCCGAGCTGGGGCGAAAGCTACCAGTCGATCGCGCATCGCATGCAGGACTTCGCCCTGGAGAAAGTGGCGGAATATCCCGGCAAACAGATCGTGGTGGTCAGCCACGAATCGCCGATTTGGAGCTACCGGCACATGCTGGAAACGGGGCACCCCGAACACAACATGCTGTTGCGCCACACCGCGCTCGCTTCTATCACCTCCATCACTTACGATTGCAATACCGGGAAAATAATGTCCATTACGTACGCCGATCCGGCGGCGGACGTCGAATAATGTGAACCAAAACATGCGGTGGCTCAATCGCGGTCGGGGATGACTGCGGTTCGGGCCGGCCGCACGATATACAAGGAGAAAGTATGTCTTTTGTATACGACCAGAAGGTCGTCGACTCGATGTACGGCTCGCACGTGGTCTCCATGGCAGTTGACTACGGTGTCGATCTGGTCAAGATGTGGCCGTTGCAAACGAACCAGGAACTGGAAAACGATGTCAAATATGCGGAGAACCTGCAGGTGATGTTCTCCGGCATGATGACGCAGGTGCTGCTGAAACGCTCCGAAGAAGTCGACCAGTCGGTTGCGGAAGCCGTATACGAAGGCATGGATGTGCTTCCCGGCGTCGATCCGGAAATCATCCGCACGCTGATGGACGCCAACCGCGCCTATGACGTGATGGCCTCCTACCACGGGGTCGACGGCATCGAACTGTTCATGGAAACCGCCAGAATACTCGGCATCGACGTGGAGACCCGAATCGAAAAGGAAATCCAAGACCTCATGGAGAACCTCTCACGCACTATGCGCAGCGCCTCCGGATTCGAAGTCGACGATGACGTGGCGGAAAACGTCGGCATCTGCCAGTCGGCCACGGTGGACCGCAACGAATTCGCAAGACGCTACCTCGCCTCGATGACGGTTCTCGACGCGCTGATAAACCTCATGTGCTATGGCACCGACGATTCGCAGGAGCAGGCCATCCGCGTGCTGCCGGTGCTGCTGTTCGTCAACGCCATGCGCAACCAGCTGTCGATTCCGCCCACTTTCATCAACGCCGAACAGCTCATCAACCTGTTTGGTCTGCGTGACACCGCCCGCCAGTTCGGACGGCCCCAGTCGGTGTTCGACAGCTCGTTCAACCCGCTGACGTTCTCCACCACCGTCAAGTACCTCGCTTTCTTCGCGGGGCAGGAATGGCTGCGGCATATGAGGTTCCTGGAGTGGGACCCGAAGCAGGCCGAACAGGACGCCAAAGACGAGGACGAGCGTAAAAGCAGGGAAGCGCTCGCAAAGAAATACAATTTGACGAGCGATGGCGATAACGCGGCTTCCGACGCGGATTTGGATTCGTCTGCAGACTCGAATTTGTCTGAGGATTCGGACTCGTCGGAAGAGGCCGGTTCGGAGCCGACCGAGGAATAAGTGTTGCGGGCGGTCGTGTGACGTCTGACGGTGAAGGCTTTGCGTGTACTTGCGTTGCGTGCGCTTGTGCTTGCGCTCGAATTGCGCGTGGCCGTCGCCTATCCCACGCGTTACATCCGCAACGACGTCACTACCCGTAACGAATGATCTGAAACGAATAATCCCGGTATCCTGCGATTGCACAGGATACCGGGATTATTCGTTATTCGTTATGGTGTGCCACGTTTTGTGTGGCGATAAGGCGGGGATCAGAGCGAAATCAGAGCTGCTGATCGGTGCCGTTCGCCGGATCATTCGGTACTGCCGGAGCGTCCGAATCCGCCGGAGCGTCGGTATTCGGCTGCTCGTGCGGATGCTGGAACTGGGCCGGCACTTCCGGCATCGGTGGAATGGACGGTGTCGGAGGCATGGTCGGAACAGCCGGCATCGGAGGCATAGACGGTACGGACGGAGCCTCCGCCAGCGGATTCTGCTGAGGTGCGGCGTATTGCGGCGCGGCGTGCTGCTGCGCCGCGTCATACTGCGGTGCCGGAGCTGTGTACGAATCGGCCGGAGCCGCTGGTGCCGTGTACGGCGCGGCCGGTGCCGCATCCGCCGGATTGGTCGGCAGCGGGACGTTGCCGTACGAGGTGGCCTGCGCCGCATACGGGTCTGCCGGAGCCTCGCCCGTGGCGGGAGCCCATGCGTTGGAAGCCGTAGGAGCGTCGAAACGCGCGCCTTCCGGATTGGAATCGCGGGCCATCAGCACAAAGTAGAACACACCGCTGGCAATGAAGGCCAGCACGCCGAGGATCAGCAGGACAACGCCGCCGATGCTGACGCTGTTGCCCGCCTCCAACGACCTGAACGAAAGACTGCTGCCGATGATGAGGATCAGACTGATGGCGAAGAAGATTCCGGCGGCCGCCTGTACCGCGTAGATGATGGCCAGCACGGTGCCACGCATGTTGATGTCATGCAGACGACGTACGCCAAGAGCGATGGTCGGCACAAGCACGACGAGTCCCCAAATGGAGGAGAACGAGTCTCCGACGGTGGCGATCACGCCGGAATCGGTGAGGTTCCTCAACGTGCGGAACACGAGACTCAACACGAAAGTGACGACGGTATAGGTGAGGAACCACCACCAGAACTCGCTACGCGAGGCGCGGCCCTTGAACACCGCGTACTTCTTGAAGAAACGGACGATCGCCTCGCCCAGGTTGCAGCCATATGCGGGCATGTCAAGCGGCGCGGTCAATGCGAAGAAGCTATTGCCCGACTGCGGTTGCGGTGCCGGCTGCCCGTAATTCGCGGCTGGAGCCTGGCCGTACTGAGGGGCCTGTCCATATTGAGGGGTCTGAGCGTACTGCGGAGCCTGACCATACTGAGGTGCCTGGTTGTAGTTCGGGGCGGCGTACTGGGGCGCCTGCGCCTGCCCGTAATCCGGCGTGCCGTACTGCGGTGCCGTCTGGCCGTAGTCGGGGGCAGGAGCCTGACCATACTGCGCTGCCGGCTGCGGCACCTGCGGATTGTATTGGTTGGGGTCCGTCATTAGAGTGCCCTTTCACAAAACGGTGACTAAAGAATAAAGAAAGTCGCTTCATACATTACTCCTTTGCCGATGTGAAGATAGGGAAAAATATTGCAGTATGGAACGCTGCGGAAGAAAAACGGCGATTGGGTCGTGGCACGTCCGGTTTGCGCGGCACAATGGAGCCTATGACTGAAGTTGAAAATACCAAACCGGAACTTCCTGAAAACGTTCGTGTGCGTTTCTGCCCGTCCCCGACCGGCATTCCGCACGTCGGCATGGTTCGCACCGCACTGTTCAACTGGGCTGAGGCCCGCCACACCAAGGGCACGTTCGTGTTCCGTATCGAGGATACGGACGCCCAGCGCGACTCCGAGGAAAGCTACAACCAGATCATCGAGGCCCTGAATTGGCTGGGCATCGACTGGGATGAAGGCATCAACGTGGGTGGCCCGGACGGCCCGTACCGCCAGTCCGAGCGTGGCGACATCTATAAGGACGTCGCAGCCAAGCTGCTCGAAGCCGGCTACGCCTACGAATCCTTCTCCACTCCTGAGGAGATCGAGGCCCGCAACGTGGCCGCCGGCCGTCCGAAGGCTTTCGGCTATGACGGCTACGATCGCAACCTCACCGAAGAGCAGAAGGCCGCGTTCCGCGCGGAAGGCCGCAAGCCGGCCCTGCGTATCCGCATGCCCGACGAGGACGTCGCTTTCGACGACCTTATCCGCGGTCGCATCGAATTCAAGGCCGGTTCCGTGCCGGATTACGTGATCGTGCGTCCGAACGGCGACCCGCTGTACACGCTGACCAACCCGGTCGACGACGCCATGATGCGCATCAACGTGGTGCTGCGCGGCGAGGATCTGCTGAGCTCCACCCCGCGTCAGATCGTGCTGTATCGTTACCTGATCGAGCTGGGCGTGGCCAAGGAAATGCCGCTGTTCGGCCACATGCCGTACGTCATGGGCCAGGGCAACAAGAAGCTGTCCAAGCGCGATCCGGAATCCAACCTGTTCCTGCACCGTGACAACGGCTTCATCCGTGAGGGCCTGCTGAACTACCTGGCGCTGCTGGGCTGGTCCATCGCCCCCGACCGCGACGTGTTCTCCATGGACGAGATGATCGAGAAGTTCGACGTGCGTGACGTCAAGGCCAACCCGGCCCGCTTCGACATCGACAAGGCCATCTCCATCAACGCCGAGCACATCCGCATGCTCGAACCGCAGGACTTCCTGAACCGTTCCGTGCCTTACCTGCACCGCGACGGCGTAATCTCCGCCGATTCCTGGGATGCGCTGACCGACCGCGAGCGTGAGGTGCTCACCGCCGCCGCTCCGCTGGTCCAGCCGCGCGTGCGCCTGCTGGGCGAAGTGGCCGGCATGGTCGGCTCCCTGCTGTCCACCGAAGGCTACATCGAGCCGGACGCCGACGCCAAGAAGCAGCTGAAGGATTCCGCTCCGGCCGTGCTCGACGCTGCGATCGCGGCGCTGGATGCCGTTGCTGAGGGTGATTGGAAGACCGACTTCCTGCACGAGACGCTGAACAAGGCGCTGGTCGAAGACGGCGGCTACAAGCCGCGTCTGGCTTTCGGCCCGGTGCGCGTGGCCATGAGCGGCCGCCGCGTGTCCCCGCCGCTGTTCGAATCCATGGAAATCGTCGGCAAGGACGTTGCCATGGCTCGACTCAAGGGCCTGCGCGAGCACTTGTGAGCCGTTGAGCTGCTGACTGTTAGCTGAATGATGGAAACCCGCCGGAGTGATTCGGCGGGTTTTCGTTTATGCGGAAGGCTGGTGCGGAATGGCGGAAAATAGCGCGACACGCCGTAAGTTGCGCGACTGTGCTGTTTCGCGTATATTTATCACTCGTTGCGGTTCACAGCCTAGCTGAGAATCACAACGATAACTCAAGCCCCCGTCGTCTAGCGGTCTAGGACTACGCCCTCTCACGGCGCCAACACCGGTTCAAATCCGGTCGGGGGTACGACGGACAACTTTTCGAAGTTGCCACGCCTGCCAAATTGGGATGTGGTGTAATTGGCAACACAGCTGATTCTGGTTCAGCCATTCTTGGTTCGAGTCCAGGCATCCCAGCCAATGAGCCCTCGCAGATGCGAGGGTTTTTTGTTTTTCGCATCTGTCTGTTCACGTCGCTTTGGGCGGTGGGTTGATGGATTTTGCCGGATGCGATGTGGCAGCGCAATCTGCTGACGCCCTGCGTGAATCGCACATGTAATCGCCCAATGTTGCATTACCCTAGAAGTATGACCGAATTGCAGCATGCCGCCAAAGCCACGCGCCCGCGCATCCAACCAGCGGAAGAGGGGGACCGTCGACCGCTTTCCGTATCCGCACGGCTCGGCCGCCTGCAATTCCACCAGTCCGGCAAATTCCGCGTATTGCAATTCGCCGACATCCAAGACGGGCCGAAAGTCAGCAAAGACACCATCAGCCTCATCGAGGCCTCGCTTGACGCCACACGCCCCGATCTTGTTATTTTCAACGGCAACCAGATCGCCGGATATGATTCCGCATACGCGCTGACCTTCCGCAAGCGTCGCTGGGACGCGCGTCCGGCATCCGCATCGTCCGAAGCGTCCGGGGAACGCTATGCGGCCGCATTGGAACACACCCGCGAATTGGTGCGAGCCACCATCGAACAACTGGTCCACCCGCTTGCCGACCGCGGCGTGCCGTGGGCTGTGACGTTCGGCAACCATGACTTCCAGTGCGGGCTCGACAATGCCGAGATCGAAAGCATCTGCCGCGAATTCCCAGGGTGTATCAATCCGGAACGCGCTGCCGACGGCACGACGGGCATCGCCGTGAAACATGGTGTGAAACATGATGTCGGTGATATGGAACAGGGCTTCGGATTGCCGGAACAGCCCGTGATCGCGTGCGCGCCCGGCACATTCGCGTTGTCGGTGACGGACGTCGATCGCACGTATGACGTGTTGGGCTTGGTCTTGCTGGATTCGGGCGATTACGCGCGTTCCGGCGGCTACGGAAGCCCGTCGGAAGCCGCGCTGCGCTTCCTGGCGGATGCGCCGGGGCTGATGGCGGCGCAATCGCAATACCAGCAATCGCCCCAATCGCAGCAAGATCAGCAAGACGCGCAGGAATTGCCGCACGAACCGCATAAGACGCTGTCCACGTTGCCATGCATGGTGTTCCAGCATTTCCCGATCGAACAGTATTATCGCCTGCTCAAGCCGGTCGCGGCCACCGCTGCGCGCGCGATTGAAGGATACCGCAACTTCGCGGGGCGGCATTTCGTGCTCAACGAAGACAAAACGCAGCCCGGAAGCTATCTGGGGGAGGGCGTCAGCTGCCCGGATGCCGACAGCGGCGAATTCGCAATCCTTGACAAGGCGGGATATTTTGCGATTTCCGCCGGGCACGACCACCGCAACGCCTTCGTCGGTTCCGTGCCGGTCGGAACCGACGGTGACCGGCAGATGATGATGGTCGCCTCGCCGACCAGCGGTTTTGGCTCATACGGCCCGGTGCCGGCCAAGCGTGCCGCTCGACTGTTCGAATTCGACATCCGCCACCCGTACGAGCCGCGCACGCAGCTGTTGGAATACGACGAGCTGGTGGGCAAACCCAGCGCGGGCAAGGCCTACGCCTACGGCATGACCAGCGAATCGAAGCCCGATTCGGAAGGCATGGACCTGCTCCACAGGCCGACGTGGTGGAGCAAGACGTGGAACAAGCTGGTCTCGCTGTTTCGCCGGTAGCTGTTTGTTGACTAGTCGTTCCGCCGGTAGCCTTTCCGGCGGTGACTATTCCTTTTCCCGACTTTTAGCTTTGAAATGAATACAAAAAAGCTGACGATGGGAACTTTCCATCGTCAGCTTTTACGTTACGTATGCGACTGGTCGCGGACCTGTCAGCGGCCGGAAGAGGCCTTGATCAGCGCGTCGGTGAGGTACTTTCCGGCGGCCATGACCAGCGGCGCGTAACGGCGGCCGGGGGTGGCACCC
>OJOH01001173.1_pt1 | contig 12690 bp, 8 predicted proteins | sample 1598201 | NCBI WGS metagenome assembly OJOH01 (sample SAMN03922462, study PRJEB24848) | human gut metagenome | isolation source: stool sample | host: Homo sapiens | place: Germany | collected 2009-11 | reverse complement strand
GCGATGGACGATGGCGGCCATCATCAGATGTCCCAGATTGTAGGTTTCAAAGTTCAAGCGATTGGCAAAGGCGCCTTTCTCATCTTCGGATCCTACCTTGGTTCCGACGACTGTTTGCTTATGCGGCTCTTCCAGGGTATGAGTATCGATTCCTTTATTAAGCTCTTCGATAATAACCGGGGTATGGATATATCCATCTGCCCGCTGAGCCTTTACGACGCAAGTAATGAAACGGTCCATTAGTTTGTCCAGTTCGGGGTCTTTGTTGACTGCATAAACTGAGGCTACTCCTTCCATCCATTTATACATGTCCCCATCATGAAAGGGTGGTCCCCAGTGTTCACCCTCGCAAATGCCGGCAGCGATCTCAAAATTACGGAAGCCGTGAGATACTTCGGGCGTGTTCCAAGTGTTCCACATGCTTTGCAGGGAGGTACGGCTGAACACATCAAAGCGCTCTGCCCAGAAGCCATCTGTCCAATGTACGGCATCAATGCCGGTGTTCACCATCCGGGCGTAGCGGCTCCGGCTCATATCCGTCAGTCCGTTGTTCTGTGCAAATGCTCCCGTGACGGAGGCGGAAGCTAAAAGAAGTATCAGTTTAATCTGTCTCATGAATATGAATCATCTGAAATTTCATACAATATCTTTAAAGAAGAGACGCAATGAGGCGCGTTTTGTACTCAACAAGAAATGGTCCAGCAAGCGCTATTACATGCAATGACCGGATTAGTACGACATTTTATCACCTATTTGCTGGGTACAAAAGCCATCTTTAACCGTCCTTTTCTAAAAGTATAAAAGCTATTAGAAAAGATGAATAAAAAGAGATTATTCGGCTATCTGTTTGTACTGGTATCCGTGGGCAATATTTCTGCACAGGAGTCGCGCCTGTCCGCACAGGAATACAAACTTTGGTACGACCGCCCTGCACAAGTATGGACGGAAGCCCTCCCCTTAGGGAACGGGCGTCTGGGAGCTATGGTATACGGTACGCCCGCCACGGAGCAGATACAACTGAACGAAGAAACCATCTGGGCGGGACGCCCCAACAACAACGCCAACCCCAATGCACTGGAATACATTCCCCGGGTACGCGACCTTGTATTTGCCGGCAAATATCTGGAAGCACAGACGCTCGCCACCGAAAAGGTCATGGCAAAGAGCAATTCGGGAATGCCCTATCAAAGCTTTGGCGACCTGCGGATCGCGTTTCCCGGACATACCCGTTACACGAACTATTACCGGGAACTAAGTCTCGACTCTGCCCGTACCCTCGTCCGCTATGCAGTGGATGGGGTGCAATACCGGCGCGAAACCATCACTTCATTTACCGATCAGGTAATTATGGTACGTTTAACCGCCAACCGTCCGGGACGGATTACTTTCAACGCTCAACTCACCTCCCCTCATCAGGATGTCGTCGTCACTTCCGAAGAGGGAAACTGCGTAACACTTTCCGGCGTATCTTCCCTGCACGAAGGACTGAAAGGCAAAGTGGAGTTTCAGGGAAGACTGACCGCCCGGAACACTGGCGGTCAGATGGCATGTGCCGACGGTGTGCTTTCAGTAGAAGGAGCCGATGAAGCCATCGTCTACGTCTCCATCGCCACCAACTTCAATAACTATCAGGACATCACAGGCAATCCGGCCGAACGTGCCAAAGATTATCTGGTAAAAGCTATGACACATTCATTCACTGAAGCCCGGAAGAACCATACGGACTTTTATCGCCGATACCTGACACGCGTCTCCCTGGATTTAGGAGACAACCGATACGAACACGTGACTACCGACAAGCGCGTGGAGAACTTCAAACAGACCAATGACGCACATCTGGTGGCTACTTATTTCCAGTTCGGACGTTACCTCCTGATTTGTTCATCCCAACCCGGCGGGCAACCCGCCAATCTTCAGGGAATCTGGAACGATAAGCTTTTCCCCTCCTGGGACAGCAAATATACCTGTAACATTAACCTGGAAATGAACTATTGGCCCTCGGAAGTCACCAACCTGAGCGAACTGAACGCCCCCCTGTTCCGCCTGATACGCGAAGTCAGCGAAACAGGTAAGGAAACCGCCCGCATCATGTATGGCGCCAATGGCTGGGTGCTACATCACAACACCGATATATGGCGCATCACGGGCGCAGTAGACAAAGCTCCGTCAGGTTTATGGCCTAGCGGCGGCGCATGGCTTTGCCGGCATCTCTGGGAACGTTACCTCTACACCGGAGACACTGAATTCCTGCGCTCCGTCTATCCCATCTTGAGAGAGTCCGGACGCTTCTTCGACGAAATCATGGTGAAAGAACCTGCGCACAACTGGCTGGTGGTCTGTCCCAGCAACTCACCCGAAAATGTACATTCGGGCAGTAATGGCAAGTCTACCACAGCTGCCGGATGCACCCTCGACAATCAATTGATATTCGACCTTTGGACAGCCATCATAGCCGCCTCGGACATCCTGGATACAGACCGGGCATTTGCCGCCCGACTCTCACAACGCCTCCGTGAAATGGCTCCCATGCAGGTAGGACGCTGGGGACAGTTGCAGGAATGGATGTTCGACTGGGATGACCCGAAGGATGTACACCGCCACGTTTCCCATCTGTACGGACTGTTTCCAAGCAACCAGATATCTCCCTACCGCAGCCCGGAATTATTCGACGCTGCCCGCACTTCCCTCATTCATCGCGGCGACCCATCCACTGGCTGGAGCATGGGATGGAAAGTTTGCCTGTGGGCACGTCTGCTCGACGGCAACCATGCCTACAAGCTCATTACAGACCAACTGACCCTGGTGCGTAATGAAAAGAAGAAAGGAGGTACCTACCCCAACCTGTTCGATGCACACCCACCCTTCCAGATTGACGGAAACTTTGGTTGTGCCGCAGGCATTGCCGAAATGCTGATGCAAAGCCATGACGGTTTCATCTATCTGCTACCCGCATTACCGACGGTTTGGAAGGACGGAACCGTGAAAGGAATCATCGCCCGCGGAGGTTTCGAGCTGGAACTAAGCTGGAAAAACGGGAAAGTGGAGCGTCTGGTTGTAAAATCCCATAAAGGAGGCAATTGCCGCCTTCGCTCAACGAGTCCGTTGACAGGCAAAGGTCTGAAACGTGCCAAAGGTGAGAATCCCAACCCGCTTTATGCAGTTCCCGTCATCGCCCAACCGTTAATCAGCCCCGAAGCCAAATTGAACAAAGTGGAAATAGCAAAGACCTATTTATACGATCTGCCCACCCAGGCAGGACAACAATATACATTGATTGGAAACTAAATACTGAACTTATATGAATCGTATCTCACTGAAACTACTGACGGTGTGCGGGATTACCTGTTTCATGGCCTGCACAACCACCCAAAAACCAAAGACCGAAAAATGGAGCGAGCGCATGGCACGCTCCGAAATGAAGCGTTTTCCTGAACCCTGGATGATTGAAAAGGCCAGCAAACCGCGCTGGGGATATACACATGGACTTGTAGTAAAATCCATGCTCGAAGAATGGAAGCATACAGGAGACAGCACTTACTACGATTATGCCAAAATCTATGCGGACAGTCTGATTGATAACGATGGACACATCAGAACCATGAAATATCTTTCATTCAATATAGACAACGTCAATGCCGGAAAGATTCTTTTCGACTTCTATGTCCGGACGGGAGATGAACGCTATAAAATAGCCATGGACACCTTGCGCAAACAAATGAGGGAGCAGCCCCGCACAAGCGAAGGCGGTTTTTGGCACAAGCTGAGGTATCCGCACCAGATGTGGCTGGACGGTATCTTTATGGCCTCTCCTTATCTGGCACAATATGGCGCCACTTTTGGGGAGCCGACCCTGCAAGACGAAGCTGTGAAACAAATTCTGCTTATAGCCCGCAAGACTTATGATCCGGCTACAGGACTCTATTATCACGGATGGGATGAAAGCCGCGAGCAGAAATGGGCAAGCCGGGAAACAGGTTGTTCACCGAATTTCTGGAGTCGCAGCATCGGATGGTATGGAGCCGCCATAGTGGATGTATTGGATTACTTGCCACAGGAAACCGAAGGACGCGACAGCGTACTGCAAATTCTGCAAGATCTGGCACAGACAATGGTGAAGTATCAGGACCCGCAATCCGGAACCTGGTATCAAGTGACCGACCAAGGAGCACGCAAGGGTAATTATCTGGAATCATCGGCAACAGCCCTGTTCATATATACACTTGCTAAAGCCATCAATGAGGGATATATCGGAAACGAATACATCACCCCTGTACAGAAAGCATTCAACGGCATGATCCGTGAGTTCACCCGTCTTGAAGAAGACGGCACTTACACATTGACCCATTGTTGTGCCGTAGCCGGACTGGGCGGGAACTCCGGAAAGTATCGTGACGGCTCGTTCGAGTATTATATTGGCGAACCCGTGATAGAAAATGATCCCAAATCCGTAGGGGCGTTCATATTGGCGGCAATTGAATATGAACGAATGAATTAGTGATTAAGCAAACAATTATAATAACATCAATAACAATGAAAACATTCAAACTAATCCCTTTTCTTCTGCTTTTGCTGACTGTGGCAATGCCCGCCTCTGCACAGAAGAAAACACAGAAAACGTATATCCCCTGGAACAATGGCAAACTAATGGTCTCCGAAGAAGGTCGCTATCTGAAACATGAAAACGGCACTCCTTTCTTTTGGCTAGGAGAAACCGGATGGCTACTGCCTCAACGTCTGAACCGCGATGAAGCCGAGTATTATCTGGAACAATGTAAACAACGGGGATATAACGTCATTCAAGTTCAGACCCTGAATAATGTCCCCTCCATAAATACCTACGGACAATATTCTATGACTGATGGATATAACTTCAAAAACATCAATCAGAAAGGCGTATACGGCTATTGGGACCACATGGATTACATTATCCGTACAGCTGCCCGGAAAGGACTTTATATCGGTATGGTCTGTATCTGGGGCAGTCCTGTGAGTCGCGGAGAAATGACGGTAGAGCAAGCCAAGGCTTACGGCAAATTCCTCGCCGAACGCTATAAAGACGAGCCGAATATCATCTGGTTTATCGGAGGCGATATTCGTGGTGACGTAAAAACCGCTGAATGGGAAGCTCTCGCCACATCCATCAAAGCAATAGACAAGAATCACCTGATGACCTTCCACCCACGCGGCCGTACCACTTCCTCAACTTGGTTCAATGCCGCCCCCTGGCTGGACTTCAACATGTTCCAAAGCGGGCATCGCCGCTACGGGCAACGTTTCGGTGACGGTGATTATCCAATCGAAGAGAATACCGAAGAAGATAACTGGCGCTTTGTAGAACGCAGTATGGCCACAAATCCCATGAAACCCGTAATTGACGGTGAACCTATCTACGAGGAAATTCCTCACGGTCTGCACGATGAGAATGAATTGCGCTGGAAAGATTACGATGTGCGCCGTTATGCCTACTGGTCGGTTTTTGCCGGTTCTTTTGGACATACCTATGGTAATAATTCCATCATGCAATTCATTAAACCGGGTGTTGGCGGTGCATACGGTGCAAAGGAACCCTGGTACGATGCTCTGAACAATCCGGGCTTCAACCAAATGAAGTATCTCAAAAATCTGATGCTGACTTTCCCATTCTTCGAACGTGTACCTGACCAGTCCATCATTGCCGGCACAAACGGGGAACGCTACGACCGCGCCATCGCTACACGCGGCAAAGATTATCTGATGGTGTACAACTACACCGGACGTCCGATGAAAGTAGATTTCAGCAAAATCAGCGGTGCCAAGAAGAATGCCTGGTGGTATACCACCAAAGACGGCAAACTGGAATATATCGGTGAGTTTGAAAACGGAATACACAATTTCCAGCACGATAGTGGCTACAGCAGCGGAAACGATCATATCTTGATTGTAGTGGACAGCAGTAAAGGCTATGTAAATAAAGAATGGGACGAACTACCCGATGCACAACAGCGATGGGAGAAAAAGTAAGTACAACGTCACTACATAAATGATAATTTTAGGCGCGGATTACACGGATTACGCGGATTAAAGGCTGCGCTATTACATCGATTCATCAAAAAATCCGTGTAATCCGCGTAATCCGCGCCTAAAATTATCATTTAATCAAAGCTATACCAAGGAGTATCAAGGTTTATTCTTATTTCTAAGAATCACCGTCTTATCTCCCCCACCGGTCACAGCATTGGTAAACACGAGCGTAATGTCATCCGTTTTAGATCCATCAGTCAATTCGAGCGTATATACCGCCGCCGTTCCGGCAGCAACCGTATCACCTCCGGCATTACCGGCATTCGCTGCCAGGAACTGATTTGCCATTGCCGTCGTAAAATCAACACTCGCACCGCCCGGAGCAGTTACGGTAAAGACGAAAGGTGTAGTGCTTATAGCGTCCACATCTACTGTATAGACAATACTTTCACCCTCAGCACTTTCCGTTACATTTCCCGATGCAGCATCCGTCAATGCCACCGTGATAGCCGGATCTTTCCAAGTGATCGTCAGTGTAGCCGTACGGTTTTCATCCACGCTATTCTTGGCAGTCACCACAGTAGTCGCATCAGTCAATTGACTGGCATCAGACACCTTAACAGTATACTCATCCGTAGCTCCCATCTTTTCAATAGTCAATCCTGTAACCGTCTCAAACGCAGCCGCCTCGCCACAAGTCATCTTTACAGTGATCTGACTGTCCGCCACTTTATACATCGTGATAGTGGCAGCCGCAGCATCCGAAAAGTCTTTATCCAGCCCTTTATTGAATGTACTCCAATTTGCTTCAGTAGTACCCGCACTGAGTCTGGGTTTACCAGCTTGCTTCTGTAATATCACATCCAGTCCCGGAGCATTGATATCCTTACCTGTTTCCGTCAGCCCATTCACAAAGTTCAGCGTCACGTCGTCTGTACCCGTAATAGAAGTGGCTTTGGCGATGGTATACGTAGCAAATGTATCCGTAGCATCCCACTCTTTCGATTCAGTGATTTTCACCCACGGACAAGCCAGACTCGCAATCGATACTCCAGCCGGAGCATTGATTTTGAAGTCGCAAGTACCATCTCCCAAAGCATCGAGGTCGATTTTCAACATACTACTTCCTTCATCCCACGTAGCCGCGTTATTGGTATCAGTAGATTTTTCAAACGTCATCTTCGGTTCAGCAACAGTCAGCGTCAGTGTCGTTTCTTTAGTGGCATCACCTGCATTCTGGAAGACAATAGTACCATTAGTAGCAGCACTCTCATCGCTTACCGATACCTTATACGTATGTACAAAACCATTCACGGCAATCTCTTCCGCCTTGTATCCGGCAGCCGTAGTACCTACGGTGATACCCTCCACGCAGGTCACATCAAACAGCACATAACTGTTTTTCAGTTTGAAGATAGTTGCGGCAGGTGCTTTGACATCATCCACGTTTACCGTATTTCCCTTGGAGCCTGTTCCCGTTGTAGCAGCCGCAAACACGGGCACATTCTTCTGACCATAGAAGTTGACCGTTGTCCACAAGGCAGGATCATAAGAAGCGGCTTCGTTGATGAAGTGTACAGCTACGGGAGATACGCCTACAGCATCCGCATAAGAGATATCAAATTTAGTGTACCACACGCCATCCCGTTCTTCAAAGGCAGGTTCGCTTATCACCAGCCAGCTCTGCGGGGTAACTTCGCTATCTGCTTCCGCACGGGTAGTGGTCTGCACCGCATCCTTTTCAGCCCGTACCTTTCCGGTGGCACCTATCTCGATGGTGAAAGAACCTGTGCCGTCAGTTCCCGTCACTTCATAGTTGTAGGGGGAAGCGTCCGTATTCAGCGCAGTCAATTCGGTAGGCACATCGGCACCGGTGAAGGCTTCTGCTGCTACAAAGACAGGAGAATCATTGCCGGGCTTTACTATGATTCCGCCGCCACTGGTCCAATCCACTACCTCGAAGGTACCCATGATATTGGAACTGGTGACATCGCTGATTCTCAACTTATAGCGATTGTTGGCGAGGAGCTTGATGAACTCCGCTTTTGGTGCCCCATCGGGAGTGCGGGCCACGTCCACATGATACTCCACAGGTTCCTGTTTACCGGTGGCAGGGCTTTTGTATGTGCCCTTTATCACGAGGTAGGACTGGTCCGTAGCAAGATTGGGATAGACATAGAAGGCACTGGCAGTCTCACCCGTGTTAGCACCGGGAATCTGGTCGAAGTCCACATTGGCGTATTGGGCAAGCAGGGGATCGGTAGTCAAATCCCCGGCATCCACCGGGGTGAGGGTTGCTCCCCATAGCGATGCGCTCTTACGGCCCTGCACCATGTAGATATCCTGAATGGTAAGGTTCGTCTTTGCCTTGTCGTTCACGATATCGAAGCGGGACATCACGCGCTTCAGGCTGATGTCTACCTTAGACACGCCGCTGATTTTGGTGATGCCTTCACCGGTCATCAGCAGTGGGGTTTCAATCAGGGTAGCATCGGCGTTAGCATCCGTAAAGGCAGCTTTGAATTCTGCTTCGGTAGTGCCGGCGGCAGCGATGGTTCCATCGGCATTGGTCGTTACTTTCGTCAGCGCGTTCAGAGTTTGCGTGCCCGCCTCGTCATAGAACTTCGGAGTCGTGCCGTTGTTTGCCACGCAAAGCAACTTTATCCAGGGGAGCCCTTTGAGTTCATTGGGATAGAGGATGCCTTTCTTGGAAGTACCGGCATCCTGAATCTTGAAGTTGGTGGTGCCGGGATTTGCAGGATCATAATCCGTACCCTCGGTCCATGTTTCGAGGTAATAGAAGGGGCCCGTTTGGGCAGCGGCGGCAAAGAGATAGATGTGTAACTGATCTATCTTGTTCTCACTCTCGGAGGCGATGGCACGGGTATATTCCTGGCTCTCTCCGGTTCCGCTAAAAGCGATCTGAATCTCGGCGCGGCCATCGGTAGGATGGGTGCCGGGGTCATCAAAGTCGCTGTTGGAGCAACTCGCTGCAAAGCCTGCAAAGGCTAACAGCGTGATTAAACTTTTTACGTTCATTGATTTTTAAAGTTTTTAATTGAACAATATGTTTGGTTTCTAAGATTAATGAGGACACGAATTAATAGGTACGCGGACGACGCGGATGAAACGGACGAACGCGGAGTTTTAATTTTTCATCCGTGTTGTCCGCGTACCTTAGAAAAAAGATACAGAATTATGAAGCAAGTTTATATCATAAAAGACAGACATCCCCGGTTATTACTATTCTTTGCCGGATGGGGAGCCGACGAAACCCCGTTCAAAGATTATCAACCTGCAGACAGTGACTACATGCTCTGCTACGATTACCGGACACTGGAGTTTGATGCTTCCTTGCTGAAAGAATACCGCGAAATCAATGTCATCGGATGGTCAATGGGAGTATGGGCGGCAACTCAAGTAATGGGTAAATTGCAGGAAACGGATACAGCTCTCGTCATCAAAAACAGTATAGCCATCAATGGAACCCCCTATCCTATTGATGATACATACGGCATTCCGACTGCAATCTATCACGGAACCCTGGAAGGTTTGACCGGCCCTTCCCTGCATAAGTTTCTGAGAAGAATGTGCTTCAACGGGGAGGCCTTCAAAGAGTTCCTGAACATTACACCCAGGCGGCCGCTGGAGGAGCTGAAAGAGGAACTGGCGGAAATAGAACGCATGTATCTCTCGCTGCCCGCCGCTTCGTTCTATTGGCAACAGGCGGTAGTGGGAAACAACGACCGCATCATTCCTCCCGATAATCAGCTGAATGCCTGGCGAAAAGAAGCGGAAATCAGCCGGAAAACCTTACGGGTACATTACACGGAAGATGCCCATTATCAAGTAGAACTGTTCCGATACTATTTACAGGAAATATGGACAAAAGACTGATTGCGGAACGATTTGCCCGTGCACGGGGTACTTACTCGCACGAAGCCCGCGTACAGCAGCAGGTAGCCGAGAAAATGCTGCAACTGCTGACGGAGCGCGCTTCTCCGCTCTTTCGCCGTATCGTGGAGTTCGGATGTGGTACCGGCAGCTATTCCAGGTTGTTGCTGCACAAGTTGCAACCGGAAAGCCTGCTGCTGAACGATCTATGTCCGGAGATGAAAGAGTGTCTCACCGATTTGCTTCCACAAGATACCGTGCGGTTCATTCCCGGAGATGCTGAAGCGCTGGACTTCCCCGAAAAGACGGATTTAATCACTTCCTGCTCTACCTTGCAATGGTTCAATGATCCGAAGGAGTTCTTCGCCCGCTGTCATCGTTTCCTGTCGGAAGACGGTTATCTGGCTTTCAGCACCTTCGGTACTGAAAATATGCGCGAAATCCGCACGCTCACAGGACATGGACTTGATTATCTGCCCATAGAAGCGCTGAAAGAACTCCTTACTCCTCATTTTGAGACTGTGTATGCTGAAGAGGAAATAGTCTCCCTCCCCTTCAGCACCCCACTCCAGGTGTTGCAACATCTGAAGGAAACCGGAGTGACAGGAACGGAAAAGAAAGTATGGACACGGGGACGGTTACAGACTTTCTGCAACAGCTATACCGAACAGTTCAGACGGGAGGACGGAAATGTCACTCTGACGTATCATCCTATTTATATTGTTACACGAAGAAAAAAGATTAAGATATATAAATGAGCTATTCACCACAGAGTAACACAGAGTTCTATTCTTTTGATTTCAAACTGATTAAACTCTGTGATACTCTGTGTTACTCTGTGGTGAACTATAAGTATTAAAGGAAATGGAAAAGAATGTGTATTTTATCAGCGGTATCGATACGGATGCCGGAAAATCTTATTGTACAGCTTATTATGCCTGTCAACTGATTGGCAGCGGTAAACGTGTTATCACGCAGAAATTTATCCAGACAGGTAACATCGGCTATTCCGAGGATATAGACCTGCACCGCCGTCTCATGGGCATCGGCATGACGGAGGAAGACCGTGAGGGATTGACCATGCCTGAGATATTCTCTTATCCCTGCTCTCCTCATCTGGCTGCACGTATCGACAACCGTCCGATTGACTTCGGAAAGATAGAACGTGCCACACAAGAACTTGCCCGACGCTACGATGTGGTGCTCGTGGAAGGTGCAGGCGGGTTAATGGTTCCTCTTACCGAGGATTACCTGACGATTGACTACATTGCAGAAAAACAATATCCGTTGATATTCGTAACTTCCGGCAAGCTGGGAAGTATCAACCATACATTGCTCAGCTTCGAGGCAATCCGAAGCAGAGGAATACAACTGGATACAGTGCTGTATAATCTCTATCCTACCGTAGAAGATACTACAATACAAGAAGATACGATGCAGTATATCCACCGGTATCTGGATAAGTATTTCCCGAAAAGCAAGTTTGTGGTGGTACCTGTCGTATAATCATATTTTTTGTGTACATTTGCAACACAAAAAACGTCATACGACCACATGGAAGCATTAACATTCAATACTACAGAACAAGCATTACTTGCCGCTGTCGGTATCCTTTTCCTGATTCAACTCCTTTATTACTTTTGTCTTTATAATCGTATACATGCCCGTAGCCGTGCCGTAAAGCGAAGTGACATACATTTTTCACAGGAGTTGCCTCCTTTATCGGTCATCATCTATGCCCGCGAGGAAGTGGAAAATCTGCGCCGTAATCTGCCTGCTGTGCTGGAACAGGATTACCCGCAATTCGAAGTGATCGTCATCAATGATGGCAACACGGATGAAAGCGAAGATTACCTGACTCTGCAAGGGGAAAAGTACCCGAACCTGTATCATAGCTTCGTGCCCAGTTCTTCACGCTACATCAGCCGCAAGAAACTGGCCATCACTCTCGGAATAAAGGCAAGCAAATATGACTGGCTTGTGTTTACCGATGCAAACTGTCTGCCCGAAAGCAACCAATGGCTGCGCACCATGGCACGCAACTTTACCTCCCGTGCGCAAATCGTACTGGGATACAGCGGATACGAACGTGGAAAAGGCTGGCTACACAAACGGGTATCTTTTGATAATCTGTTTACTTCCATGCGCTATCTGGGCTATGCACTGGCGGGAAAGCCTTATATGGGTATCGGACGCAACATGGCATACCGGAAAGAGTTATTCTATGCCCAGAAAGGTTTTTCAGCACACCTGAACCTGCAACGCGGAGATGATGATTTATTCATCAATAAGACAGCTACAGCCGAGAACACGAGGATAGAGACCGATGCCAATGCAGTGGTACGTGTGCAACCCGTTTACCGTGCCAAGGACTGGCGGGAAGAGAAAATCAGCTATATGGGTACAGCGCATTTCTACCGGGGTATCCAACGCTATTTATCGGGCTTTGAAACTACTACACGGTTACTGTTTCATGCAGCATGGATAACCGCTCTGGTGATTGGGATACTGAATTTTCACTGGTTGGCAGCCGGCATTGCATTTCTGTTGTTCGCCTTGCGATACACCCTGCAAGCGCTGATTATCAATAAGACGGCAAAGGATCTCGGAGAGAAACGACGTTACATCTTTACGCTTCCGGTATTTGATATTCTACAGCCCATGCAATCACTCCGCTGGAAGTTGTATTGCCTATTCAGAAAGAAAAGTAGTTTCCTGAGAAAATAAGAGTAGGCTGGAATAATTCATTTCTTTTCGGTTATGAATTAATTCACCACAGATTACACAGATTGACAC
>OJOH01001160.1_pt1 | contig 12828 bp, 9 predicted proteins | sample 1598201 | NCBI WGS metagenome assembly OJOH01 (sample SAMN03922462, study PRJEB24848) | human gut metagenome | isolation source: stool sample | host: Homo sapiens | place: Germany | collected 2009-11 | reverse complement strand
ATCTTGCTCATAACCGTATTGCCGATGCTCGAGACGCCTTTGAAGAATCGCGGGACATGCTGGGCGACAGGGCAAACGCGGTCAAGGTGAGAATCGACGCCCGCGCCGACGCTCTCCAGGCGAAGGCAAAACAGCGTCAGCTTGAATTGCGCGCAGGACTGGCCGGACGGATTGAAGATGCGGAAGCCGCATGGCGGGACGGGCTGGAAGTGCAGAATCCGCCCACGCGGGAGGAAGTCGCGGCCGCATATGGCAAAGACGCGCCGGAAGTATGGGAACGGCTGGAGGGGCTGCAAAATCTCAGTGAAGATATTCGCGGACTGCGGGCCATGTCTCCGGCGGAGCAGGATTCGCTTCTGGCGGAACGAAAGCCGGAAGCCGGGGAAGGATACGCGGCGAAAAGCAAAATATTCAGCGCACTGGCTCAGGCCGTGGAGAGGGACAGGAAGGCGCGCGCCGATGATCCGGCGGGCTATCTGGCGTCAGTTGAGCCGGAGGTGAAGGCCGCCCGGCAGGCCATGTTCCGGAATATGACGCCGGACAGCGTAAATGCTTACGCCGTGGCGCTGAAGGCGGCGAGAGAGGCGCGGGGCATGGCGGGGAGCGAGGCGGCTGCGTTCCTGCCTGAATCTGATGCGAAACAGATTGCGGCAAGGCTGGAAGACAGCCCTCTCCCGATGGAAGCCCTGCAACAGCTTTCCGCCTCTGCCGGAAAATACTGGCCGGACATGCTCAGACAGTTTTCAGGGAAAGAGGGGCTTTCAGGAGCAATGCGGCTGGCGGCAAGCGGCATGGATGCCGATGCGGGGAAAAAACTTCTGGAAGCCGCGCGAGATAAGGACTTTGCGAAAAAAGCGGAGGAAGTGCTGGGCGTAAACGGCGCGACGAAAACGGATTTTCAGAACCTTGTCCGGGAGAGCATGGCCGATTTCAATAAAACGCTGCTGGCCGGAGGGGATGGGGATATGCCCGCACGGATAAACCAGAACGTGGAGCGGCTGGCCCTGCGCTACATGATGGACGGATACGAAACGGAAGAAGCCGTGGAAAAGGCCGCAGGCAAGGTCATTCTCGACCGTTATTCCCTTGCCGGGCCAACGGGAAAGCAGTTCCGCGTCCCGAGGAAGTTCAACGCGGACAGGATAGGAGACGGCGCGGAAGCGTCGCTTCTGGATGCGGCCATGCCGGGGAAACTGCTGCTCCCGGATGCCTCCCTGTTCGGAGAAACTTTCACGGACAGAACCTATGCCGCATGGATACGGCGTGAAGGATACTGGGTAACGAACAGCGATGAAAGCGGCGCTGTGCTGTTTGTCGGCGGGCAGGCGGTACGGAACACGGACGGCAGCCCGGTTGAAAGGACATGGGACGAACTGGAAGGCAAAGGGATGGAAGAGCGGAACATAATGGGACTTTCCCGCGAGTATCCCTGGTAGGGAGGAGGACAAATGCCCCTATATGCAAAGGTTGATTACGGCAGCGGCCCCTCATGGGAGGGATACACGCCGACACTGGGAGAATCCGCAGGCGCGGCATGGAGTGAGGCATGGGCAGGCAACCCTGTGCCCTCAGTATATAATTACATTCGGATGCACACGGCGACAGAAGGCATTCAGCTTGTCCGGGATGTGGAGATGCCGGACGGCTCCGTGGTGGAATTTGACGAACCCGCGCCGGACAAACAGCCCAGGCGGCTTTCCCTTGAGGAACAGGAAACGCGGATCAGGGATGCGGGGCTGCAAGGTTTTCTGAAAGCGCAGGAGGGATACACCCCGGAGGCGCTGGATATCCTGATACCTCTCAAGAAGGCCGAACTTTCCCGGCAGTTCGTCAGTTCGCGCACTCCGGCTTCGCACATGCCGTTCACGTTCGCGGCGGGGCTGGCCGCTTCCGCTCTCGATCCGATCAATGTGGCATCGGCCTTCGTGCCCGTGGTGGGGGAGGCGCGTGTCCTTTCCATGCTGGGCAGGGCAAAGGGAACACTTGGCCGGGCGGCGGTTCGGGCAGAGGTTGGCCTTGTGGAAGGAGCGGTGGGCGGCGCTCTGGTGGAACCTCTGGTGCATGCCGGACAAAAGGCTGTGCAGGCTGATTATGATATGACGGATTCCCTGTTGAACGTGGGATTCGGCGCAATCATGGGAGCGGGATTGCAGCCCCTTGCCGGGGGCGTGGGGGATTTCCTGCGGCGGAGGCGCGGGATTGTCCAGCCATGGGCCATGGCGGACAGGACGGACGTTTCCGAATCCCTGCGGCTGGATATGGCCGGACGAATGGAAATGGCCTTTCTGGAAGCGAACCCGGAAGCGGATGCCGGAGAGGTGCGGCGGAACGCCCTGGCTTCGGCGGCGCTGTTCGACGCCCGCGCCCGCTCATGGGCCTACGACACCGGGAAAAATGCGGAAGATTATTATACCCGCTACGGAGTGGAGTTCAGGGCGGGAAATGCGGCGGGAGAGGCTGGCACGGATACGCTGGAACAGGCGATGTACCCCGCACGGGAGATGGATATCCCCGCTTTTGTGGCAAGAGTGTCACAAGAAGGACAGACGGCCCAGAAATCCTATTTTTCATGGAAAGGGCAGGACGACTTTGAGGGGTGGGAAATCCGCCTGCCTTCCGATACTGTTTTTCACCAGAAGAAACGACACCCCGACATGACGGACGCCGACAATGCAAGACTCCCCCATGTCCTGCGTTCTCTGGAAGATGTGGAGCCTTCGGCGCGGGGGAAAGGCATATACGGCCCGGCGTTTCTGGCGCGGGCGCATGCGGACGGGCAGGGCTACGGGATTGCCTTTGAGGTGAACCACAAGGGGCAGCTTTTTGTCACTACCTTTTTCAGGGATTCCGACAGGGCGCTGGAAGCATGGTTGGAGCGGGAAAAGAAGAAGGCCCCCAGAGTGCCCGCCGCTTCTGAAACAGAGAGCGCATTGAGTCCGGGCGTTGGCTCTGGCGGGCCTGTCCGGGAAAAATTACAGGCTCTCCTTGCAGTGGTCAAGTCTTCCGGGGTTGGCGGGGACACCCTCTTCCAGAATGTTTCCCGCGCCCGCGTGGATTTTGGCGCGGACGGGAAGGCGGTGATCGAGTTCTTCAATTCCTCAGATTTCACCAGTGCGCCGCATGAGCTGTATCATATCTTCCGGCGGGAACTGGCGGAAACGGCGACTGCCCCCGACGCCTCACCCCGCACACGGGAACAATGGGCGAAGATTGAGGAGTTTGTGGGCGCGAAGCCGGGCCGGACATGGGCGCGGGACATGGAAGAGAAGTTTGCTCGTGCCGGAGAACGCTTCCTGCTGGAAGGAAAGGCCCCATCCCCTTCCCTGAGTGACGTGTTTGCCAGGCTCAGACAATGGTTCATGGAACTTTATGCCGATGCCGACGCCGCCGGACTGGAGATTTCCCCGGCCATGCGGGAGGTGTTCAACAGCATGTTCTCTGTCCCCGCTGATCAGGCGGACGCCTCCTTTCGTCATGCCGTGGGCGATCTGGCCGCAAGGGAGCCTGAACGCGGATATGACAATGCCGGAGAAAACGGCTCTGATGCCTTTGTCCCCGGCGGACAGGGAGAAGACGTGGAGACGGTGGGGGCGCTCATCCGGGATGCGGAAACGGGACTGGATGAAACCCTGAATATTGCAGTTCAAAGCGAACCAAAAGCGGCGGAACTGGCGGTTGAGGATTTCACGCCGGAACTTGCGGCGGCGGATGCGGATATCATGAGAGCGCGGCTGGCGCGGGATGTAATGCGGCAGGCGGCGGCCTGCGAGACGGGGAGGTAATATATCATGGATTGCGTGGATATCATTCGGCAGGGCATAGGCCGGGACATGAGCGAGGAGGAAATCGTCTCTCTGTTTGAACAGGTCAAGAAGATAAAGCGGCGCGTCCAGGCGAAGGGAAAGGCGGCGGACATGGCAGAGGAAGTCATGAAGGCCGTTGAAGAATGGGGGGAACGGCAGGAGGTGGAGGCTCTGGCGAAAAAGCGGGCGCTTCAGCTTCAGATGCAGGCACGGCTGCGGGCGGTGGATATGGCGCTGAACACGTTCAGGGGACGTGAAGCGGACGGCATCGCGGCTTTGCAGGTTGGAGTCAGGTTTGCCCGCGAAGGCTCCCGGCTGAGTGTGGACGCTATGGGAAAGAGTCTGACCGGGCGTTATGTGGGCGGCTTCCTGGCGGACTTGAACCGCATGGGGAATGAACTCTATGTTCTGTTCAAAACCGGGGCGATGGACAGGGACGTGTCCGCCGCGCTGTTCTCTCTGGACAATCCCGCAGCGCCGGAATTCAAGGGGCCGAAAGAGGCGCTGGATATCGCCCGGATTATGCACAAATGGCAGGAGCAGGCACGCCGGGACAGGAACCGGGCCGGAGCATGGATAGGGAAAGAGCCGGGATATATCGTGCGTCAGAGTCATGACCGCAGCCGGATACGCCGGGCAGGATTCGAGCAGTGGAAAACGGATATACTGCCCCTGCTCGATTGGGACAGGACGGCGGACGGACTGCTTGAACCGGGCGTGAACACTGATGAATTCCTCAAAACGGTGTATGAGGATATTTCTACAGGCATACACCTGAAAACAGAGACGCAGGAAAACACGCTCGGCATGGCGCGCCCGGGGACTGTGGGAAGCGCGGCGGCGCGCGCATCGCGCGAACGGGTTCTTCATTTCAGGGATGGCGAGGCATGGTTTAAATACAATGAAAAATACGGGCGCGGGAATCTGCGCGAGGCTTTCCTGTTCGGACTGGAAAACGCGGCGCAAAGCACGGCGCTGATGCGGGTGTTCGGCCCCTCCCCACAAGCCAATCTGGAAAAGATCATAGATGATGTCCGGCAGACCTTGCGCTCCCGCAATGACTTCGCAGGCATCGACCGATTGAACAATTCTCTGAAACGCTTGCACAATCAGATGAAAGAGATTGACGGCACGCTGAACATTGAAGGCAATCCATCTCTTGCCATGGTGGGAAGGACAGTCCGAACCATGGAAAGTCTGTCCAAGTTGGGAGGGGCTTTGCTCTCCTCCCTCAGTGATGCGCCGACCTTCGCCTCTGAGTTCAAATATCAGGGGAAAGGATTTCTGGAATCTCTGACGATGGGAATGACCGGGCTGATCCGTGGGCGAGGATCGGCGGAGCAGCAACGCATCATGTCCATGTGCGGCGTCTTCTTTGACAGCATGAGCGGCGGACTGGCCTCACGCTTTGCCGGAGAGGAACTGCCCGGCAAAATGACCGCTCTTCAAAATCTCTTTTTCCGTATAAATGGTCTCGGCTGGTGGACTGATGTATGGAAGCAGAGCGCCACGCTCATGATGAGTCATGACCTTGCCCTGGAAAAGGCTCTGGCCTGGGACGCCCTGACGGATGCCCGGCGAAGGGTTCTGCGGCTCTACGGCATAGATGCCGGGCGATGGGATATCATTCGTGCGGGAGAAACCCTGGCGGCGGACGGGCGGGATTATCTGACACCGGAAGCGGTATATAATGTTCCGGATGCCATGCTGGAAGCCTACCTTGCACAGCAGGGGAAGCAGGCTTCTCCGGGACGCATGGACGAACTGCGCGAAGAGATTGCTTCACAGTTGCGGACTTATTTTCGTGACCGTGTGGATTATGCCGTGCTGGAGCCTGACGCCCGAACCCGTGCCATATTGAGGCAGGGCACGGCGGCAGGGACAGGCATAGGCGAAGCCCTGCGCTTTGTGACACAGTTCAAGAGTTTTCCCACGGCCTTTCTCCAGCGCGTGGCGATGCGGGAATTTTTCGGCCGGGGCGCTGAAACGTGGGGAGATGCGCTGTTTCACAATACAGAGGGAATGATGAATTTCACCCGCCTTTTCCTCATGATGACGCTGTTCGGTTACGGTTCCATGACCGCGAAACAGCTGATCGCCCAGAAAACCCCGCGTGATCCGTTCTCCTTCAGGACATTGCTTGCGGCGGCGGCACAAGGCGGCGGTCTGGGGATTTACGGAGATTTCCTGTTCGGGGAAAAGTCACGCATGGGAAGCAGCTTTTATTCCACGCTGGGCGGCCCCACGCTGGGCACGGCGGAATCAGTCTATAACCTGTATCAGAATATCAAGGACGGGCGGGATGTTTCGGCGGAAACCTTTCGTCTCTTCTTCAACCATGTTCCGGGAAATAACCTGTTCTGGTTCCGGGCCGCGTTTGATCACTTCATCGGATACAATCTTTTTGAAATGATGAATCCCGGCTATATTTCCCGCATGAAACGGCGGATGAAAAAGGAAAACAATCAAACTTTCTGGATTGACCCCGTGAGGTGGTAAGCAAAAAGGCCGGGAAATTATATAATCCCGGCCTTTATAAAATTTTAAATATTAGTCCATCCTTTTACTTGACCATATAAAATAAATCGACGTTTGAATGATTCAAGTTTTTGTTTGTCTTTTACAATATCAGGACTAAGATTTCTTATTGCCCCCAGAGCAAGCCGATATTGATCTAGTGTAGTTGCAGAAAAGCAAGCCTGTTCCATCATATGTATTGCAATATTATCTTGCTCCTCTGGCTGTATTGCCCCCATTTCTTCCCAAGCAATTCTAATTGTATTTTCCATTATCCTGTTGGCTTTTAGAATTGCTATTGTTCTTCTTACAAGAAAAATAATGAAAAAAACAAGGATGATTCCGCCCAATATTGCAAGTGCTGTTTCCATTGAGTCCCCTAGGGAAAGAGGATTTGTTGCCCCGCTGTTCAGATGATGGAATATTCTTTATCTTGCCGGAAGCTGGAAGGCAAGACCAAGGCCGAACATTCCCGGCATGGGAAGGGGCATAATCGGATTATGCCCCACACTCTAACATGCTGGAATTCCAACGCATCCAACTTTGGATTGGTTGAATACAGGGCACTCAACCCAAACTTGTGTTTAGTAATTATTTCAATATGATATAATATATTATTAGATATCGAACTACTTCACTTTTAAAGAGAGTATAAGGAACTGATTAACGGAGCATTACCGCGCTGAAATTTCAGCTTGGGGACTCCCCTTGCCGGAATCATTTAGCGCGCTCAATTTTGAGCTGGCCGATTATGCTGATGCCGGGATATGGGCGGGCGCGTGGTGGTCATGAGGCCATGTTGTCTTCTGTGGAAGGGGTGGAGTTTTTTTCATAATCGGTAAACTTTGCTTTTCGCGGTATTTTTTATAACGCATTGAAATGACAGGAGTGTTACTGAGAAAACGGATTGGATGTCCCATAAGGGTGATTATGTAAACTTTGTACCGATAATGTTACGGTAAAACACCGTTGACATTCCGATATCATATAAATATAAGATTTTCAATATCCACCAATGAACAGGAGTGCTTCTTATGCCTGAAAAAATCGAATGGCCGCTTATCGGCATGACACTTGAAGAAACGGCGGCGGCCTTGCGCGTTGATAGGAAAACGCTCTTCAAGGCAATCCAAGAGAACGGCTTGCCCGCCCGAAAAGTCGGCGTGGGCTGGCGTATTGACCCCGATGCTGTAAAGGCTTGGCTGGCAAGCGGGAACGGAAAGGAACAGACGGAAGACGCGGAATAATGCCCCTCCCCGCCTCTCTCCGGCACAAGCGCCCGGCTTTGGATTTCCCCTTGCCGGGCCTTCCTTTATCTTCCTGCGGGACGCTGGAGCGTCATTCCGAAGTATCCCCCCGCTTTCCCTCCTCAGCTTCATCATAAAGCCGTTTCGTCTTCACCCCTAGCGCCTCACCAATATGCGCCAGGGTGGACAGACGACATTCAGCTATCCCCTCATCTTGTCGAGCTTTATAGATTGTTTGACGTGATAACCCTGATTCTTTGACCATATCCTGAAACGTCTTCCCTTTGTCTTCCATCAGCTTCTTAACATGACTGACAAACATTTTTTCTCCTCTTTGTTCTACTATCGTTGACAAACGATGTAAACGATAGTAGAACAAAGTCACGTCAAGGGCAAGAAATAAAAACGGCCCTGTGAGGGAACACTACTCCCTCTCAGGGCCTAACCTCACCGCGCCACGGGAGGGCGCAGATATGGCTGATGGAACCTTGAAACAAAACATGGGCGAAGGCAAGGAAAATGATACTGTTCCCCCCGGAGTAAAAACTTTCCATATCTCCGTATCCCATGCCGTTTTCCCCTCTTCCACGAACCATGCCGGAACAGATGAAGCCCGGAGCGACGCCCTCTCCAGCGTCAAGGAGGGAGCGGACAAGATGCTCCATTATTGCGAGGTTTTTACGGCCTTCAAAGAACTGTTCCTGCCGGATTGTTGCCCCGGCAATAGTCTTTCCAGTGAAGCGCGGGAAGGCTTGGCGTATATGTTCAAGCTGCTGGCTGATGAGGCTATCAACACGCACACGCCCCTCTTTAGAGCGTGGGAAGAGCTGGACAAGGAGGCGCGGGCATGAGTACCTTTCAAGCTCACCTTGCGGATGCGGCACGGCAGGCAATAAAACGTCTGGAGCAGCAGGCGCAAAACGGGAACAGGGAAGCCGCCGCCCTGCTGATCAATGCCGGGGCCGCGTTCCTTGGCAAGTCTCCCCGGCCAATCCCTGACCTCCCGGCCACGCCGGAGCGGGGAGAGGTTCGCCGGGCTGTATATGATATGCTCCGGCGCGGGAAACTGACACCGGAAGAAGCGGCAGACATAGTGAAGACGTTCGGATAATCCGGCATGAGGGGAGGTGCGATGCCTCCCCTTTTTCGTGGCGGGCGGGCAATTCTGGGGATATCGGGGATATTGGAGGTATAGATCAGAAGCTGAAAAAACCTTGGCCATTGGAATCATTTGCAGCCCTGAACTTCCAGGAATCAAGTCAGGTACCCCCGGCAAAGCCGGGGGCTTGAGATAGCATGAACCGCTCAAAGCGGTTTGGAAACGCGTGAGCCGCCTAAAGGCGGCAACTCTTAGACCAAGCTTAACTGGTCAATTCGTTTATCTTCCTCTTCCTGATACTTTATGTAGTTTCGAATTGTTTCTTCATCCAGTCCAACGGTCGAAACATAAAAGCCTCTTGCCCAAAAACTTTCTCCTCCAAAATTTCGTTTCTTGCCATTGTATTGACGGGCTATATATAAGGCACTTTTTCCTTTTATATATCCAATCACTGAAGATACAGAATATTTTGGAGGTATAGATATGAGCATATGTACATGATCTGCAAGTAAATGACCTTCCAAAATCTTGCTTTCCCTTTGTTCTGCCAATTTATGCAGAACAATTCCCAAATCTGTCCGTATTCCCTTGAATATTTTCTTCTTCCTGTATTTGGGTATCCATACCACATGATAATTGCATACCCATGTTGAATGGTTTAGGTTTTGAACTTCCACTAATGACCTCCTTTCCTGAAACTTTGAACGGTTCAAGAATGGAGGTCTTTTTCATTGCCCGAAAAGTCAAACTTTGCGAGTCCCCCAGCAAAGCTGGGGGTTTACCTATTTTAATTATTCCAATGAGTTAAAGTGTAACAGGCACGGCGTAGAAAATTTCTACTCTGTGAAAATTGCCCAAGAACTCAAAACATTTCTTTTGTGAGTCGAAATTTTCGACTCGCAAATTTCGCCCAAAGTTCGTTGAAGGCAAGCATTTCTTCTCTATTTCTGGTAATGATTTGAAGGGGTTCAAAAACCCACTCGAAAATTTCGAGTCAGTTCAAATTGCCAAGCGAACGCCTTCTCTCACCCTCTGGACGGAGCGCGAGGGTGTTGCGATGATCGCAACGGTTGCCTATGGGGAAAGGTATGGTGAACATCCCCCCCCCTCTTCGTTTTGGTAGGACGGGTAGCACGGTTCACTTTTCAACCGTACTACCGTTCCAACCCTTGTGTCCGTAGGAGGTATCACAGGTATCACGGGTAGTACGGTTGCTCTGAACATTTTCAACCTTTCAGGGGGGGGGAGTTGAATCCCTCTCACTCTTGCCGGGGCATGTGGGCAATGGCAGGATATCCGGCTTCTCAAAGCCAGAAACTCAACGCCAACAAGGAAAGATGGGGTGTTACGATGATCGAAACACCTTCTGAAAGTTGAATACTGACAGAGAAAGACGGGGTATCATCATGATCGTGATACCTTCGCAATACAGATAACCCGACAATGGAAAGACAAGACACATTCATTTCCCTGACCTCTGCCAGCTTCGCACATGGCTGGAAGGATATCGGGGCGGCGTTCGGGGTGTCTTCCCGGATGGCCAGGCAATGGGCGGATGAGGGTGCGCCAGTGATCATGGTGACGCCCTCCATCCCCTGCGTCTGTCTTGGGGAGCTGTGGGAGTGGCTGAAAGGCCGGGGGAGGAATCAGCCCTCACCCCTGCCGGGAAAAGACGCTCCACACAGCCCGGAGAGGCGCGAAACGGGGAAAGATGAATCAGGGGAAGCACAAGGCGGAAAAATCAATCTGGAAGGCTATGAGTGCCCTTATTGCGCGAGTGTGGGAACCATGCGCCGGAATGGGAAGAAATACCGTTGCGAGTGGTGCAGGCAGTCTTTCACCGGGGAAGAGATGGGGGAAAGTTGACACTTGGTTGACGGCGTAAACCACAAAAAAAGGGAACTACTACAGAAAACTACAGGTTCATTGCACGGCATGGAGCCATGAGAAGCCCGGCAAGGTGAACGCCTCTCCGGGCTTTTTCGTGGGCAAGTTGCAGGGGAGGTTGCAGGGTGCAACCACAAAAAAGAGCCTAAACTACTCAATAAAACTCATGTTCGTGAAGTCGTCTTGAAGCAGGAACGAACTCCGGCGAACAGATACATGGGCCGCTTTTCGCCCTTGGCGTCCTTGTATTCAACCAGCTCAAAATTGAGCGCGTCGAATGATTCCGAACAGTTGCGGGATATTTTATTGCCTATCTTCTTGGAATAATTTGATTCCCCAAAATTGGGGGGTTGGCAAAGGTGGTGAATCGGATTCGCACACTTGGCGGCGAACAGGTGATTACTACGCGCACGCGCGAGAGGGCACACTGGAAAGGGGTGACATCCGTTGTCACCTCCGGCGGGGGGGGGTGTAACCGATGCTCACCCCGGCAAGGAAAGGCTCATTCTTGCCGGAGCGGATGACAGGGAGGCTCAATGTGTGTTATGGCTGCGGTGTCAGAAAAGTGGCGAGAAAAAATGGTATGATTTTTGGTATGGCTGATTGATATTTTAAAAAAATATTCCTTTATAAAATAATATATTACGGTTATAGTTTGATGGTCCCCGCCTCCACCATCAGTTCATCCGGCGAAAGCCATTTGAATCCCGAAAGTCAAGCTGTTCAGCGGACTTTCGGGATTTCTCCTTCCAGCTTCATCCAGCCGGGGGCAAGGAAGTCCGCTCTCATGGGCTTCATGGAAAGTTCCATACCCCTCGACAGGTTGCCGCCATGAGGGGATTTCGTCATTGAAGTGCGCCGCGGAGCCGAGCAGGACAGGACTCCGTCGCGCCGCCCTCACCTGTCCGATATCGCCGCAGTTCGCTTGCGGCGTACAGGTCCGGCTTCAGGCGTGGAATCTGTGAGCCGGAACAGAGAGTTCTTCCTCCAGTTTTCCATATCCGCTGCAGAATATTTCCAGTACTCCCGCTCTATAAGCCTCCTGAAATCCCATATGATTCAGGAGGCTTTTTCATGTCCCATGCTTATCCGGCCATTCCTCCCCGTGTTTTCCCGTCTGCCCCGGATTCTCGCCCTCTTCCCCCTCTGCAAACGCGCTTGGCGGAGGGACTGCCACACCGGACCCTGTCCCATATTCATCAGAGGATCGCACCGCGCACGGCACGGCGGACAGAGTATCTGTGGGTATTCATTGAACCTGTGGCCAGGGAAGGATTCAGCAAACGGTCCCCCTCATCCCGTTCCGCCGTTCAGGGGACATTGGCAAAACGCTATTGCTGATATACCCGCCCCCCTTCAGAGTGGTATGCGGCCCGTCAACACCCCATTGCAAGGAGAACTTCACATGGTCCGTCACTCTCCCTCTACCCGCCCAGCAGCTTCCTCTACGCAGACTGACGATTTCGGCAGACAGGCAAAGCCTGACTCCATAAATCTCGATGCCTTTGTCTCACATATCTATCTGCCGCATGTCCGTTTACGCAAACGGAGCTGGCGTGTGGATGAACGCATTGCGCGGCAGCATCTGTCCCCGACGTTCGGAGCGCGGGAACTTGCCGACATACAACGGCACGAAGTGGAGGACTGGCTGCACGGGCTGTCATCCGGCGGACTGGCTCCGGCCACCTGCAACCGTATTCTGGCGGTCTTCAAGACAATCTGCTCTCTGGCCGCAATGCGCGGCCTTCTGCCCGCGGGCCAATCACCGTGTGCGGGTGTGTCTTCCTTCAAAATTCACACGCAGCGGGAACGCTATCTCACGCAAGACGAGGCACAGCGGCTCATGCGCGCGCTGGAAAAAAGCGACCGGTCGGAAGCCTTTGCCATCCGCCTGCTTCTGCTGACCGGCGCACGCAAGAGCGAAGTCCTCAAAGCCCGCTGGGAACATGTCCGCATGGACTTGCATCTGCTTGTCGTCCCTCTGTCCAAGTCCGGCAGGCCTCGTCATATTCTTCTGTCCGATGCCGCACTGGAAGTTCTTCGCTCCATGCCCCGCACGCCCGGCAATCCATGGCTGTTCCCCGGCCATGCTCCGGGAAAGCCGCTTTCCGATCTCTATCTGTTCTGGAACAGACTCCGACAGGAACTGGGACTTGCCGATGTACGCATTCACGATCTGCGGCATACCTTCGCCAGTTTTCTCGTGAATGCCGGACATTCGCTGTACGAGGCGCAGAAGATGCTGGGACACGGCGATCCCAGGACTACCATGAGA
>OJOH01001156.1_pt1 | contig 12863 bp, 10 predicted proteins | sample 1598201 | NCBI WGS metagenome assembly OJOH01 (sample SAMN03922462, study PRJEB24848) | human gut metagenome | isolation source: stool sample | host: Homo sapiens | place: Germany | collected 2009-11 | reverse complement strand
ACGAGATTGCCTCTTGTCTCGTGGGCTCGGAGATGTGTATAAGAGACAGACCGGACCCCGTCCCAAACTCTTATAGAAAACGATCTGGAAGATTACTCCTCCAAGCCGTCCTCCCCAGAAGCCTTCTTCTGCTGATCGAGCTTATGCTTACCACTTACGATAGACGTAGCGCCCAGTGTGGCCAAGCTTGCACTGGCAAGGCTCGCCATCACAATCAGATCGCCCGTCTTGGGCATGTTGCCGCCCGAGGACTTGGTAGTTGTAGTCGTCGTGGTCGTGGTGGTCACCGTTTTGGAGTCATTTTGCTCTTGGACCTGGTTGTCAGCACCGCTCTTGTCGTCGTCTTCGGACTGTTTCTTTTCGCCCTCGGCCTTGCTCTTGTCCTTCTCCTCAGATTCAGACTTCTTATCCTCGTCCTTCTTCTGTTCGGACTTGTCGCTCTTCTCCTCAGAGCTAGAACCCTTATCGGATTCGGTCTTCTCGGAAGCCTTGTCCTTGGAGTCGCCCTTTGCGGCTTCGATCTTTTCCGTGGAAACCTGATCAGAGTTGCCCTTGTTCTGGGTCGAGCCGTTATTGACGCCAGCCATCAGCGAAGAGCCCAGCGTAGAACCAAGCTGCTCGGAGAAAGAAGGCTTCTTGTCCGGCGAAGCAACGGGAACGTCCGGCGCCTTATTCGAGTCATCCTTGGAAGCATCGGAACCAGGGTTTGCGTCAGAGCCGGAGCCGTTGTTAGAGCCGGTGCCAACGGACGAATCGATCGAGCCGGTGGATGGGTTAGAGGTGCCAGCGCCGGTCGAACCAGAAGCGTCGCTGTCCGTATTGCCGGCAGAGCTTGAAGACGAATCGCCCGCAGCAGAGCCGTTTGAATCGGAGCCGTTCGAGGTGGAGCCGTTGTTGGTAGTGCCATCAGCAGAGCCATCACCGTCAGCACCGGTCGAGGGCGCATCCATCCTGTCATCGTTGGCATCGTCGCTCGAGTCGTCATTCGAATCAGGCGTCGGCGAGGGCGCCGGCGTAGGTTCGGGCTGCACGGGCGTCGCAGCGGCAGCGGCCTCGTCCTCGGCGATATAAACCAAACAGTCCTTCAGCTCGTTGCGGTAGCGGTTCTTCCAGCCCTCATGATACTGGGGCTGGCTCGAATACTTGGTCGCCACGTTATTGACCACACTGTTGGAAAGCGCCGTCACAAACTCGCGATCAGTCATACTGTTAGAAAGGTTTGCCCAACGGAAGAAGTCCCTGCAACCACCGGTGCCGCACATGTTGGTGATGCTCCACACCATGCCCTTAACGCAATCGGCACGGCCCGAAATATCAATGCCCAGGCCGCTCTTGAGCCACGCCTCGGTCACCGCATAGTACGAGTTGTACGCATACGCATCCTGCAGAGCCGAGAACTCAACAGGGTCGGTGTTATAAGCACCTTGGAAAGCCTCCTGCGCAATACGGCCCAACTCGGTGAGCTGACCGTTCTCGTACATGGCATTGCTCGTGTTGGAAATCTCGCTGCCGCGATCAATCGCATCCTTGAGCATGCTGTATTTTTCAGGGCTGTAGTTGTAGACCTGCTTCATAAACGGAATGAGCGACCAGCGGCGATCAAACTGATAGTAGCCCAGTGCGTTATAGCCGTCACCGTACGAAAAGCCCTGGTTGTAGTTGCCATGGCTCTCGTACTTGGTAAAGTACTTCATCTCGGGAGTCACGTTGACAAACGAAACGCCCTGGACCGACCTCAGCACGCCCGAGAAGGACTGCTGGGTGTAGAGACCCTTATCGATATCGGTGGCATCCGAGGCAACGCCCGGCGTGGGCTCCTCGGCAGCGGCGGGTGCCGGCGCGGAAACGGCGCCAAACGAAAGCGCCAACGTCAGGCCCGCGACAATAGCAGAATGCTTGGGCTGCATAAGATCCTCCCTGCATTGGTGTAATTAAAGTTCAGTTTGCAAAGATAAAAATCAGTATTGCAGCTCGCCCGTTGTTACACAACAACCCCTCGGTAAACGGCAACAACCCTCCGCGAAATCTTAAGGAATTGCGCTCAACCTACAGCTTAATGTCAAAGTTGATCTCGGGAACGGCGGCCAAGTCGGCCAACGTCACGCCGTCGACGTACTTTTCGATCACGTCGTCCAAACCGCGCCAGAACTTGACGGTCGAGCAAAGATCGCTGCGAGTGCAGCTGTTGTCGATGCCATCGCACGCCACTGGAGCCGTGCTGCCCTCGACGGCGCGCAGGATGTCGCCGGCACGCACCTCGGCTGGATCCTTGGCCATCATGTAGCCGCCGCCCTTGCCGCGCACGCTCTTAAGCAGGCCCGCCTTCATAAGCGGACGAACCAGCTGCTCCAAATACTTTTGTGAGATATGCTCGCGGTCGGCAACCTCGCGCAGGGCAATCTTGCCCTCGGCGTCACCAAGCGCTGCGATATAGATCATCAGACGGAGGGCATAGCGGCCCTTAGAAGAAATGAGCATACCTACCCTCTCATCGTTGCCGAGACAAAATACCAGGCTTGTTTGTCCCAAATCTTATGCACGCGGGGCAAACAAGCCTGATTATTATGTCCCACATCTAAAAAGTCGAGTGGATTAGTCGGGTTTTCCCTTGACTAACGCCGAACCCATAGTAACTTTATTCCGAGAAGATTCCTAGGGTTTAGTACACCTATGAGTACACCATATACAGAGAGGGACAGCATGAGCGCAAATCCGCTGCTTTCCATCGAAGGTCTGACCGCCTCCGTGGACGAGAAGACCATCCTCCACAACGTCAACCTCAACGTCGCCGCCGGCGAGACCCACGTTCTGATGGGACCCAACGGCGCCGGCAAGTCCACCCTCGGCCACCTGGTCATGGGCGACCCCGTTTACACGGTCAACGACGGCCGCATCGTCTTTGACGGCCAGGACATCACTGAGCTCACCACCGACAAGCGCTCGCGCGCCGGCCTGTTCCTGAGCTTCCAGGCCCCGGTCGAGATTCCGGGCGTGCCGCTGTCGAGCTTTTTGCGCGCCAGCATCGCCGGCCGCCCCGGCCTGGAGATGAAGGGCAAGGAGTTCCGCCGTCGCGTCAAGGAGCTCGCGGCAGAGCTCAACATGGATACCGCCTACCTCAACCGCGAGCTGGGCGTGGGCTTCTCGGGCGGCGAGAAGAAGAAGGTCGAGATGCTCCAGCTCCTGTTGCTGCAGCCCAAGCTCGCCATCCTCGACGAGACCGACTCGGGCCTAGACGTCGACGCCCTGTCCACCGTCAGCCACGGCATGGACGCCTACCGCAAGAGCTGCGACGGCTCCATGCTCATTATCACGCACAACACGCGCATCCTGGAGCACTTGGATGTCGACCGCGTCCACGTTATGGTCAAGGGTCACATCGTGCGCGAGGACGACGCCTCGCTCATCCCCTGGATCGACAAGAACGGCTTTGAGACCTTCGAGCGCGAGGCCGCCGAGCAGCGCGCCCAGGCCGAGGCCGCCGCTGCCGAGCAGCAGGCGTAAAGGGGCGACGCAATGACCAAGAACCGCACCGAGGTCGCGGACATCGACCGCAGCCTCTACGACTTCACCTATGGCGAGGAGGGATTCGAGCGCCTCGACGCCGGCATCACGCCCGACATCGTGCGCGAGATCAGCGCCAAGAAGGACGAGCCGCAGTGGATGCTCGACCTGCGCCTCAAGTCCCTCGAGATCTTCAACCGCTTCCCGGATCCGACGTGGGGCCCCTCCATCGAGGGCCTGGACATGGACAACATCGTCACCTACGTCAAGCCCAACACCGACCAAAAGCACGACTGGGAGTCGGTGCCCGACGACATCAAGAACACCTTTGAGCGCCTAGGTATCCCCGAGGCCGAGCGCAGCTACCTGGCGGGCGTCGGCGCGCAGTACGACTCCGAGCTCGTCTACCACAACATGCAGGACACCGCGTCCAAGATGGGCATCGTCTACTCCGGCATCGAGGAGGCCCTGCACGACCCGCAGTGGGAGCCGCTCATCCACGAGAAGTTCATGACGCTCATCCCGCCCACCGACCACAAGTTTGCGGCCCTGCACGGTGCTGTGTGGTCGGGTGGCTCGTTTGTCTACGTGCCCAAGGGCACCAAGCTCGACTTCCCGCTGCAGAGCTACTTCCGCCTCAACGCCAAGGGTGCCGGCCAGTTTGAACACACGCTCATCATCGTCGAGGACGATGCCGACCTGCACTTTATCGAGGGTTGTTCCGCGCCCAAGTACAACGTGGCCAACCTCCACGCCGGCGCCGTCGAGCTCTTTGTGGGCAAGCGTGCGCACCTGCGCTACTCGACCATCGAGAACTGGTCCAAGAACATGTACAACCTCAACACCAAGCGTGCGCGCGTGGACGAGGACGGAGACATCGAATGGATCAGCGGCTCCTTCGGCAGCCACGTGGGCTACCTCTACCCCATGAGCGTGCTCAACGGCCGCCGCGCCTGCTCGAGCTTTACCGGCATCACCTTTGCCGGCGCCGGGCAGAACCTCGACACCGGCTGCAAGGTCGTGCTCAACGCGCCTGAGACCTCGGCAACCGTCGAGACCAAGGGCATCTCCAAGAGCGGCGGCATTCAGACCTTCCGCAGCTCTATTGTGGCGACGCCCAAGGCCGAGGGCTCCAAGGCAACTGTGAGCTGCCAGTCGCTGATGCTCGACGACCAGAGCCGCTCCGACACCATCCCCGCCATGGACATCCGCGCCAAGAACGTTGACATCGGCCACGAGGCCACCATCGGCCGCATCGGCGACGATAAGGTGTTCTACCTGATGAGCCGCGGTATCTCGGAGGAAGAGGCCCGTACCATGATCGTCAACGGCTTTGCCAACCCGGTCTCCAAGGAGCTGCCGCTGGAGTACGCCGTCGAGATGAACAACCTGATCAAGCTCGAGATGGAAGGAGCGATCGGATAATGAAACAGACCACGAACACCGCTGCTACCACCCTTGAGCAGGTCAACGCGATGCCGGCGGCCACTTGGAGTTGGCTCAAGATGAACCAGACCAAGCTCGAGCTCTCTGACGAGCTTGCCGCCGCTCCCACCGAGGCCGTTGAGGTCGAGGGCTTGGACGAGCAGTTTACTGGCATGGCAGACGCGTTCGAAGCCGCCATGGACGCCATCGCCGAGCGCTTCCCCGAGCGCCGCGCCTCCGCCCCCGGCGATGCTGCCGACCGCGCCCGCATCACGCCCGAGACCGAGCTCGACGTGCCCGCCACCTCCGTCTACCAGGCCGGCGCCATCAAGCTCGAGGAGGAGCTCTCTCCTGCCGAGGCCTTCGAGACTGGCATGGGCGAGGCTGCCTACACCTACCTGGCCGACCACGCCACCAAGCGCGTCGTCATCGATGTACCCGCATACAAGCACGCCACGGTTACCGCGCGCGTGAGTGGCGTCGACGCCGCCGTGACCATCGCCGCCATCGATGTCGTCGCCCATCCCCAGTCGACGCTCGATCTGCAGATCGCCCTTGACTCCCCCGTTACCGGCGAGGGTGTCGTGGGCTCCGTGCTACGCGTGTGCGCCCACGAGTACGCCACCGTCAACGTGACCTGCACGCAGACGCTCGACGATAGCTGGATCGCGCTCGACGACACCGGCCTGTTCCTGGACGAGGGCGCGCGCGTCAACGTGCAGCACACCGTCCTGGGTGCCGGCGCCAGCGTCACCGGACTTGCCGGCGACCTGCTGGGCGATACCGCCAAGGTCACCATCGATACTGACTACCTGGGCGCCCGCAAGCAGGTGCGCGACTTTAACTACGAGCTGCGCCACCGCGGTCGCAAGACCGAGTGCGAGATCGACGCCAACGGCGTACTGACCGGCACGTCCAAGAAGGTCTACCGCGGCACCATCGACCTCGTGCACGGCTGCAAGGGTGCAACCGGCACCGAGCGCGAGACGGTGCTTTTGGCCAACAAGGGCGTCGACAACAAGACCGTTCCCGTCATTCTCTGCGACGAGGACGACGTCGCCGGCAACCACGGCGCCACGATCGGCCACGTCCGCGACGAGCAACTGTTCTATCTCGCCTGCCGCGGCCTTGACCAAAACGCCGCCGAGGACCTGTTCATCCGCGCCAAGCTGGAGGACGCCGCGCTTTCCGCCACCGACGAGCGCACCCGCGCAGCCGTCGTCCGCTTGGGCAACAACCTGATCAACAACTTTGAAGAGGAGCTCGCATGATCGACACCGAGCACGTTAAATGCGATACCTGTACCGCACCGGAGCCTATGGAGCTCGACGCCAGTGACGAGGCCTCGCGCGGCTGGCCTACCGTCGACATCGAGACCAACCCCTACAAGGCGCAGTTCCCACTGTTCCAGCAGCACCCCGAGATCGCCTTCCTCGATAGCGCCGCCACCGCGCAGCGCCCCGCCTGCGTGCTCGACGCCGAGCGCGACTTCTACCAGCGCATGAACGCCAACCCCCTGCGCGGCCTTTACTCGCTGTCCGTCGAGGCCACCGAGGCCATCGCGAAGGTGCGCCAGCAGATCGCCGACCTCATCGGCGCTTCCCAGGCCAACGAGGTCGTCTTCACCCGCAACACGAGCGAGTCGCTCAACCTGGTCGCCAAGAGCTTTGCGCCCACAGTCCTCGAGCCGGGCGACGAGGTCGTCATCACCATCATGGAGCACCACTCCAACCTGATTCCGTGGCAGCAGGTCTGCCGCGAGACCGGCGCCAAGCTCGTCTACCTCTACCCCACCAAGACCGGCCAGCTCACGACCGAGGAGGTTCTGTCCAAGGTGAGCCCCAAGACCAAGATCTTGGCCGTGGGTCAGGTCTCTAACGTCCTGGGCGTTGAGAACCCGGTCAAGAACCTCGGCAAGCTCGTGCACAAGTACGGCGGCTATCTGGTCGTCGACGGCGCGCAGTCGCTGCCGCACATGCCGGTCGATGTGGCCGACCTGGGCGCCGACTTCTTTGCCTTTAGCGCACACAAGGCCATGGGTCCCATGGGCATTGGCGTGCTGTGGGGCAAAATGGACCTGCTCAACGCCATGCCACCCATGCTCACCGGTGGCGAGATGATCGATTCGGTCACCGAGCAGGACGCCGTCTGGGCGCCCGTCCCCGAGAAGTTCGAGGCCGGCACGCAGGACGCCGCCGGCATCTTCGCCACGGGCGCCGCCCTTGATTACCTGGTCAACACGGTGGGTTACGAGAACATCCAGGCCCGCGAGCAGGCACTCGTCCACTATCTGATGGGCGAACTCATGCAGCTCGACTTTGTCCAAATCATCGGTTCCATCTACTGGGACAACCACCACGGCGTTGTGAGCTTTAACGTCAAGGGAATTCACCCGCACGACGTCGCGAGCATCATGGACATGGACGGCGTCTGCATCCGCGCCGGCCACCACTGCGCTCAGCCGCTGCTCACCTGGCTGGGCGTCGAGAACCTTGCCTGCTGCCGCGCCAGCGTGGCCTTCTACAACGACAAGGCCGACATCGACAAGTTCATCGCCGGCCTGCATCACGTTTGGAGCACGTTCAATGGGTAATCTGTACACCTCCACCACGTTTATGGAGCACAACTCGCACCCCGACTATAAGTACGAGATGGATGCCCCCACGCATGAGCACGACGGCATCAACCCCAGCTGTGGCGACGAGCTCACCTTGCAGCTGCGTGTCGAGAAGGGCGTGATCGAGGAGGCCTCGTTTACCGGGCACGGCTGCGCCATCAGCCAGGCCAGCGCCGACATCATGGCCGACCTCATCACCGGCGAGACCGTCGAGGAAGCTCACCGCTTGGCAGAGCTCTTCCTCGCCATGATCCGCGGCGAGAAGCTCTCCGAGGACGACCTGGAAGACCTGGACGAAGCCGCCCAGCTCCAGGACATCTCGCACATGCCCGCCCGCGTCAAATGCGCCGAGCTCGCCTGGCGCACCCTCGACGGCATGCTCGAGGGACAAGTTAACGAATAGCGGATGCCCTAAATCCAAGGATTTTGATTGTCGAGCCGTCCGATACGGACGACTCGGCTTTTTCATAACGAGCGCGGATACACAGTCCGCGCGTCCGGCGCCCGGTCTGTCATTTACTGCGCTGTCAGCTGCGAACACGGGCGTTTTCCACAGCATCAAATGCCTGCCGCAGGGCCACGGACCCGCCAAGCAATGTGCCAAGCCCCGTCCTACCGGGCTCCGGCTCGCCTCGCGCCTGCCGCAGACGGGTCCCCTAGGGTGCGGCGTGCATTTTTGCGAGTATTCAGCACGACAAGCCGTATGTATACGCATTGGAAGCGTTAATCAACATCTCCAGTCGCCTTTATATTGCGTTTTAGAACAAGAATCGTGGTCTCAGGAGGCGCAAACATGAGTTTCGGGAGCGTATCGGCAGGCATAAATAGTTTCAGAGCCCGTATGTTGCAAAATAGCGGCGGCGCCGACAGCACCACGATGCAGAAAACTCCGCTTTTTGCACGGCGCGGACGGGGGTAGGAACGGGCAAAACCGAGCGGAGCCGTAATTTTATGCATGACGGCAATCGTTCTATGCAAATAAAGAAGCGCAGTGACCGTACCAAGCTTTTAGAACAATAGTTGTGGCATATGGGCGACCCCAGCTGCGGTGCACAGGCGGCCCTACACCACGTTTCCGCCAGTCCGCACCGCTGTTCGTGCACAGGCACGCACAATGCGAGAAACGGTACTTTTGCCAATCCCCGTATACCGCTCAATCTGACGCACCGTAAAACCGGCATCGTGCAATCCAAGAATAACGATGTTGCGCTGCGCCGACGGTGTGGCTTTAACCCCGTTGAGCTTAACCCCGAGCCCCTTCGACAACTTGTCGGCAAAGGCTCGCCGCTCCCACTCCGTCTCTTCTAGATCGGGCATCGCCGGCTCGCAGCCGTCGGGCGTCGAAAGCGAATAGGCAATAAAGGCCTTGGCGGAACCAAAAAGCTCAAGCACGCAAGAAGGATCAGAAAATCCCCTCGCGACATCAGCCGCGTCACCGTCGTAAGCGCGCAAATGCTCGGCAAAGCTGCTCCAGGGATAACGCTCGATTAAGCTGATGCCCGCCTCCTGCGGATCGGCGTGTACGGAGCGAATAGCCTCCATCACCTGCCAGTCGGTATCGAGCGAGCGCCGGTCAAAACGGTTCTGGAACAGATGGCCTGTGCGCCTCGTGCGTTTATTGAACCGCCGCGCGTACGTCAAAAGCAGTCGGTGCATCGCCGCGCTCATCCTGTCCTCGTAATCTGCAAGCACCAAATGCACGTGATTGCCCATAAGGCACCAGGCGATAACCGTCACGCCCGCCTCGCGGCAGCACTCGCGCATCAGCTCCAAAAACTCCCGCCGGTCTTCATCGCCCTCAAAGATGAGCTGTTTGCCCGCACCGCGAGCACAGACATGGTAAAAGCCCGTAACCGTTCTCCAAACGCGCTGCATGGCGCTCCCTTCGCCGGGATCTGCTTGCCATCCAATACAGCACGATTGAAGCGTGCCATCAAAACATTCACGCAAAACAATACACTCGCGCGGCAAAAGGCAGTAAACAGGCGGCGAACGGCACCGTTGCAACAGGTCAACCCCCGCAACGCTTACAAGAGCCGACCAAAAGCTTGCCCAAGACGGACCCCTTCTATGGAAGTTCGCGACCACAGAACATAGAGTTAAACCGTTTCAATTAAAACTTCCAGACTTCTCGCTACGAAAACTGAGCCGTTCGCCGAATATTCCGTGCATTTCGCGGTATTATAGGGGCTGCATGTCATGTCCCTTTCGAAGGGTCGCCCGGCAATCGCCAGCCACGACCCCCAGACGGGACGCCAACACGATAGAGAGGAGAGGCATGCAGTACTCACAGGAAGTGGAGAACATGTGCCCCGTTGCCAAGGGTGCATACCACGGCCCCGCACCCATCCCCGAGGAGGGCAAGTGGGTCCAGGCTAAGGAGATTTCCGACATCTCCGGTCTTACGCACGGTGTGGGTTGGTGCGCACCTCAGCAGGGCGCCTGCAAGCTCACGCTGAACGTCAAGGACGGCATCATCGAGGAGGCCCTCGTTGAGACCATCGGCTGCTCGGGTATGACCCACTCTGCCGCCATGGCTTCCGAGATCCTTCCCGGTAAGACCATCCTCGAGGCCCTCAACACCGACCTCGTCTGCGACGCCATCAACGTTGCTATGCGCGAGATCTTCCTGCAGATCGTTTACGGCCGCAGCCAGACCGCGTTCTCCGAGGGCGGCCTGCCCGTGGGCGCCTCCCTCGACGACCTCGGCAAGGGCCTTCGCTCTCAGGTCGGCACCATGTTCGGCACCAAGGCCAAGGGCGCTCGTTACCTCGAGCTCGCTCAGGGCTACGTCACCCGCATGGCTCTCAACGACAAGAACGAGATCATCGCATTCGAGTTCCTGAACCTCGGCAAGTTCACCGACGCCGTCAAGGCCGGCAAGACCCCCGAGGAGGCCATCGCTGGCGCTATGGGCCACTATGGTCAGTGGGAGAACGCTGCCAAGTACATCGACCCGCGCACGGACGAGGAGACTCACTCCGTCGCCAGCGTGTTCCCGGTTCACGAGTAGAAAGGGAGGGAAATAACTATGACTGTTACGTTCGAAGGTTACGAGCGCCGCGCTGACAAGATCAACAAGTGCCTCGCCGACAACGGCATCGCCTCCCTCGAGGAAGCTCTGCAGATCTGCACCGACAAGGGCTTCAACCCGCGTGAGATCGTCAACAACACCCAGTCCATCGCCTTCCAGAACGCCGAGTGGGCCTACACCCTCGGTTGCGCTCTCGCTGTCAAGCGTGGCGCCAAGTCCGCTTCTGAGGCTGCCGCCATCATCGGCGAGGGCATCCAGGCCTTCACCGTTCCCGGCTCCGTCGCCGAGGACCGCAAGGTCGGTCTGGGCCACGGCAACCTGGGCGCTATGCTGCTCTCCGACGACACCGAGTGCTTCGCCTTCCTGGCCGGCCACGAGTCCTTCGCTGCCGCCGAGGGCGCTATCGGCCTGGCTCTGAACGCCAACAAGGCTCGCAAGAAGCCGCTGCGCGTCATCCTCAACGGTCTGGGCAAGGACGCTGCTCAGATCATCGCCCGCATCAACGGCTTCACCTACGTGAAGACCCAGTTCGACTACTTCACGGGCGAGCTCAAGGTCGTCGAGACCATCCCCTACTCCGATGGTCCCCGCGCCGCCGTCAACTGCTACGGCGCCGACGACGTCCGCGAGGGCGTTGCCATCATGTGGCACGAGAACGTCGACATCTCGATCACCGGTAACTCCACCAACCCCACGCGCTTCCAGCACCCCGTCGCTGGCACCTACAAGAAGGAGCGCCTCGAGGCTGGCAAGAAGTACTTCTCCGTCGCTTCTGGTGGCGGCACTGGCCGTACCCTGCACCCGGACAACATGGGCGCCGGCCCTGCCTCTTACGGCATGACCGACACCATGGGCCGCATGCACTCCGACGCCCAGTTCGCCGGTTCTTCCTCCGTGCCTGCGCACGTTGACATGATGGGTCTCATCGGCATGGGCAACAACCCCATGGTCGGTGCCACCGTCGCCTGCGCTGTCGCCGTCGAGGAGGCCCTCAAGGCCTAATCGCGCCCGCGCGATGCTCATATAGTTGAGCTTTGGAGCCGCTATCTTTCGAGGTAGCGGCTCTTTTTGTTTGTGCTGTCGCGGGGTAGCTAATGCCAATATATCAGTTGGGTCGAAATACGAGATGTGATGAGATGGAGCGTCAGAGCGTCCATGACGCCCACCTGCCATATTTGCCCTTTACCGATTTGCCGAGTCTTTGCGGCCCCATTGCCGATCACCCATGCGACAATGCGCCGGACGAGAAAGGAATCCGATGGAATCGACTGATGTACTGGTAATTGGATCTGGCATTGCGGGCCTTTGTGCCGCCATCGAAGCGGCACGCACGGGCGCAACCGTCGCTGTGGCAAGCGCCGGCAAGACTATGAGTGGATCGAGCTTCTTCCCCGGAACCTGGGGCCTAGGGCTTATCGGACCCGCTAACGAAGACGACGAACAAGACCTCATCGACACCATCCAGACCGTCGGCGGCGGTGTCGCCGACCCCGAGCTTGTCCAGACGTTTGTCCACGGCATTCCCCAGGCAATTGAATGGCTCGAGCAAGACCTGCGCGTTGAGCTCAAGCGTCCGCAAAACGCTGAGAGCGCTCAGCAAAAGCAGTTTATCCCCTGCTTTGACCACAAAACGCGCATGTGGCGCGGCCTCACCCGCAATCCCCTTGAGGACGCTCTGACAGCCCGGATCGAGTCGCTCGGCATTCGCCTGCTCCCCCGCCATGAGCTTATCGACCTTGTTGAGGACACGAACGGCAGAATCACCGGAACCGTGCTCTACAACCTCACCGAAGATCGAATCGTGCCCTTTGCTACCAAAGCCACGATCATCGCAGCCGGTGGCACGGGTGGCCTGTTCGAGCGAAGCCTCACTTCCGCCGACGTGCTCAGCTCATCCCAGGCCATCGCACTGGCGCACGGCGCATCGCTTACTAATATAGAGTTCATGCAGATGATGCCCGGCTTAATCGAGCCCAAGCGCAACCTGGTCTTCAACGAGAAAACCTGGCGCTATGTCAAGTTCGACCAGCCGGCAGATATTGCCGATGACAAGCTAGACGACCTGCTCGAGCAACGCTCTGGATATGGTCCCTTCACGTCACGCTTGGCCTCCCGGGCTATCGATCTCGTCATCGATCAGGCTGGTGCCGAAGGCCTGGCACTCCACTACGGCTTCCCCCGCGAGGATGTCCCAGAGTTTGTGCAGACCTTTGCCACCTGGCTGCAAGACGAGCACCTGTCTCTTATACACATCTGACGCTGCCGACGAAGAGGATAGTGTAGATC
>OJOH01001153.1_pt1 | contig 12888 bp, 6 predicted proteins | sample 1598201 | NCBI WGS metagenome assembly OJOH01 (sample SAMN03922462, study PRJEB24848) | human gut metagenome | isolation source: stool sample | host: Homo sapiens | place: Germany | collected 2009-11 | reverse complement strand
ACCCTACATTGTGCCTACCGAAAGTTTTATCCGCTATATGCAGGAAACACAGATAAAGCGGGTGATTGATGCCGGCATTACTTCCATCTATTTGGAAGAACCGGAGTTCTGGATGCGTGGCGGATATAGTGAAGCCTTCAAGTCCGAATGGCAGAAATATTATAATTTTCCCTGGAGGCCCCAACATGAATCTCCCGAAAATACCTACCTCTCCAATAAATTGAAATATCATCTCTACTATAATGCATTGGATAAGATATTCACTTATGCGAAAGAATATGGTAAATCGAAAGGGCTGGATGTGAAATGCTATGTGCCTACTCACTCTTTGATTAACTACACTTCCTGGCAAATTGTAAGTCCGGAGGCCAGTCTGGCTTCATTGGATTGCGTAGATGGTTACATCGCACAGGTGTGGACAGGTACTGCCCGTGAACCGAACTTCTATAACGGCGTAAAGAAAGAGCGTGTATTTGAGAATGCTTTTCTCGAATACGGCTGCATGAAATCCATGACTGCCCCTTTGAATCGTAAAATGTATTTCCTGACCGATCCGATTGAAGACCGTGCCAAAGACTGGCTGGATTATAAAATCAATTATCAGGCCACTTTTGCCGCACAGTTAATGTACCCGATGGTAGATACTTATGAAGTGATGCCATGGCCGGACCGTATTTATCAGGGATTATACCGGATAGCAGGAACGGATCAGAAAGAACGTATTCCCCGTTCGTATTCTACGCAAATGCAGGTGATGATTAACACATTGAATGACATTCGCACTTCTGACAAACAAATCAGCGGTACGCACGGCATTGGTGTATTGATGGCAAATTCGCTGATGTTCCAGCGTTTCCCGGATCATAACGGATATGACGATCCGCAATTCTCCAGTTTCTATGGGCAAACCTTGCCTTTATTGAAAAGAGGAATTCCGGTGGAACTGGTACACATGGAGAATACTCCGTTTAAAGATACTTTCAACGGACTTCAGGTACTTGTAATGTCCTACTCGAACATGAAACCGATGAAATCGGAATACCATAACTATCTGGCAGACTGGGTTAAAAAAGGAGGTACGTTGGTGTATTGTGGAGAAGATGTCGATCCTTATCAAACAGTTTTAGAATGGTGGAATACGGAAGGAAACGCATACAAAGCTCCTTCGGAACATCTGTTTGAGGCAATGGGGTTGTCCCGTAATCCCGGTGACGGAACCTATCGGTTTGGGAAAGGCACTGTGATTGTCATGCGCGAAGATCCGAAACATTTTGTATTAAAAGGCGGAAACGACCGGAAATACTTTGAAACGATTGCATCCGCTTATGAGAGCAAAACAGGTAAGAAGATAGAAATCAAAAACAATTTTATGGTGGAACGTGGTCCTTATACGATTGCGGCAGTAATGGATGAGAGTTCTTCTAAAGAGCCTTTGAAACTGTCGGGATTGTATATCGATTTGTTCGACAAAGACTTGCCGGTATTGACAGTCAAGCAGATTAATCCCGGTGAACAGGGGTATTTGTATGACTTGAATAAAGTATCGGGTAAAGTGAAAGCAAAGGTACTTTGTGGAGCCTCCCGCATTTATGATGAAAAAGTAGGGAAGCAGAGCTACTCGTTTGTAGCTAAAAGCCCGTTACATACGACGAATGTATCAAGAGTCCTTTTGCCGCGTAAACCTGGAAAGGTCTTGGTAAACGGAAAGGCGGAACAGCCGGAATGGGATGAATCTTCCAAAACTCTTTTATTGAGTTTCGAGAATGATCCCGCCGGAGTGAATGTATCGATAGAATGGTAAAATAGATTAAATAAACAGGTGAATTAAATTATGAAACAACAACTGATGATGCTGTTACTGGGAACAGCTTCTGTATTTTGTAGCTGTGAGACCCAGGTAGAACAGCACGAGAAGAATGAATTACGTGCTCCGGCATATCCGCTGGTGACAATTGATCCTTATACTAGTGCATGGTCTACTACGGACAATCTATACGACAGTCCTGTAAAACATTGGACAGGCAAGGATTTTTCTTTACTTGGTGTTGCAAAAGTAGACGGACAAACCTACCGTTTCATGGGAACGGAAGAACTGGAACTACGTCCTTTGGTAAAGACATCCGAACAAGGTAGCTGGACAGGAAAGTATACCACTCAACAGCCTGCTGACGGATGGCAGAATGCCGGATTCAATGATAAAGCCTGGAAAGAAGGCGAAGCTGCCTTCGGAACCATGGAGAATGAACATACAGCAAAGACTCAATGGGGTGAAGAATTTATCTGGGTACGCCGGGTAGCTGATATTCAGGAAGACTTGACAGGAAAGAATGTATATCTTGAATTCTCTCACGACGATGATGCTATTATTTATATCAACGGCATCAAAGTGGTAGATACTGGTAATGCTTGTAAAAAGAACGAACGGGTGAAACTGTCGGAAGAAGTAGTAGCTTCTTTGAAACCGGGTGAGAATCTGATTGCAGGCTATTGTCATAACCGGGTAGGAAACGGACTGTTGGATTTCGGATTATTGGTAGAATTGGACGGTTATCGTTCTTTCCATCAAACAGCACAACAAACTTCTGTAGACGTACAACCTATGCAGACTTATTATACATTTACTTGCGGTCCGGTAGATTTGAAACTGACATTTACTGCTCCTATGTTTATGGATAATCTGGATTTGTTGTCACGTCCGGTCAACTACATTTCTTATGAAGTAGCTTCCAATGACGGTCAGAAACATCAGGTAGAGTTGTATTTCGAAGCATCTCCGCAATGGGCAATCGACCAACCTCACCAGGAATCTGTTGCCGACAGCTTTACTGACGGCGATTTGTTATTCCTTCGTACCGGAAGCCGCAATCAGGATATTCTGAAGAAAAAGGGTGATGATGTTCGTATCGACTGGGGACATTTCTATCTGGCAGCTGAAAAGGAAAACAGTACTTATGCAATCGGTGACGGCAGAGAGCTGCGCAAGAATTTCGTAGCCAATAAACTGGAAGCTCCTACCACAAACGGTTATGATAAACTGGCTTTGGTACGTTCATTGGGCGAAACACAAAAAGCTGATGGCCATCTGCTGATCGGATATGATGATATTTATTCTATCCAATACTTTGGTGATAACCTGCGTCCTTACTGGAACCGTGAGGGTAATGAAACGATTGTTTCCCAATTCCAGAAAGCGGAGAAAGAATACAAGACACAAATGAAGAACAGTGCTGCTTTCGACAAGAAACTGATGGAAGAAGCTACTGCTGCCGGTGGACGTAAATATGCCGAACTTTGTGCATTGGCTTATCGTCAGGCATTGGCTGCACATAAACTGGTACAGGCTCCGAACGGTGACTTGGTATTCCTTTCTAAGGAGAACTTCAGTAATGGTTCCATCGGAACAGTCGACCTGACTTATCCGGGAGCCCCGCTGCTTTTATACTACAATCCGGAATTGGTGAAAGCTACCATGAACCATATCTTCTATTATAGTGAAAGCGGAAAATGGACGAAACCATTTGCTGCGCATGATGTCGGTACTTATCCATTGGCTAACGGCCAGACTTATGGCGGTGATATGCCGGTAGAAGAATCGGGTAATATGGTAGTGTTGGCTGCTGCCATTGCAAAAGTAGAAGGTAATGCAGATTACGCACAGAAACATTGGGAAACCCTGACTACGTGGACAGACTATCTGGTAGAGAACGGACTTGATCCGGCCAACCAACTTTGTACCGATGACTTTGCAGGTCACTTTGCACACAATGCCAACCTTTCTATCAAAGCAATCATGGGTGTTGCTTCATACGGTTATCTGGCAGATATGCTGGGCAAAAAAGACGTGGCTGAAAAGTACACACAGAAAGCGAAAGAAATGGCTGCCGAATGGGTGAAAATGGCTGATGATGGTGACCACTATCGTCTCACATTTGACAAACCGGGAACATGGAGCCAGAAGTATAACTTGGTGTGGGATAAACTGTTGGATCTGCAAATCTTCCCTAAAAATGTTGCAGAAACGGAAATAGCTTACTATCTTTCGAAGCAAAATAAATATGGTCTTCCGTTGGATAACCGTGAAACATACACAAAGACCGACTGGATCATGTGGACAGCTACATTGGCAAATGACAAAGCTACCTTTGAGAAATTTATCGAACCCGTATATCTGTTTATGAACGTGACACCTAACCGTGTTCCGATGTCCGACTGGGTATTTACAGACGAACCGAATCAAAGAGGCTTCCAGGCACGTTCCGTTGTAGGTGGATATTATATCAAAATGCTTGAAGGAAAACTGATTAAATAAAACAAAATACCATGAAGAAACTAGCTCTATTCGCTTTTACGTTACTTAGTGCATGGGCTATGACTGCAAAAACAATTACCGGACCGGTGGACTACGTTAGTCCGCTGGTTGGTACGCAGTCAAAGCACGCATTATCTACCGGAAATACTTACCCTGCCATTGCGCTGCCCTGGGGAATGAACTTTTGGGTTCCGCAGACTGGTAAAATGGGCGATGGATGGGCGTATACGTATGACGCTGACAAGATCAGAGGATTCAAACAAACCCATCAGCCAAGTCCCTGGATCAATGATTACGGTCAATTTGCCATCATGCCGGTAACCGGTAAGGCAGTATTTAATCAGGATGAGCGTGCCAGTTGGTTCTCTCATAAAGCTGAAACGGCTACTCCTTATTATTACAAAGTATATCTCGCCGATCATGATGTAGTGACCGAAATTGCTCCGACAGAGAGAGCGGCTGCTTTCCGTTTCACTTTCCCCGAAAACGACCACTCTTATGTAGTGGTAGACGCCTTTGATAAAGGTTCGTTTGTGAAAGTAATCCCTTCGGAGAACAAGATTATCGGTTATACCACTAAAAACAGCGGTGGTGTTCCTGCCAACTTTAAAAACTACTTTGTACTGGTATTCGATAAACCGTTTACTTATACAGCTGCCGTAGCCAGTGGTGTGATTGACACCAACAAACTGGAAGCGACAGACAATCATGCCGGTGCACTGATCGGTTTCAAAACCCGCAAGGGCGAACAGGTAAATGTGCGTGTGGCTTCCTCTTTTATCAGCCCTGAACAGGCGGAACTGAACTTGAAAGAGCTGGGTACGGACAACATTGAACAGATTGCAGCGAAAGGCCGCAAGATATGGAACGATGTTTTGGGACGTATTGAAGTGAAAGACGATGATATCGATCATTTGCGTACCTTCTACTCTTGTCTGTATCGTTCAGTATTATTTCCCAGAAGTTTCTACGAGATAGATGCCAAAGGAGACGTGATGCACTACAGTCCTTATAATGGCGAAGTGCTTCCGGGCTATATGTTTACCGATACCGGTTTCTGGGATACGTTCCGTTGTCTTTTCCCATTCCTTAACCTGATGTATCCATCCATGAATACGAAGATGCAGGAAGGACTGGTCAATGCGTACCTTGAAAGCGGATTCCTTCCGGAATGGGCAAGTCCCGGACACCGTGACTGTATGGTCGGCAACAACTCCGCTTCCGTAGTAGCCGACGCCTATATCAAAGGACTGCGCGGATATGACATCGAAACACTTTGGGAAGCATTGAAACATGACGCAAACGCCCATCTCCGCGGCACAGCTTCGGGCCGCCTTGCATACGACGCCTACAACAAACTGGGTTATGTCCCCAACAATATCGGTATAGGACAGAATGTTGCCCGTACGCTGGAATATGCGTACAACGACTGGACCATCTACACGCTAGGCAAGAAACTGGGCAAACCGGCAAGCGAAATCGACATCTTCAAACAACGTGCACTCAACTACAAGAACGTCTACCACCCGAAACGCAAACTGATGGTAGGCAAAGACGACAAAGGTGTGTTCAACCCCAAATTTGATGCAGTAGACTGGAGCGGCGAGTTCTGCGAAGGCAACAGCTGGCACTGGAGTTTCTGCGTATTCCATGATCCGCAAGGACTGATCGACCTGATGGGAGGCAAGAAAGAATTCAACAACATGATGGATTCCGTCTTTGTCATTCCGGGCAAACAGGGTATGGAAAGCCGTGGCATGATCCACGAAATGCGTGAAATGCAGGTAATGAACATGGGACAGTACGCTCACGGCAACCAGCCTATCCAGCACATGGTTTATCTTTACAACTATTCGGGAGAACCGTGGAAGGCCCAGCATTGGGTTCGTGAAATCATGGACAAGCTCTACACGGCAGGCCCCGACGGATATTGCGGTGACGAAGACAACGGTCAGACTTCTGCCTGGTATGTCTTCTCGGCTTTAGGATTCTACCCCGTTTGTCCGGGAACAGATCAGTACATTCTGGGAACTCCCCTTTTCAAGTCAGCCAAGCTGCATCTGGAAAATGGAAAAACCGTCACAATAAAAGCAAGCAACAATAACACCGACAACCGTTATGTGAAGGATATGAAGGTAAATGGCAAGGCATTCACCCGCAATTATCTGACGCACGACCAATTACTGAAAGGAGCGAATATCCAGTATCAGATGAGTCCTACGCCGAACAAACAGCGGGGAACGACTGAAAAAGATATTCCCTATTCCCTTTCATTTGAATAAAATGTCGTACTTTTGAATGCTTTAATGAATGATCTAATCCAAACAAACTAAAGAAAACATGAAACTAAGAAACCTTTTATTTATCGTTCTTGCAGCGATAGTCTTCTGCAACTGTCAGAGCTATCAGCCTACTTCGCTCACCGTTGCCTCCTACAACCTGAGAAATGCCAACGGTTCCGACTCCGCCCGTGGAGACGGATGGGGACAGCGTTATCCGGTGATTGCCCAGATCGTGCAATACCACGACTTCGATATTTTCGGCACACAAGAATGCTTCCTTCACCAACTGAAAGACATGAAAGAAGCCCTTCCCGGTTATGACTATATCGGCGTAGGCCGCGACGACGGTAAAGATAAAGGCGAACACTCCGCTATCTTCTACCGCACCGACAAATTCGACATCGTAGAAAAAGGAGATTTCTGGCTATCGGAAACTCCGGACGTGCCGAGCAAAGGCTGGGATGCCGTATTGCCTCGCATTTGCAGCTGGGGGCACTTCAAATGCAAAGATACCGGTTTCGAGTTTCTGTTCTTCAATCTCCACATGGACCACATCGGCAAGAAAGCCCGTGTGGAGAGCGCTTTCCTCGTACAGGAAAAGATGAAAGAACTGGGAAGAGGCAAGAATCTGCCGGCTATCCTGACGGGAGACTTCAATGTCGACCAGACCCACCAGTCCTACGACGCATTTGTCAGCAAAGGCGTCCTCTGCGATTCTTACGAGAAGTGCGACTACCGATATGCGCTCAACGGAACTTTCAACAACTTCGATCCGAACAGTTTTACCGAAAGCCGCATCGACCATATCTTCGTTTCACCTTCTTTCCACGTCAAGAGATACGGTGTGCTGACAGATACCTATCGGAGTGTACGGGAAAACAGTAAAAAGGAGGAAGTGAGAGATTGTCCGGAAGAGATCACCATTAAGGCTTATGAAGCACGTACGCCATCCGACCATTTCCCTGTAAAAGTGGAATTGGTGTTTGACCAACGTCAGCAAAAATAACCCCGAATACTTCATTAAATAATCTGATACCCATATGAGAAATATATGTTTTGTAGCCTGTATGTTGTTTTGCCTCGCTTCCGCTTCCGGAAAAACGGTGAAAAATCATCCTTTCGTGTCCATTGCCGACTCTATCCTCGACAATGTTCTGAATTTATATCAGACGGAAGACGGGCTGCTTACCGAAACATATCCCGTGAATCCCGACCAGAAAATCACTTATCTGGCAGGCGGAGCACAGCAGAACGGAACCTTGAAGGCCTCCTTTCTGTGGCCCTACTCAGGGATGATGTCCGGTTGCGTAGCCATGTACCAGGCTACCGGAGACAAGAAGTACAAGACGATACTGGAAAAGCGCATCCTGCCGGGACTGGAACAGTACTGGGACGGAGAACGCCTTCCGGCATGCTATCAGTCGTACCCTGTCAAATACGGTCAGCATGGACGCTACTACGATGACAACATCTGGATCGCACTGGATTATTGCGACTACTACCGCCTCACAAAGAAGGCCGACTATCTGAAAAAGGCCATTGCCCTGTACGAATACATCTACAGCGGCTGGAGTGACGAACTGGGCGGAGGAATCTTCTGGTGCGAACAGCAGAAAGAAGCGAAGCATACCTGCTCCAATGCCCCGTCAACAGTACTCGGCGTCAAGCTATACCGTCTGACGAAGGACAAAAAGTATCTGAACAAGGCCAAGGAAACTTACGCATGGACCAGAAAACACTTGTGTGATCCCGACGACTTCCTTTACTGGGACAATATCAACCTGAAAGGGAAAGTCTCGAAAGACAAGTACGCCTACAACAGTGGACAAATGATTCAGGCAGGTGTATTACTGTACGAAGAGACAGGAGACAAGGATTACTTGCGCGATGCCCAGAAGACAGCCGCGGGAACCGATGCCTTTTTCCGTTCGAAAGCAGATAAGAAAGACCCGTCAGTCAAGGTACACAAGGATATGTCGTGGTTTAACGTGATTCTGTTCAGAGGCTTCAAGGCGCTGGAGAAGATTGACCACAACCCGACTTATGTCCGTGCGATGGCAGAGAACGCGCTCCACGCATGGAGAAACTACCGGGATGCCAACGGATTACTGGGCAGAGACTGGTCAGGACATAACGAGGAACCTTATAAATGGCTGCTCGATAATGCCTGCCTGATCGAGCTGTTCGCTGAAATCGAGAAATAAAACATTGATTATTAACCCTTACATGAATTAAAGAAAACAATTACCATGAATATAACCAAAACACTTTGCCTCTGCGCAGCACTTTCGGGCGCTGCCGGCGTGCAAGCAATGGAAAACCGCGAATTTGTGACCCAGCAAGACAATACCCGGGTCAATAATTACCAGACCAACCGTCCCGAAGCCTCCAAGCGCTTATTCGTATCGCAGGAAGTGGAACGACAGATTGACCACATCAAGCAACTACTGACCAATGCGAAACTGGCATGGATGTTCGAGAACTGTTTTCCGAACACACTGGACACTACCGTTCACTTCGACGGAAAAGAGGACACTTTTGTATACACCGGAGACATCCACGCCATGTGGCTCCGCGACTCCGGTGCGCAGGTATGGCCCTATGTGCAGCTTGCCAATAAAGACCCCGAACTGAAAAAGATGCTGGCAGGAGTCATCAACCGCCAGTTTAAATGTATCAATATCGACCCGTACGCCAACGCCTTCAACATGAACTCCGAAGGAGGCGAATGGATGAGCGACCTGACGGACATGAAACCGGAACTTCACGAACGCAAATGGGAAATCGACTCTCTCTGCTACCCGATCCGCCTGGCATACCATTACTGGAAAACAACGGGCGATGCCAGCGTATTCTCCGACGAATGGCTGCAGGCCATTGCAAATGTGCTGAAGACTTTCAAGGAACAGCAGCGTAAGGACGACGCGAAAGGTCCGTACAGATTCCAGCGTAAGACCGAACGCGCACTCGACACCATGACCAATGACGGTTGGGGCAATCCGGTGAAACCTGTCGGACTGATTGCTTCCGCTTTCCGCCCTTCGGATGACGCTACGACTTTCCAGTTCCTCGTTCCTTCCAACTTCTTTGCCGTTACTTCCTTGCGCAAAGCTGCCGAAATTCTGAACACCGTGAACAGGAAACCGGCGCTGGCCAAAGAATGTACCGCACTGGCGGATGAAGTAGAAAAAGCATTAAAGAAATATGCTGTCTGCAACCATCCGAAATACGGTAAGATTTATGCTTTCGAGGTAGATGGCTTCGGCAATCAGCTACTGATGGACGACGCCAACGTGCCGAGTCTCATCGCTTTGCCTTATCTGGGTGACGTCAAAGTGACTGATCCGATTTATCAGAATACCCGCAAGTTTGTATGGAGCGAAGACAATCCTTACTTCTTCAAAGGCAGTGCCGGGGAAGGTATCGGAGGTCCGCATATCGGATATGACATGATATGGCCCATGAGTATCATGATGAAAGCCTTCACCAGCCAGAATGACGCAGAAATCAAAACTTGCATCAAAATGCTGATGGATACGGATGCAGGTACCGGCTTCATGCACGAATCATTCAACAAAAACGACCCGAAAAACTTTACCCGTGCATGGTTTGCATGGCAGAATACGTTGTTCGGAGAGCTGATCCTCAAACTGGTCAATGAAGGCAAAGTGGACTTATTGAACAGCATTCAGTAGTCTCTACTCCATCTTACTTATAAGATAACTGCTTCATACGGTGAAACCGATAGTTCCATGCTTTGGAACCAATCGTTTCACTGTATGAAACAAGAGTTTCCATGCCTTTGAAACTAAAGTTTCAAGCTTCCGAAACTAAAGTTTCAAGCCGCTGGAACTAAAGTTTCTCACTGATGAAACCATAGTTTCTCACCGCTGAAACTTTAGTTTCTCACCGCTGAAACTTTAGTTTCTCACCGCTGAAACTTTAGTTTCTCGCCGATGAAACTTTGGTATCAAGGCGCAGAAACCGACCTTCTTCGCCGTAAGCGTCTCCGCGATGCCACAGTGACAGCAAAACTACTGTCACTCTGCTATCACACCTTGCCGTCACCTCATAACAATCACATAATCATTCATTTGCCCCCATTTATGTGACAGATGACAGCAAATCTTTATTTTTTAATTTATATGTAGAGAGTATATACTCCCCCAATAATAATTATATAATATGAAATCAACCTTTTTATTTCTGGTTACTACAACCATGATGACTTGTACCGCCTTGGGACAACCTTCCAACGACAAAAAGAACGTATTACCCGATTGGGCATTCGGAGGCTTCGAACGACCACAGGGAGCTAATCCGGTGATATCTCCTATAGAGAACACGAAATTCTATTGTCCGATGACACAGGATTACGTTGCATGGGAATCCAATGACACTTTCAATCCGGCAGCTACCCTGCATGACGGCAAGATTGTCGTGCTGTATCGGGCAGAAGATAAATCCGGTGTCGGTATCGGTCACCGTACCTCACGTCTCGGATACGCCACTTCGAGTGACGGCATTCACTTCAAGCGGGAAAAGACTCCGGTATTTTATCCGGATAACGATACTCAAAAGGAACTGGAATGGCCGGGCGGATGCGAAGACCCGCGTATCGCCGTCACAGCAGAAGGACTGTATGTGATGACCTATACGCAATGGAACCGCCACATTCCGCGTCTGGCAATAGCCACTTCCCGCAATCTGAAAGACTGGACAAAGCACGGTCCCGCTTTTGCCAAAGCGTATGACGGCAAGTTCTTCAATTTAGGATGCAAGTCCGGCTCCATTCTGACCGAAGTTGTCAATGGGAAACAGGTGATCAAGAAAATCGACGGAAAATACTTCATGTATTGGGGAGAGGAACATGTGTTTGCCGCCACTTCCGAAGATTTAGTCAACTGGACTCCATACGTAAATACGGACGGCTCGCTGAGAAAACTGTTTTCACCCCGTGACGGACACTTCGACAGCCAGCTGACGGAATGCGGTCCTCCAGCTATTTATACTCCAAAGGGAATCGTACTTCTGTATAATGGTAAAAACAGTGCAAGCAGAGGCGACAAACGCTATACCGCCAATGTTTACGCTGCCGGACAAGCCCTCTTCGACGCCAATGACCCGACCCGTTTCATCACCCGTCTCGACGAACCGTTCTTCCGCCCGATGGATAGTTTCGAAAAGAGCGGGCAGTATGTAGACGGAACGGTGTTCATCGAAGGGATGGTTTATTATAAGGATAAATGGTATCTGTATTATGGTTGCGCAGATTCCAAGGTGGGTATGGCTATCTACAATCCGAAGAAACCTGCTGCCGCAGATCCGCTGCCCTAAACAAACTGTTTCTTTCTACCCGACATAAATAAAACTGCAAGGATTACACAATTCTGAATGAACAGAGGTTGTGCTGATCCTTGCAGTTCTTATATTTATCAAGATTGATGCACAAAAAACATATTTCACTGCCAAAAAAGTAAACATTTGCGCCAACCATGCGAATTAGCCCTATCTGAAGGACCTTTTCCTCCACATTATTACTAATTTTATCACTATAGAAATAACACACAACAAATCAATAGTTATGAAAATAGTACAAACCTTTTGGCATGGAAATAATTCATTGTTAGACAATAGTTTTGGATGGATGAATCCACAATACCATTTAATGTCATGGGCATTAAGTTGTCTTTCTTTAAAAGACAACTATCAAAATATCGTTTTATATACCGATTCCCATGGATATGAAATCTTTGCCGAACAATTGAAACTACCGTATACAGATATCATCATTCAATACGACAATCTAACTTGCCCTGAACCTCATTGGGCATATCCCAAGTTATTAACCTATTCACTCCAAAAAGAACCCTTCATACATGTAGACGGAGATGTATATTTGCCTAATAAACTAGACAACACCATAGAGATGAGTGAATTGATTGCTCAGAACAAAGAAATAGGAAGCAGTTATTATAAAAGTATGATGAATCATATTCTACAAAAAGATTTATTAATGCCATCCTTCCTAAAAAAAGAATTAGAAAAAGACTCTATCATGTCATATAATGCAGGAATTATCGGAGGAAATGACTTGGAGTTTATAGCTGAATACTGCCGGACTGCATTTAACTTTATCGAATCAAACCATTTAAATGATATAAACAGCAAAGATATTCACATAAATAACAATATCCTCTTTGAACAAATATTGTTTTATGCCCAGTCAAACAGTTATAACAAACCTGTGGCAACAGTCCTTGATCACAGCGTTCGTGACAATGGATACATTTATGA
>OJOH01001148.1_pt1 | contig 12904 bp, 6 predicted proteins | sample 1598201 | NCBI WGS metagenome assembly OJOH01 (sample SAMN03922462, study PRJEB24848) | human gut metagenome | isolation source: stool sample | host: Homo sapiens | place: Germany | collected 2009-11 | reverse complement strand
TCGTATTTTGCCCAGAAGCGGAGCTCTTCTGCCGGTACTTCAAATGTGGTCTTTTCTCCCTTATCCGGATTATAAATTTATGACGACGCTGTACTCCGACCGGTATCTGCCGAAAGTCGGAGAACTATCTAATAACATACGAAATTTCGACCGCGACCGGATGCTGCTGTTCGACGAAAAAAAGGTGTTCGACATGCTCATCCGCGAGGGACTGTTTGGACAGTACAGCAATTCCTTCCTCGTGATGACAGGCCCCATGACGGATATTGTATACAGCCGTTTTTCCAACGACAGGGCGGAGCATCTGAGCATCCGCACGGATATTCTGGAAAAGGACGGAAAACACACTGTCCGGAAATATCCGGCAAACCCGGCTGCTGCGGCACATATTGAAGCCTTGGCAGAAAATGAATGCGTCTTCACAGAACGGTTTAAAGGCAGCACCCTCTCAGTCAACCGTCTGGAGCTGAAACGGAATCCGGATGGATTGCCCTTTGCGGAAATCGAATATCTCGAAAATAGCCGGACACTGGAAGAGCTGCTGGATGAGTGCTTACAGAACAATGACGAAGCCGGTTTTGATAAGCTGTTTGACCGTTACTGCAAAATCGCAGCGTGGAAAGCGGAGGGGACGAAGCAGGATTATGACCTGACTTTCCCGAATATCTGCGTACAGGGTGATATCTGGACGATGATCGATTACGAGTGGACGACAGACAAGCTGACGCCGCAGCAGATCATCAGCCGGGCATTGAACTGCTATGGTCAGGAGGATCCGGTTCGGATGGAGCATCCGATTGTGAAAAAGCATCTGGAAGCCCTCGGTATCGGCAAAGAGCAGATGCGGGAGCTTTCGGAAAAAGAGCTGGCGTTCCAGCACTTTGTCCTGCAGGAAAAGGACGGGCGGAGCCGGACGGCTCTTGGGCAGCTTCGGCATCTGATCGGCAACCGTGCTGTGCCGTATCAGGAATTTTTCGCCCGGGCGGACCGCAAAAAGGTGCAGGTATTTGAAGACTTCGGCGCAGGATATACACCGGAGCATTCTTATTATCAATATGATGCATATGAGGCGGACGATCTGATCAACGCCAGGATCATCTGCAAAGCAGGTACAAAAGCGATTCGCTTAGATCCTGCGGAGCTGCCGTGTCTGGTACAGATTCATGGAATCGAATGGCGCGGAAAAGCACTGACGCGAGCACAGCTGGATCAGTGCCTGTCGACGAACGGACAGGTGCTTGCAGATACCCCGGACCATGTTCCGACGGTACTGTTTGAAACAGGAGATCCGAACATCAGCGTTCGGCTGGATTGTCTGGACAGCGAGGCGACGGATGGCGAAGCACTGATCATCCGGGCACAGATCGCATGGCTGTCGGCGGAAATGCTGCAGGATATTCAGGCGCGCCTGGCGGCAGCGGCAAGGAGGAAAGGTTTTTGGTTTCAAAGATAAAAGAAGCAATTCAGGATAATCTGGTAAAGAGAAGATACCGCTGGTATCAGGAGCAGATTCAGAAACAGACCCTCACCTATGACGAGTGGATTCGGGAAAAGGAAGCCCAGGAGGACGAGGCACTGCGCGCAGGGCACAGGGCAGAGCACGCAGAGGTGATCTCCTACGATGAGTGCCGCGCGGATTTTGATGTGCGTCGGTATGCCCACGGCGCGACGCCGGCGGACGTCCTGATTTTCCACGCGCCGGACGCAAGCCCGGACACGAGAGGTATTTCACATGTGCTCAGCTGGTTTGAAGCCCATCCCGAAACGGTGATCGCCTACGCGGACGAGGATGAAATCGACGAAGCCGGTAAGCGCAAAAATCCCTGGTTGAAGCCGGACTGGTCGCCGGATACGCTGATGTCCTGCTTTTATTTCGGCGGATTCTTTGCGGTGCGCAGACAGGCGATGGAGAACTGTCCGTGGCTGGCAGATGAGAACCCACTGCGCAACCTTTATGACCTGGTGCTGCGCCTGACGGAAATCGAGAATGGAACGGCACATATCGGCAGCGTGCTGTTTCATCATGAAAAAATCGAAGTCTGGGGTATGGAAGAGACGTATGATGATCTGAAAAAGGCGGCATATGTAAGAAGAGGCTGGCCTCTTACGCCCTCCGGGAAGGTTTCAATCATCATCCCGACCAAGGATCATCCCCATATTTTATCGAATTGCATTCATTCTGTCCTGGAAAGTGGAAACTACCGGGATTTTGAGATCATCGTTGTGGATAACGGAAGCAATGAACAAAACCGTGCAAGAATTGAACGGATGCGCGATATGTTGAACGAGGATTTCCGGTTCGTTTATCACTATGAACCGATGGAGTTCAATTTTTCCAAAATGTGCAACCTTGGCGTGTCCCTGGCGACCGGCGATTACATCCTGTTATTGAATGACGATATCGAAATTACGCAGGACAACTGGCTGGAAAAGCTGATGGAAAAGGCGGTTCTGCCGCACGTCGGCGCGGTGGGCGCAAAGCTGATCTATCCGGGCACGGAGATCATTCAGCACGCGGGCATCACCAACATTCATCTGGGGCCTGCACACAAGCTGCAGTTCCGCTCCGATGCGCTGGAATTTTATTTCGGGCGCAACCGCATGGCGATGGATGTCCTGGGTGTAACCGGAGCCTGCCTGCTGGTGAAAAAAAGCATTTACGATCAGGCGCAAGGACTGTCCGAGAACCTGCGTGTCGCGTTCAACGACGTGGAATTCTGCTATCATGTATATGAAATGGGCTATTACAACGTGGTACGCAACGACGTGACTCTGACGCATCATGAATCCTTAAGCCGCGGTGCGGACGACAGCACGGAAAAGCTGCGCCGCCTGCATCAGGAACTGAATTTGCTCTATGAACTGCACCCGTCCCTATACGGAACCGACCCGTTCTATCACAGATATCTGGTAAAGGATGTGCTGGATGCGGAATTTTATACGGGCTGCCGTTATGATTTTGACAAAAGAGTGGAAAAAGTTTCCCCTGAGAAGATCGAGGGTGTTCTGGAACCACAGTGGCATAACGAGGTGCTGCGCATCGGTGTGGAGTTCGCCGGGGACATGGGGCGCTGGCAAAGGGGCACTGCAGGAGCAGGAACAGGCGACTGGATGATCCAGGGCTGGACATGGGCACTGCAGGTTGACAACTGTCGGTACGATTTTTCCCTGTTGTTAAAGAAGGTGGAGACCGGCTATATTGCGCCCGGCTCCAGTACGGAAGCACTTCCCGAGGATCGGGGCGAGGTCTGGAGGATTCCCTGTACGAGGCAGTTCCGCCCGGATATCGACGAAAATCTGCACGGAATTGTCCATACCGAGCTGCCGGGCGTGTGCGTGACCTTCGATCGGGACAGCCTGCCGGAGGGAGACTACCTGATCGGCTTTTTGTGGGAAGATACCTGCTCGCGGCAGAAGCTTTACCGCTTCAGTCCGGAAATGCTTACAGTGAGGAAATAATAAAATCATGGAAGAAAAAAAGGACTATCAGGACGCTTACGAGAAAGAACATTATAAAGCCGTTTATTTGGCAAACCGGGTCGCTGAGCTGGAGGATCAGGTGGACGATCTGCAGTTCAAATTGAACCGCATCAAAAACAATCCGATCTGGAAAGCGTCCGGCCCTGCCAGAAAGTGCATGCATTTTGTGATCCGCCAGAAGGACCGTTTGAAAAATTGCGGCAGCCTGTCGGGCGTGATTGCAAAGGTACGCTATAAATCCTGGGAAAAGAAGGCGATGACCCATTACGGCACCCAGAGCTTCCCGTCCGCAGAGGAAAGACAGAAGCAGGAGGCGGCTGTCTTTGAACGGATGCCAAAGATCAGTATTCTTGTTCCGTTGTGGAACACGCCGGAAAGCTTTTTAACCGAGATGATCGGCTCCGTCCAGTGGCAGACCTACAAAAACTGGGAGCTGTGTCTGGCGGACGGTTCGGACGATGCGCACGCCTATGTCGGTGAATACTGCAAAAGGCTGGCGGCGCAGGATTCGAGAATCGTTTATCAGAAGCTTGCCAAAAACGAGGGCATTTCGGGCAACACGAACGAATGCTATAAGCTTGCATCCGGCGAGTTTATCGGGCTGTTTGACCACGACGATATTTTGCATCCCTGCGCACTTTACGAGTATGTAAAGGCGATCAACGAAAAGGATGCGGACTTTATTTACTGCGATGAGGCGACGTTTAAGAGCCCGGACATCAACAAGATGATCACGATGCACTTCAAGCCGGATTATGCGATCGACAACCTGCGCGCGAACAACTATATTTGTCATTTCAGCGTATTTTCCAGAGAGCTGTTGGATGGCACGGAGCTGTTTCGGACAAAATTTGACGGCAGCCAGGATCATGACATGATTCTGCGCCTGACGGACAATGCGAAGCATATCGTCCATGTGCCGAAGCTTCTGTATTACTGGCGCTCCCATGCAGGCAGCGTTGCGGGCAATATCGAGGCAAAGCCTTACGTGGTCGAAGCAGCGAGAGGCGCGGTTGCGGATCATTTGCGCAGACACGGCTTCAAAAACTTTACAATTACGAGCACTCGTGCGTTTGAGACGATTTTTAAAATCAGTTATGAAATTATCGGGGAACCGAAGATTTCTATCATTATTCCGAACAAGGATCATGTGGAAGACCTGCGCCGTTGTATCAGCTCCATTGTGGAAAAATCTACCTGGGAAAATTACGAGATCATTGTCGTGGAGAACAACAGCGAGACGAAGGAGATTTTTTCCTACTATGACGAGCTGCAGAATAATCCGCAGATCCGCGTGGTGACCTTCGAGGGTAAATTTAATTATTCGAAAATCAACAATTTCGGCGTCTCTCTTGCGACCGGAGACTATGTGCTGTTGTTAAACAACGATACGCAGGTAATTACGATCAACTGGATGGAAGAGCTTCTGATGTATGCGCAGCGCCCGGACGTCGGCGCAGTCGGCGGAAAGCTTTACTATGGGGATAAAACGATCCAGCATGCGGGCGTCGTGATCGGGCTTGGCGCGCATCGGACGGCAGGACATGTGCATTACCGCCAGAAGCGGGAAAATTTAGGATACATGGGACGTCTGTGCTATGCGCAGGACATGACGGCAGTAACCGGAGCATGTCTTTTGGTGAAAAAATCGCTCTATGAGCAGGCCGGCGGTCTGGACGAGAGCTTTGAAATTTCATTAAACGATGTGGACTTCTGTTTGAAGCTGCGCAAGGCTGGTTATCTGAACGTCTTTACGCCCTTTGCCGAGCTGTATCATTTCGAATCGATTTCCAGAGGATTAGACGATCAGGGAGAAAAAGCAAAACGGTATAACGAAGAGTCCGAACGCTTCCGCAACAAATGGAAAGCTGAGCTGGAAGCCGGAGATCCTTATTTCAACCCGAATTTTTCGTTAGATAAATCTGACTTTTCTTTACGGGTCTGAAAAAATAGTGTATACTGACTTAAAGAAGATGCACTGCAGCCAAGGAATGACTGACAGGCAGGGACGTAAGAGACGGCAGGCATCAGAAAAGATGGAGGTAGCAAAAGCGATGAATTACATGGATCAGTACAAATTCTGGCTGGAGGATTCCTACTTTGATGAAGGAACCAAGGAAGAGCTCCGCAAAATTGCAGATAATCAGGCGGAGATTGAAGATCGTTTTTACAAGGATCTGGCGTTTGGTACCGGCGGTCTGCGCGGTGTGATCGGAGCCGGAACCAACCGGATGAATATTTATACTGTCAGAAAAGCAACACAGGGTCTGGCAAACTACATTTTAAAGCAGGGCGGCGCTGACAAGGGCGTTGCAATTGCATACGACAGCCGTTATTATTCTCCTGAATTTGCAGATGAGGCTGCACTGTGCATGGCTGCAAACGGCATTAAGGCGTATGTATTCGATGAACTCCGTCCGACACCTGAGCTGTCCTTTGCACTGCGTACCTTAGGCTGTATTTCCGGTATCGTTGTAACGGCGAGCCACAATCCTCCGGAATACAACGGCTACAAGGTTTACTGGGAGGACGGTGCACAGGTAACTGCCCCCAAGGATCATGAGATCATCGACGAGGTAGAGCATGTAACCGATTTCCATACGGTAAAAACCATGTCCAAGGACGATGCCATCGAAGCCGGTCTGTATCAGTACATCGGCGAAGAAATCGACGTTGCCTACATGGAAGAGTTAAAGAAACAGATCATTCATCCCGAAATCATCAAGGAAGTAGCGGATGAACTGAAAATCGTGTACACACCGTTCCATGGTACCGGCAACAAGCCCGTCAGAAGAATTCTGGCTGAGCTGGGCTTCAAGCACGTTTATGTTGTTCCCGAACAGGAACGTCCCGATCCTGCATTTACGACGCTGGATTACCCGAACCCTGAAGATCCCAAGGCATTTACCCTGGCATTAAAGCTTGCAAAGAAGGTGGACGCAGACATCGTTCTGGCTACTGACCCGGATGCAGACCGTCTCGGCATTTATGCAAAGGATTCCAAGACCGGCGAGTACATGCCATTCACCGGCAACATGTCCGGCATGCTGATTGCAGAGTACATCCTGCGCGAGCGCACCGCTACCAACCGGATGCCGGTTGATCCTGTTATGGTATCCACCATCGTTACGACCAATATGGCAGCAGCGATTGCAGCAGATTATAACGTAGAATTAAGAGAAGTCCTGACCGGCTTTAAGTATATCGGCGAGCAGATCAAATGGATGGAACAGGCTGGGAAAGGCCACTATGTATTCGGTCTGGAAGAGTCCTACGGCTGTCTGGCAGGCACCCATGCAAGAGATAAGGATGCGATTGTTGCAGTAATGTGTCTGTGCGAGACCGCTGCATGGTGCAAGAAGCACGGCATGACCTGCTGGGATCAGATGCTTGCGCTGTATGAGAAATATGGCTACTACAAAGAAACTCAGTATGCCATCACCCTGAAGGGAATCGACGGCGCAGCCCAGATCTCCGCAATGATGGATAAGCTTCGCAGCAATCCTCCGAAGAATTTCGGCGACCTGCAGGTTGTAGAGATGCGCGACTACGATAAGGATCAGGTTAAAGATATGGCAACCGGCGAGGTTCGTCCGACCGGACTTCCCAAGTCCAACGTTCTGTACTTTGAACTGACCAACAATTCCTGGTGCTGTGCACGTCCGTCCGGAACCGAGCCCAAGATCAAATTCTATATGGGCGTAAAGGGAACCAGTCTGGAAGATGCACAGGCAAAGGTTGACAAGCTGACCGCTGACCTGAAGGCAATTCTGTAAAAGAAAAAGCCGCAGCACCAGCAGCGTATTTTGCAGCGAAAATGCAGCATGCGCTCTGGCATAGGGGTTATATCACGAATCAAAAGGACACGGCGCGTGCCCGGTGTCGGAGTTTTCCGGCGCTTGGGCACGCGCAGGCGTCTGTAGCAGGAAAAGGAGTTCGACGGATGTCTGTTTTTTCCCTATCCAATCTGAAAAAAACCTGGTATTATCTGCAGAAAAACGGAATCAGAAATGCCGTGTGGGCGGTGTTGGAGCGGATTGGGCAGGAACAGGAGGTCTATACCTGGCAGGAGCCGGACGAAAAGACACTTTCGTTTCAACGGGAGCATTCTGCTTCCTTGCGCATCAGTATCGTCGTTCCGGCATACCGGACGAAAAAAGAGCATCTTGAAGCGATGCTTAATAGCGTGTCGAGGCAGTCGTATCCGCACTGGGAGCTGATTGTAGCGGATGCGGGAGGCACGGCAGAGTCTGTACAGGCCTGGGCAAAAAAGAACGGAATCTGTCTGCGGGAAGCGGCAGATGCATCAAATCTTGCAGAATGGAAGGATCAGAGCATCGTGCTCTGCACCCTTTCCGAAAACAAAGGAATTTCCGCCAATACGAACGCAGGAATTGAACTTGCTGCGGGAGACGCGGTCGGTCTGCTGGATCACGACGATCTGCTGACTGCGAATGCGCTCTGGGAGATGGCGGATTGTCTGGAAAAAGAAAAAAAGCGTGGAAAACAAAAGCTTGTGCTGTTTTCCGATGAAGATAAATGCGACGGAGCGGCGAGCCGCTTCTATGAGCCGAATTTCAAGCCGGATTTTGACGGGGAATTGCTTTTGACCAACAATTATATCTGTCATTTTACGGTGATCGAAACGGCATTTTTGAAAGAATTAAAGCTGCGCAGCGGATTTGACGGGGCGCAGGATTACGATCTGATGCTGCGGGCGTATGCGGCAGGCGGACAGTTTGTGCATGTGCCGAAGGTGCTGTACCACTGGCGCTGCCATGAAGCGTCTACGGCGTCGAACCCGCAAAGCAAGCGCTACGCTTACGAGGCGGGGCAGCGTGCGCTGGAAGATTATTGTCTTCGAAAAGGCTGGAAGGCGACAGTGAGCGGGCTGAAACATCTTGGCTTTTATCGGGAAGACTATGAAGACAGTGTATTTTGCCAGCGCCCGGAAATCGGGATTTGGGCAAAGCCTCTGCCGGGCGGCAGGGATGTTTTTGGCATCCGGCATCCGAAAGGCTTCCTGGTGAGCGGGCTGTATGAAAACGACGGTTCGATGCGGTATGCAGGGCTTCGGAAAGGATATTCCGGACCGATGCACCGTGCAGCGCTGCAGCAGAGCGCACCGGCAGCAGACCTGCGCAGCATGGAGGTTTGCAGCGCATTAAAGGAGCGCTACGCGCAGACGATAGCGGAATTAAAAGAAGCCTGCCAGGGGCTTTCGACGGCAGCGCAGGAAACAAAGATCCTTCAAAAGAGTATGGAATTTTGTAAAGAAGCGACAGCGGCGGGGTATGGGATTTTATGGGATCCGCAGGCATAAGGCGCGGATAGAGCGCACCGCGGCAGGCGGCTTTGTCGCTGCGTAGGCAGGCGAGCCGCGGTCTGAGGTTTCCCTCGCGCGGACGGCAGACACAGGAAACATGAGGAGCAAAATCGGTGGATGAAGACGACCGTGGTAATACCGAACTATAACGGAAAACATTTTCTGCAGGACTGTCTGGACAGCCTGCTTCAGAGCACAGTGGAAATCGCCGTGATCGTTGTGGATAACGGGTCGACGGACGGAAGTGTTTCGTGGATACAGGAGCATTTTCCGCAGGTGAAGCTGATCTGTTTTTCGGAAAATAAGGGTTTTTGTACGGCAGTCAATACCGGAATTGAAGCTGCTGCTACACCGTATGTTTTTCTTTTAAATAACGATACAAAAACCGATCGCTTCTGTCTGGAACGTCTGGAAAGGGCAATGGAAGCGGATGAGAAGATTTTTTCAGTCGGGGCGAAGATGCTTTCGATGAAGGAACCGGAGCTTGTCGATACGGCGGGGGATCTGTACTCGGCATTTGGCTGGGCGTATGCGATTGGCAAAGGAAGGCCTTCTTCCAATTACACAGCGCCAAAGCGCGTTTTTTCCAATTGTGCAGGGGCGGCGCTCTACCGCAAGGCACATTTGGAGCAGATCGGAGGGTTTGACGAGCTTCATTTTGCATACCTGGAAGATGTGGATATCGGATACCGGGCGCAGATTTTCGGGCTGAAAAATGTCACAGAGCCGGCTGCAGTCGTCTATCACGCGGGGAGCGGTTCTACCGGTTCGCGGTACAATGCGTTTAAGGTGACGCATTCTTCGAGAAACAATATTTATCTGATCTATAAAAATATGCCGCTGCTGCAGCTGATCCTGAATCTGCCGTTTTTGCTGGCGGGATTTTTGATGAAACAGCTGTTTTTTATGAAAAAAGGATTTGGAGTGACTTACGCAAAAGGAATCCGGGCGGGAATCTGTCTGTCTGCTTCGAAAGAGGGACGTGCGCATAAGGTCCCCTTTGCAGGACGAAATTTGCTGCATTATTGCAATTTGCAGTTACAGCTGTGGGTCAACCTGTTTCGGCGTGTGTAAGCGGTGACTGTGGGTGTACACAAGTGTTACGGTTTGCCTGCGCGATTCGTAAAAATCCTTGTGCTTTGCTGGAAGGTATTGTATACTACATTTTGAATATGGGGACGAGCCGTAATGATAAAGGATAATCAACGTTATTTGAACCGGCTTCATGTTGTTGTAGATGCCGTGGTTACAGCAGCTTCCTATCTGTTGGCCTGGTGGCTGATGTTCGGGAGCCGCTTTGCAGATAAAGAAATAGGTGTACTGGACATGGGCATATATTTTTCCGCCCTTTATTTTGTTGTGCCCGGTTATCTGATCCTTTATTACTGGAACAAATTGTATACGCCGAAGCGTGTACAACGCCCGGAAAATGAAATACTGAATATTATCAGGGCGAATCTGATCGGAATTGTCCTGTTTCTTGCAGGGTTATACCTTGCCAACTCCATCGACCGCGAGCTGCAGCATTTTTCCCGCGGCATGCTGGCATTATTTGCTATTATCAATACGATTTCGGGAATTCTGGTGCGTGCGCTGATCCGTAGAATCCTGCATCTGATGCGCAAACGCGGTTATAATTTGAAACACATTTTGCTGGTGGGGTATTCTCGTGCGGCGGAAGCCTATATCGACCGGATTATCGCCAATCCCCAGTGGGGCTATATGGTGCGGGGCATTCTGGACGATAATGTGCCGAGAGGCGCGGTTTACAAGGGAGTCAAGGTGCTTGGTTCCATCGATAACCTGCCCTTTATCCTGCCGGAAAACAAACTGGATGAGATCGCTGTGACCCTTGCGCTGCAGGACTACGACCGTCTGGAAGAGATTGTCAATCTCTGTGAAAAATCCGGCGTGCATACGAAGTTTATTCCGGACTATAACAGCCTGATTCCGGGCAAGCCTTATACGGAGGATCTTGGCGGACTGCCGGTTATCAACATCCGTTATGTCCCGCTGAGCAACACATTAAATGCGGTTGCAAAGCGCGCTGTGGATATTGTCGGTTCACTTTGCGGATTGATAGTGACGTCGCCGCTTCTTTTGATCGTAGCAATTTTGATCCGTGCGACGAGTAAGGGACCAATTATTTTCAGTCAGGAAAGAATCGGACAGCACAATCATGCGTTTAAAATGTACAAATTCCGTACAATGTATGTTCAGGACACCACGGAAGAAAAGAAGGGCTGGACGACGAAAAACGATCCCCGCGTCACAAAGGTGGGGCGGATTCTGCGCAAGACCAGCATTGATGAGCTGCCGCAGCTGTTTAATATCCTGATCGGGGATATGAGTCTGGTAGGGCCAAGGCCGGAGCGGCCGCTGTTTGTGGAAAAATTCAAGGAAGAGATACCGCGGTATATGATTAAGCATCAGGTGCGCCCGGGGCTTACGGGCTGGGCCCAGGTCAACGGCTACCGCGGGGATACATCGATTACCAGGAGGATTGAACATGACCTGTATTACATTGAGAACTGGAGCCTGGGTTTTGACTTTAAGATCATGTTTCTCACTGTTTTCAAGGGATTTATTAATAAAAATGCATATTGATATGCATGACGTTTGCGTTAAGAATGCTCCTGCGTTTTAGCCGTGCCCGGATACAGTCTGCGGGCAGGAGGGGCGGGGCTGCTTATGTGTATTTAGCGCCTGGTTTACGTGATGGAATGAGGATGGACGAATGAATCGTGAGTTTGACAATGGATTTGATGAGGAAGAAGAGAGATTAAGAAGCCGCAGCAGGAAGCGCGATTTGGGCGCCGGTGCCGGGGCTGATTCAGATACAATGCCCCGCGGGCGTATCGGAGGCAGCGGGCAGGAGATAAGGGGCGCCGGACAGGCGGGCCGCGCAGGTTCGGGAGGCGGATCCAGGCAGGGAACGCCGGTATCTGCCGGCAGGGCGTCAGTAAGGACTGCATCAGATGGCCGCGGCTCCGGTTCGGCTGCCGGGCCCAGCTCCGGTTCCGGCGCCCGTCCGCGCTATGCCGGAGCGGGAGACGCAGAGCGTACCCCGGGCATACCAGGAAAGAACGGCGGAATGCGAAGCACCTATGCAGGTGAGAGGATGCCGGAACGTCCTGTAAGCGGTGAGGGAAAGACAGGCCAGCGTCCGCGTTTTGCAGGAGAGAAGCCGGCGGGCCGTCCCGGAGGCACGGCCGGTGAGCGCCCCGGATACACAGGCACAGGCGGCCAGGGCGGAGCGCGTCCCGGATACACGGGCACAGGCAGCGGATCCGGTGAACGCCCCGTATATACGGGCACAGGCAGCAAGACCGGTGAACACCCCGGATATACAGGCACGGGCAGCGCGTCCGGAGAAAGGCCGGTATACGCGGCCGGCAAGTCCGGGGACCGTCCCAGATTCACAGGGGATCGGCCTGACGGAAGGCCGGGAATCTCAGGAAGCAGGCCGGGAGAACGGCCAAGGTATACAGGTGAAGGAAAAGGTACCAGGACGGCAGCCGGGAATTTGGGGGCTGGTGAGACTGGCAGCCGCACATACAGCCGGTCCTATGCAGGGGCGGAAGACCCTGGCGCCGTTAAGGTCAGGGATTCGTCCTTTGGAAGAAACGGGGGCGGAGCAGGCGGCCGCAGGGCGGCCAGGGAAGCGGCGGCAGCGGACCCGGCCGCGGCAGCGGTTAAGCGCCGCCGTAAGATGATAATTGTATTTATCATACTGGAAATCATATTCCTTCTGGGAACAGGGCTCTACAGGTATGCGCAGAACAAGATTAGCCTGATTCAGCCAAGCCAGTTTAAACCGGCCCAGGTGACCAACCCTAATATCCCCCAAGGGAAGGTGGAGGAGATGGAGGGATACTGGACCATTGCCCTCTTTGGTGTGGACAGCCGGAATAACTCGGTGGGAAAAGGCAATAACGCCGATGTTATCATCATATGCAACATTGACCAGGGCAGCGGCGAGATTAAGCTTGTCAGCGTGTTCAGGGATACTTATCTCAGTGTAAGTGATAACGGGCTGTACAATAAGATCTGTCTCTTATACACATCTGACGCTGCCGACGAAGAGGATAGTGTAGA
>OJOH01001131.1_pt1 | contig 13039 bp, 10 predicted proteins | sample 1598201 | NCBI WGS metagenome assembly OJOH01 (sample SAMN03922462, study PRJEB24848) | human gut metagenome | isolation source: stool sample | host: Homo sapiens | place: Germany | collected 2009-11 | reverse complement strand
ACGGGCTGAGCGATGCCGAGGTTGCGAAACTCGTCGCAAAATTCGGATGCGCGGTCGGCAAACAGACCCGCATCGCGGGACGAACCCAGGAATCCGACCTGCTTGCGGCGCAGGCCGCGACGGCATACGGCCAGACGGACAGCCGTTCGCTGTCCCTGTCCATCGCCATGGTGCTGGCCGCCGGCGTGAGGAAAGCCAACATCAAAAGCGCGTTACGCGTCTCGCGTGACCTGAACTAAACGTGGAACGAAACATTCTCCACATCAAACACAAACCCAACCATTAGAGGAGTAACGACAGTGAGCAGCCCGACCATGATGCCGATGAGCCTGACGGAGATCGCGCAGGCGGTTGATGGACGGTTGATGCCGACGACCGTGCCGACCGACGAACCGGTGGCCATCAGCGCCTTCACGGATTCGCGCCAGATCGTGCCGGGATCCGTTTTCGTGGCGATTGCCGGCGAACGCGTCGACGGTCATGATTTCGTGCCGAAGGTCGGCGCGCAGGGGGCTGTGGCCGCACTGGTCGACCACGAAATCGCGGGCGCGCAGGTGCCGCAGATCGTCGTAGAAAACACCGTCAAGGCGTTGGGAGCGCTCGCCAAGCATAATATCGAGCGTCGGCGCGCGCTGGAATCGCCGTTCACCGTCATCGGCATCACCGGTTCCGTCGGCAAAACCACCACCAAGGATCTGCTCAAATCGCTGCTGTCCAAAATGGGTGACACCGTCGCTCCGGTCGGATCGTTCAACAATGAGATCGGCCTGCCGCTGACGTCGCTCAAGGTGAACGCCGGCACGCGTTTCCTGGTGGCGGAAATGGGCGCCAATCACGTGGGTGAAATCGCCAACCTCACCTCCCTGGTTCCGCCGGACATCGCCGTGGTGCTCAAGGTGGGCGTGGCGCATCTGGGAGAATTCGGCTCTGCGGAACGCATCGCCCAAGCCAAATCGGAAATCGTACGCGGACTGGTGCCGGGCGGCCTGACCATCCTCAACGCCAACGACGAACATGTGGCCGCGATGAGCGCCATCGCTCCGGCCGATGTGCTGTGGTTTGGCCTGCCGCAGAAAGAAGACGCGCAACTGGACACGACCGCGCTCGACGTGCGCTGCGACGATCTCGACCATCCGTCATTCGTACTGGAAGACAAGACAGGCCGGCACGCCAACGTCACGCTCGGCATCTGCGGACAGCACAACGTCATGAACGCGCTTGCCGCAGCCACGGTGGCGATGACGTTGGGCATGCCGATTGACGCTGTGGCCTCCGGCCTATCCGACGTGACGAGCATCAGCCCGCATCGCATGGCGGTGTCCACCGTCACCAAGCCCGAAACGTCGTTCACACTGATCGACGATTCGTTCAACGCCAACCCCGATTCCATGAAGGCCGGACTCGATGGTCTGTCGCGCTGGCATGTCGGTGCCGAGCAGCAGCCGTTCAGAATAGCGGTTCTCGGAGCCATGTTGGAGCTCGGACCGGATGAGCATCGTCTGCATGAGGACGTCGGCAGATACGCCGTCGAGGGCGGTGCGGACGCGCTTGTGACGGTCGGCAGCACTTCCGACGAGGCGTTGGACGCGCTCGCCGAGGCCATGGCGCAGGGTGGCAAGGCGGTTGCCGTCGACCCGACGATGGTGCAATGGGCGCATGATGCCGAACAGGCCGACCGAATGGTCACCCGGCTTGCGACCGACCATGAGGGTACAGTGGTGTTGTTGAAAGGATCCCACGCGTCCGGATTGAGCGCTCTGGCGGAGCGTTGGACGCAAAACTGACGGAATCGGCGTCGTGCCGATCATAGCTGACTGAAACGGAGAAGATCAGGTGATTTCACTCATCATCGGCATTATGGTGTCGCTCGTCGTGACGATTGTGGGCACTCCGCTGCTGATTAAGTTGGTGCACAAGCTCAACTACGGACAGTACATCCGTCAGGATGGCCCGAAGTCGCATCTCGTCAAGCGCGGCACGCCGACGCTTGGCGGCGTGGTCATCAACCTCGCGGTGGTGCTCGGCTGGTGCTCCTCGGCACTGTATCGGTTCTTCACCAGGGGAGAGGTGCCGTCGTGGTCCGCGGTGTTGGTGCTGTTCGCCATGCTGTCGATGGGATTCTTGGGATTCATCGACGATTTCGCGAAGGTCCGCAAGAAGCAGAGTGAGGGACTGACCGTCAAGGGCAAGTTCATCGGACAGTTCATCCTCGCCACCATATACGCGGTGCTGGCGCTGATTCTGCCGACCAAATCCGGCTTCTCCAGCGCCCAGGCCGGCATGAGCTTCATCGAAAAGCCGTTCTTCAGCTTTGAATTCGCCGGTCGTGTCGTGGCCATCGTGCTGTTCGTGATCTGGGTGAATTTCCTGATGACCGCATGGACCAACGCCATCAATCTGACCGACGGTCTTGACGGCTTGGCCGCCGGCTCCTCGATGATCGCCTTCATCGGCTATGCGATCATCGCGTTCTGGGAGTTCTACCACCTCAAGGGTTCGGACCATCCAGGCTTCACCTATGCGGTGTCCGATCCTCTTGACCTGACCATCATCGCGGCGTGCGCGGCCGTAGCCTGCTTCGGCTTCCTGTGGTACAACTCCAATCCGGCCTCCATCTTCATGGGAGACACCGGCTCCTTGGCGCTTGGCGGTCTGTTCGCAGCCATGTCCATCGCCACGCACACCGAATTCCTGGCGATCATCCTTGGCGGTCTGTTCGTCATCGAGACCATGAGCGACATCATCCAGGTCGGCTACTTCAAGATGACCCACAAGCGCGTTTTCAAGATGGCCCCGATCCATCATCATTTCGAATTGAAGGGCTGGCCGGAAGTGAAGGTCGTGGTCCGGTTCTGGATGATCGAGATGCTGTTCGTGCTGATCGCCTTGGTGCTGTTCTACGGCGATTGGGTGGCCCGTTCCGGCCTGTGACACGATTGCGGGCGCGGCTTTACGCCCGCAATATGAGTGTGCTATCACGGCAAATGACGTTTCCGATTGAAGGGTGATGGATATGAATATGGATGGCAAGACCGTAATCGTGGCTGGTCTCGGTGTCTCCGGGCAAAGCATGATGGAAGTGCTGGGCTCCCGTGCCGGCAGAGTGCTGGGCGTGGATGAGAAGAAGCCGGACGCCGACCTGCATTCCTTCGACCAAATCGATTGGGACAATACCGACATGGTGATGACCTCGCCGGTCTTCAACCCGCGCACGCCATTCATCCTTGAGGCGCAGAAACGCAACATACCGGTCATGAGCGAAGTCGAACTGGCCTGGCAGCTGCGCGTGAACAGCAACACCACCGGCAAGCCGGCGCAGTGGATCGGCATCACCGGCACCAACGGCAAGACCTCGACCACGGAAATGACCTCCGAAATGCTGACCGCATGCGGCCTGGCCGCTCCCGCCGTCGGCAACATCGGCAAAGCCGTGTCGCATGCCGCCGTCGACCCCGCGAACGACGTGCTCTGCGTCGAACTGAGCTCGTTCCAGCTGCATTTCACCTATTCTCTGGAACTCGACTGCGCGGCGATCACCAACATCGCCGACGACCATCTCGATTGGCATGGCGGCATCGAGAACTATGCCGCCGACAAGGCGAAGGTGTTCCACAACGTCAAGAAGGCGCTGGTCTACAACGCCGACGACGAACGCGTCACCAAACTGGCGTTCGCGGCCCAGACCGCGCCGGAATGCCGCCGGATCGGCTTCACGTTGGCCGAGCCGAAGGACGGGCAGATCGGTGTGAAGGATGGCTGGATTGTCGACATGTCCGGCATTGCCGGCGGAGAAGCGGGAAAGCCGTTCCAAGTGGCGAAGGTCACCGATTTCACGCATCTGACCGAGCCGGATGGCACGGTCTACCCGCATCTGCTCGCCGACGCCCTGACCGCGTTGGCGCTGGTGTTGGGTCTCGGAGCAGACAAAGACAAGGCGTTGGCCGCGCTCAAGCAGTTCACGCCGGGCGGCCACCGCATCCAGACCGTCGCCGTCGCCAAAACGTCCGACGGTGGCACCATCCGTTTCGTGGATGACTCCAAAGCCACCAATGCGCATGCGGCCAAGGCGTCGCTTGACAGCTTCGCGGACAAGTCCGTGGTGTGGATCGCCGGCGGACTTGCCAAAGGAAGCCGTTTCGAACAGCTCGTCGCCGACCAGGCGCACACCATCAAGGCGGCCATCATCATCGGCAAGGACCAGCAGCCAATGCTGGACGCGTTCAAGGCAAGCGCTCCCGACATTCCCATGTCCATCATCGATCCCACGGACAACGACACCGTCATGGCCCGCGCCATCGATGCTGCCGGCACCTACGCGCAATCCGGCGATGTGGTGCTCATGGCTCCGGCCTGCGCGTCCATGGACCAGTTCAAGTCGTACGCCGATCGCGGAAACCAGTTCGCGCAGCAGGCTCAGCGTTGGGTGAATGAGCATGGGGAAGCCTGAGGCCAGCCGTAGCATCACGTCTTCCGCAAGCCGCACGAACATGACGGACGGCGCCGCGGCACAGACACGAGAACCGTTGAAGAACGGCGGAACGCGTAATCTCGCCAACCCGTTATGGTGCTTCCACGGATTCCGCCTATGCGTGATCATCCTCACGATCTTCGGCGTGATCATGGTGTTCTCCAGCTCTTCGGTGAACATGATCGCCAACGGGCAGTCGCCATGGGCGCAGGCGCTGAAACAGGGCATGTACTGCGTGTTCGGCCTGGTCATAGCATTCATCACGATGATGCTGCCGGCCAGCTTCTACCGAAAGATCAGCTTCTGGTTCCTGCTTGGCGCCATGGTCATGCAGGCCGCCACACTGACGCCATTGGGCGTCGAAGTCAACGGCAACAAAGGATGGATCGGCATTCCGGGCGTGTTCACCATGCAGCCCGCGGAAATCGTCAAGCTGGCGTTATGCATCTGGATGCCGAACGAGCTGATCAACGCGCGCAAGCAGGTGAAGAAGGTCGGCGCGCCCCGCGCGTACTCCAAGCTTATTCTCGGCTATCTGTGCGCGTTCTGCCTGGTCATGTCCGGCAAGGATCTTGGTACGGGCTTGATTATTCTCGCAATTGGCGGCATTGCATTGCTGCTTGGCGGATTCCCCGGCAAATGGCTTGCCGGAGCCGCGCTGCTTGGCATATGCGGTATCGTCGGATTCATTCTGACCAGCCCCAACCGACTCGGCCGCATCATGGCGGCCTACCGGACCTGCTCTCCGTCCGACCTGCAGGGCGTGTGCTATCAGGCGGTCCACGGCAAATACGCGATCGCATCCGGCGGCTTGTTGGGCGTCGGCATCGGCAATTCCGGCGAGAAATGGGGCTATCTTCCCGAAGCGCACAACGATTTCATCTTCGCCATCATCGGCGAGGAAACCGGATTCGTCGGAGCAGCCATGGTGATTCTGCTGTTCATCGTCATGACGTGGTGCATGCTGATGGTGGCCGTGCAGGTCCGCGACCGGTACATCACCATGGCGTTGGTGTGCATCGCGGTATGGATCGTCGGCCAGGCGTTTGTCAACATCGGCGTCGTCGTCAGCCTGCTGCCGGTCATGGGCGTGCCGATGCCGTTCGTATCAGCAGGCGGATCGTCTCTTATCATGTGTCTGGGGGCCGCCGGCGTGGCCATCAGCCTGATGAAGGAGCAGCCGCAGGTCAAAGCCGAGAACCGCATACTGTAATCGGTTCCCGTCATGCGAGTTGCGAAGCAAGCAAAAGAAAAGTAGACGAAATGTAAGTATCTGCATCGGCGGCGGTATGCCGCGTGGCCTGCCGCCGCATGGTGGGCTAAGCTCGTGGATTATGAGCAATCAGAAGCATATCGTTCTTGCCGGTGGCGGCACGGCAGGCCACGTCAATCCTCTGCTCGCCGTGGCGCATGTGATTCGCGAGCTTGAACCGGAAGCGGATATCGCGGTGGTGGGCACCGCCGTCGGTCTGGAGCGTGATTTGGTTCCGCAGGCCGGTTTCGAACTGGAAACCATCGAAAAAGTGCCGTTCCCGCGCAGGCCCAACAAGGCTGCGTTGCAGTTTCCAGCCAAATGGAAGGCCGAGAAGGCCAAAGTACGTGACATCCTCACCCGGCATCAGGCCCAAGTGGTCGTCGGTTTCGGCGGATACACGTCCGCACCCGTATACGCGGCCGCGCACAGCATGGGAATTCCGATTGCGATTCACGAACAGAACGCACGTGCGGGCATGGCCAACAAGCTGGGCGCGCGTTGGGCGTCCATGATCGGTGCCGCATACGCCCAGCCAGGACTGAAACCACGCAGGGGCGTCGAAGTCGAACGCGTGGGCCTGCCGCTTCGTCCGGCAATCGCACGATTGGCGTCCGATCTGGAACATGACCGTACCGCCACTCGTAAAGCCGCCGCGGCGCAGCTTGGTGTCGATCCGGACCGTCCGCTCGTGGTCATCACCGGCGGATCCTTGGGCTCGGTGAACGTGAACAGGGCTGTGGCCGCTTCCGCCAAGGATCTGCTTGCGCACGCCCAGGTGATTCATCTGACCGGTAAGGGCAAAGACGACGAAGTGCGTTCCTTGGTGTCGGTAAGCGCCGGAGAGGACGTGCTCGGCGAGCTTGGCCCCGACCACGTTTCGGATGGCGACTACCGTGTGGCTCCCTATCTGGAACGCATCGATCTGGCGTTCGCCTGCGCCGATCTGATCATCTGCCGTTCCGGAGCCGGCACGGTCAGCGAGCTGACGGCTTTGGGACTGCCGGCGATTTACGTGCCTCTGCCGATCGGCAATGGCGAGCAGCGTTTCAACGCGCAGCCCGTGGTCGACGCGGAAGGGGGCTTGATGGTGGCGGATGGCGATTTCACCCCGGATTGGGTCCGTGGCCATGTGCCGGAACTGCTTGCCGATCCGGACAAGCTGTCCCGATACGGTGCCAACGCGTGGAAATACGGCATCCGCGACGCCGCCGAAGTCATGGCGAAGCGCGTGCTCGCGCTAATCGATCAGCCAGCTGATTAACCGGCCGAACAATCATGGCCGCACCCCGTGGGAGACCATGGGTGCGGCCATAATGAAATGAGCTTGAAAACAATTTACGAGGAGCAATCGTGTCTGACAACCAGCGTGAAGCCGGTACCATAATTCTTGACCCAACCCATGCGTCGTTCGCACCTGAAGAGACGGTGCATGACCTAGGTGCCACGCATTTCATCGGCATTGGTGGCGCAGGCATGAGCGTGCTCGCTGAAATGCTGCATGAGCAGGGTGTCGAGGTCGATGGTTCGGACCGTGAGCCAAGCGCCAAAACCGACCGTCTGCAAAGCCTCGGCATCACCGTCGAATTCGGCCAGCAGGCGAAGAACGTCGAAGGCAAGAACACCGTCGTGTTCTCCAGCGCCATCAAGCCGGACAATCCGGAAATCGTCGCCGCGCATGAGGCAGGGGAGCGCATCGTGCACCGCAGCGACATCCTCGCCCTGCTGATGAACGCGAAACGTGCGGTGACCGTGGCCGGCGCCCACGGCAAGACCACGACCACCGGCATGATTACCACCATGCTGGAACTGGCGGGCAAGGATCCCGCTGCGGTCATCGGCGGCAAGCTGCCCCTGATCAACGGCTACGGCAAGGCCGGCAACGGCCAGAGCGTCGTCATTGAGGCCTGCGAGTACCACGAGACGTTTTTGCAGCTGACCTGCTCGGTGGGCGTCATCCTGAACATCGACAATGACCACCTTGAATATTACGGCACGATGGGCCAGCTCAAGCTCGCATTCCAGAAGTTTGCGCTGCTGTCCCGCACGGTCGTCTTCAACATGGACGATAAAAACACGATGGACGTTGTCAACTCCATCGACCGCCCGGTGCTGAGCTTCGGCATCAAGGAGGAGGCCCGCTTCCGCGCCGTCAACATCGGCGAGTACAAGCCCGGCTTCTTCGAGTTCGACGTCCTCGAGCTGGGCGAACAGTTTGCCCACATCAAGCTGGGCGTGCCCGGCTACCACAACATTTACAATGCCCTGGCCATGTGCTGCTGTGTCCGTCCGCTGGGCCTCAAGCCCGAGGATGCCGTCCGCGCAGCCGAGCAGTTCCACGGCACGGGCCGCCGTTTTGAGGTCAAGGGCGAGTGTAACGGCGCGGTCATCGTCGATGACTACGCCCACCACCCCACCGAGTTGGCCGCCACACTGGCGACTGCCAAGGAGATGGGCTATGACCGCGTGATCGCCGTGCACCAGCCCTTCACCTTCAGCCGCACCAAGATGCTGATGGATGAGTTCGCCAAGGTGTTGAGCGCCGCTGACCAGGTCGTGCTGCTGCCCATCATGGGCGGCCGCGAGAAGGACGACGGCACGGTCAAGAGTGAGGACCTGGCCGCCAAGCTGCCCGGCAGCGTTGTGGTCGATGGCCTGGAAGGCGCTGCAAACTGGGTCAAGCAGAACGCCAAGAAGGGCGACCTCGTCGTCTGCATGAGCTGCGGCGATCTGTACAAGGCCGCCGATATGATGGCAGGAAAATAAAATCTGATGACAGGCTGTCCGGCAGGGCAGCCTGTTTTTTGCAACAGAGTGCAGGGGCCGGGCATGCCCGGCCCGGCTGTGTAAGGTGAGCGGCTGTCTGTGGGAAAGCCGCGGGCCACACATATGCGGCCCTTACAACGCTGTGCCGCCGCCAACTTGCCAGTACCACCCACTTTATGCTACAATATCAGCAAACAAACATTATATAAAGGAGATTACCCCATGAACCAACACTTCCTCCAACTCTACGCTGATTTTATCGTCAAGGTGGGCGTCAATGTGCGCCCGCGCCAAAACTTTATCGTCCGCTGCCCGGTCACGATGCCCGACTTTGCCCATGCCTGCGTCCGCGCGGGATATGAGGCGGGCGCAAAAACCGTTGTTGTCCGCTGGAAGGACGACAAGCTCACCCGACTGAACATGGAAATGGCCGACGAAAAAGACTTGGCTGCCATGAAGCCCTATGAGCTGCGCAGCTACCTCGACTATGCCGAGGACCCGGACGGCTGCTGCACGCTGGCCATCCACGCCGAGGACCCCGAGGCGCTGACCGGTCTCGATGCGGGCAAGCTGAACCGCGTCAACCTGGCCCGCCGCAACTTCCTCAAGCCCTGGCAGGAGTACACGATGAACGACCGCGTGCAGTGGTGTGTGGCCGCTGTGCCCGCCCCGGGCTGGGCCGCCAAGGTATTCCCCGAACTGCCTATCGACGAGGCTGTTGAAAAACTGTGGGCACTGATTTTTGACGTCTGCCGCGTCTCCACCGGCGACCCGGTCGCCGCATGGCAGGAGCACGTCGCCAAGACGAAGGCCCGCCGCGACCACATGAACGAGCTGGATCTCGACCGCATCCACATGACCAGCGCCAACGGCACCGACCTGACCGTCGGCCTGGCCGACGACGCCACCTGGGAGGGTGCATCCAGCAAGACCGAGGGCGGCATTGAGTTTATCGCCAACGTTCCCACCGAGGAAGTTTTCTGTGCGCCCCACCGTGAGCGCACCAACGGCATCGTCTACGGCACCAAGCCCTACGCCTACAACGGCCAGCTCATCGAAGGCTGGCACGTCACCTTCAAGGATGGTGTCGTTGTCGAGCACGGCGCGGAGAAAAACGCCGACCTGCTGACCGAGCTGCTCTCCACCGACGAGAATTCGAACCGCATCGGCGAGGTTGCCCTCGTGCCCGCATCCAGCCCCATTAACCGGAGCGGTGTGCTGTTCTTCAATACGCTGTTTGACGAGAATGCCGCCTGCCACATTGCCTTTGGCGCGGGTTATCCCACGAACATCAAGGGCGGCTCCGCCATGACCCGCGACGAACTGATGAAGAAGGGCCTGAACAACTCTGCCATCCATGAGGACGTCATGATCGGCGCACCCGACACCCGCGTCATCGGTATCACCAAGAGCGGGGAAGAGGTCGCGATCTTCGAGAACGGTGAATGGGCATTCTAAACCGCGCCCCTGCGCCCATCGACACAGACCGCCCGGCGGCTGCGGACTTTGTGCGGGTGCTGGCGACCTGGGCCGTCGGCGCGTTCCACATCTGGCAGCAGAGCTGGTACGGCGGCGCAGCCCCGGCACACTGGCTGCGGGCGGGCAGCGTCGGCGTGGACCTGCTGGTCATGCTGTCGGCGTTCTGCCTGTTCCTGCCCTGGGCCAACGCGGCTGTGCGGAACCACCCTTTGCCGCGCATCCGCCCGGCAGAATTCTACCGCCGCCGCGCCCTGCGGCTGCTGCCCGCCTACTACGTCAGCCTGCTGTTCAGTCTGGTGCTGGCCGTGGCGCGGCGTGGGTGGAGCAAGGCGCTGGCGCTGGATCTGGCCGCCCACCTGGCGCTGACCCAGCAGCTCTACCGCCCGGCCTACCTGGCCTGCCAGCTCAACGGCGTGACCTGGACGCTGACGGTGTTTGCACTGTTTTATCTCGTGTTCCCGCTGCTGGCCCCGCTCTGCGCAAAATGGCCGCTGCCCACGCTGGCTGCGCTGGGACTGGTGCAGCTGGGGTACACGTGCTGGCTGCTGCCGCAGTACGGCAGCGGAGACTATTCTGCCCGGTTCAACCAGCTCCCGGCGTTCAGCGGGGTGCTGGCCGTGGGAGTGGCGGCGGCATGGGTGTTTGCCAAATTCGCCCACGGCGGCTGGGCACAGCACGTTCTGCCCCGCGCGGGCTGCACGGCGCTGGGGTTGGCGGCGCTCATCTGGCTGGATGCCGAAATGCGTGCCCAGGCTGCGGCGGCAGAGTACCAGCAGTTCCAGCTGATAAACCGGATGCCGCTGGTTCTTGCGGCTGCGGCGGTACTGGTGTGCTTTGGCCTGGGCCTGACCCTGCCCGGGGTGCTGCGCCGCGCCCTGCGTTGGCTGGCTGCGCTGACGTACAGCTTTTACCTGTGGCACCAGATGCTGACGGTCTTTTTAAAGTATGATCTGCATCTGCCCGCCTGGGCGGGGAACACACCGCCCAACCAGTTGGGGGACGCCGCCTGGATGCACCGGGCCGACCTGCTCTACTGGGCGGCCGCGCTAGCGGTAAGCGCTGCGGCGTATTATCTGATCGAAAAGCCCGCCGCAAATTTTATTGCCACCCATAAAACTGTATCCCAACCCCGGATGTAACAAAAAGGAGGATTGACCATGAAAAAGACCGTATTGACCGTATTAGCGCTGGCGGTGCTGCTGACAGGCTGCGCCAAGGGCGCGGACACCACCGACACCACGAACAACGTCCAGATGCGTGTACAGGATGGGTACATCCAGTACTACAACGGCACAGACTGGCAGAATCTGGTCAGCACCGATGAGCTGAAGGGTGAAAAAGGCGACAAGGGTGATAAGGGCGACCAAGGCGAGCAGGGTGTGCATGGCGAGCGTGGCCCGGCGGGTACCTCCACCGGCACGGCCGGGGCCACGGGTGCCACAGGAGCCACCGGCGCGCAAGGCCCCAAGGGCGATAAGGGAGACAAAGGTGACAAGGGCGACACCGGTGCACAGGGCCCCAAGGGCGATAAAGGTGACAAGGGTGACAAGGGCGACACCGCCGAGGTGACCCGTCAGTTCCAGATCTTTGTGGCGAAGGACAATACCCTGCAATATCAAACGAAGGATGTTGTGGAGGTCGTCGATTCCTCCGATGCAGAGCTTTTCACAGACACGGATGACAACGGAAAAACAAACTACACCGGGTTCGCGCTGAAAGAAAATGGTTGGGTCGATGTAAAGGTAAAATCCCAGAGCGGTGATACCTTTGCAGGTTGGAGCGACGGCGAGAAAAAGGAAACCCGCCGCATTACATACAGCGACGCCACGATTCTGTTTGCAAATTATTGGACTCAGACACCGACAACGGCAACGCCTGTACCGTCAACCCCTGTGCCGACCGCACCGGCTATTCCAACCCCTGAGCCAACAGCAACCCCTGAGCCAACAGCAATCCCTGAGCCAACAGCAATCCCTGAACCGACGGCGGCACCTACGCCGATAAAGAAACCAGATTCTGCGCCGACAGAAGCTGCGTCTGAGCTGAAGCGCCCCACCGGCAAGGGAAAATAACCCCCCTCCGCCGCCCCGGATGGGCCGTTTTTCCAAAACTCCGCAAAAAATGTGCGCTCAAAAAGCCCGATAACAGGCAATTCCGCCCGGCGGGGGCTTGCATTTTGCGCGGGAGTATGGTATATTCATAGTGTTCGATGATGATTTTACTGAAAGTGGGCCGCAAGGTCCGCTTTCTTTTTATGATTGGAGCATTTTAATTATGGCAAAACCCGGTAAAACGCAGCAGGGCAGTGCGGTCAAGGTCGTGGAAGCCCTCGTCCGCCCGGTCGTGGAAGGTATGAACCTGCGTCTGTGGGACGTCCGCTTTGAAAAGGAAGGCCCGGACTGGTTCCTGCGCGTGCTGATCGACCGCGACGAGCCGCTGGACACCGACACCTGCGAGGCTGTCTCCCGCGCCATCGACCCGCTGCTGGACGAGGCAGACCCCATTGAACAGAGCTATTATCTTGAGGTCGGCAGCCCCGGCCTGGGCCGCCGCCTGACCCGCCCCGAGCATTACGAGCAGCTCAAGGGCCAGAAGTGCGCCGCGCACCTGATCCGCCCCGATGAGCAGGGCCGCCGCGATTACGCGGGTATTCTGCAGGGGCTGGACGCCGACGGCAACGTGACCTTGACCGATGGTGAGGAAAGCTGGACCTTCCCGGTCAAGAGCGCGGGCTATGTCAAGCTCTGCGATGATGAAGATTTGTTCTGAATGGCTTCCCCCAAGGGAGGAGCAGTCAGCGGCTTGACCGCTGACTGATGAGGGGCAGCTTTGCCGAAGTCGCCCCTCATCCGGCCCTGCGGGGCCACCTTCCCCCAAGGGGGAGGGCAGAGCATTTTAAATACTGTATTGCGTGTACTTGAAATATAATTGGGAGGAAACCATAAAATGGCTACTGCTAACAACGAATTCTTTGAGGCTCTTGCTGCGCTGGAAAAGGAACGCGGCCTGCCCGCGGACTACCTGATCGAAAAGATCAAGGCAGCCATCGTCATCGCGGTCAAGAAGGACTACGA
>OJOH01001128.1_pt1 | contig 13058 bp, 10 predicted proteins | sample 1598201 | NCBI WGS metagenome assembly OJOH01 (sample SAMN03922462, study PRJEB24848) | human gut metagenome | isolation source: stool sample | host: Homo sapiens | place: Germany | collected 2009-11 | reverse complement strand
GTTTGCACCGTTTCCTCCATTATTTACAGACTGGTTCGTTCTAAAAAACGCCCGGCGGCAGATGGATCCATCTGCCGCCGGGCGGAGCCGTCTCTTCCGGCCTTTTCTCTTAGATATGCTCCTGGACCTGAGCCATCTCCTGGGCGATATTCAGGACATGGTCGCCGATACGCTCAAAGTCGGTGAGCAGCTCGGAGTAGATAATGCACGCCTCGTCGGAGCACTCCCCGCTGCGCATCCGCTCCAGGTGGCTGCGGCGGTAATCGCTGGTCATATCATCGATGCGCTGCTCCAGGGCAGACACCTCGCTGAGCCACTCCACATTCCCGGCCACCGGGGTCAGCAGGTAGTCCACGCACTCCAGGCATATATCCCGCATGGCGGCGATCTCCTTTTGCGCCGCGGGAGAGAAGGAGATATTCCGCTTGTTCAGCAGGCGGGTATAGCCAGCCAGGTTGTCCGCGTGGTCGCCGATTCGCTCGATATTGCCCGAGATAGTGAAGAAGCTGCTGACCACGGCAGAGGCCTTCTCATTGGTCTCATAGGCGATGAGGCGGGAGACATGGAGGGAGATCTCCTTATTCAGGAAGTCGATATACTCCTCCGTCTTTTCCACCTCAGCCAGCTCGTTCTCATCCCGGTTCAGCACCGAGCGGAAGCTGGCCTCCACATTTCCCTGGGCCATGAGCATCATGCGCCGCAGCTCATGCTGCATCTGGTCCACATAGATGGCAGACACGCCCAGGCCGCCGTCCTTGCTGCTGATCTGGATGGGGGTGAGGTACTCCAGGTGCATCTGGTCCACCTTGTCGCCGGGGCGGTCGGGCAGGATGCGCACCGCGGCCTTTGCCAGATAGTTACCCAGCGGCAGGAGCAGCAGGGTGGTGACGATATTGAAGCTGGTGTGGACCATGGCGATCTGCCCGGCCGGAGTGGAGGGCAGTATCCCGCTCAGACCGGCCACAGGGATCTGACCGTCGATCACATGGGCAATGGGGAACATGATGAAGAGGAACGTAAAGATGACCGTGCCGATCATGTTGAACATCAGATGGATGATGGTGGCCCGCTTGGCGCTGCGGCTGGTGCCGATGGAGGCCAGCACCGCCGTGATGCAGGTGCCGATATTCTGGCCGAACAGCACGAACACTGCGCTGGACAGCCCGATCACACCGCTGTTGGCCAGCGCCTGAAGGATACCCACCGAGGCGGAGGACGACTGGATCACCGCGGTAAAGCCGGCGCCGGCCAGGATCCCCAGCAGCGGGTTGGAGAAATTGGACATCATCTGGATGAACGCCTCCGACTCCCGCAGGGGGGACATGGCGCCGCTCATCATGTCCATTCCGATGAACAGCACGCCCAGGCCGGCCAGAATCTGGCCGAAGTGCTGGAGCTGGGGCCGCTTGACAAAGACCACCATGGCCACGCCGACGAAGGCGAACAGGGGAGCCAGCTCACCCACGTCCAACGCGATCAGCAGTCCGGTGACGGTGGTGCCGATGTTGGCGCCCATGATGATCCACACCGCCTGATTCAGGGTCATCATCCCCGCGTTGACAAAGCCCACCACCATGACCGTGGTGGCGGAGGACGACTGGATCACTGCCGTGATGGCCGCGCCCACCAGTACGCCCAGAAAGCGGTTGGCCGTCAGCCGCTCCAGGATCTGCTTCATCCGGCTGCCGGCTGCCGCCTCCAGGCCGGAGCTCATCATCTGCATTCCGTATAAGAACAGGGCCAGTCCGCCCAGCAGACTCAAAAAGTCCGTCATTTGCATCTTTCGATTTCCTCCTCTATCTCTTCTGGAAAACACACAGGATTATTGTCTCTGTTTCTTGAAAAAGTATAAAAAAAGGCATCGCCCACGGAGCGCAAAGCCGCTTCGCAGGTTATGCCTGTATCTTTCTGATTCGGTTCGTCAGGCTGATCCCCGCCAGCCCGGGCACAGACGCTTCCATGGCATTTCTACCTCTCTGTACTCTTTATCCACAACTTCTTACAGATACCATTATAGGGAAGCATCCCGCTTCCGTCAATAGATTTTACATGGACTTAACATTCTGATGACATTTTTCTCCGCTCTGGATAGAAAAGGCCGCTCTGCCGCTGGCCGAAAGGGGGCATATTCGACAACAGGTGAAAAAGCCGCGGACCGCCTCTCCGGCAGTCCGCGGCTCGCGGATGATTTTCAGCTTTTGAGGGATCAGCTCTGAGGCTTCTGGCTGTCCAGGTACTCGTCATAGGACATCATCCGGTCGATGAGTTTCCCTTCGGCGGTGAAGTCAAAGACCCGGTTACACACCGTCTGGATCAGCTGGTGGTCATGGGAGGAGACCAGCACATTGCACTTGACGGCCTCCAGGCCATTATTCAGGGCGGCGATGGACTCCAGATCCAGGTGGTTGGTGGGCTGGTCCAGCAGGAGCACGTTGGCCCCGGACAGCATCATCCGGGACAGCATACACCGCACCTTCTCTCCGCCGGAGAGCACCTTGACCGGCTTATACACCTCATCTCCAGAGAAGAGCATCCGGCCCAGGAATCCCCGGAGGTACTGCTCCTGGGGATCGTTGGAGTACTGGCGCAGCCACTGCACCAGGTTGTCCTCACAGCCCTCGAAGTAGGGGGTGTTGTCCTTGGGGAAATAGGAGAAGGTGGCGGTCTGTCCCCACTTCACTGTCCCCTCGTCGGGCTCCATCTCGCCGGCCAGGATCTTAAACAGGGCGGTGTGGGCGTTCTCATTGTCACCCACAAAGGCGATCTTGTCCCCGTGACCCACAATGAAGGAGACCTTGTCCAGCACCTTCACCCCGTCGATGGTCTTGGACACATCGGTGACAAACAGGATGTCCTTGCCCACCTCCCGGTCGGGGGAGAAGGCCACCCAGGGGTAGCGGCGGGAGGAGGCGGGCATCTCCTCCACCGTCAGCTTGTCCAGCAGCTTGCGCCGGGCGGTGGCCTGCTTGCTCTTGGACTTGTTGGCAGAGAAGCGGGAGATAAAGTCCTGCAGTTCCTTGATCTTTTCCTCGTTGCGCTTGTTCTGGTTCTTGATGAGCTGCTGCACCAGCTGGCTGGACTCATACCAGAAGTCATAGTTGCCCACATACATCTTGATCTTGTTGTAGTCGATGTCCACGATGTGGGTACACACAGTGTTGAGGAAGTGGCGGTCATGGCTGACCACGATGACGGTGCCGGGGAAGTCCAGCAGGAAGTCCTCCAGCCAGTTCACCGCATCGATGTCCAGGTTGTTGGTGGGCTCATCCATCATCAGCAGGTCGGGGCTGCCGAACAGCGCCTGGGCCAGCAGCACCTTCACCTTCAGGCGGGCGTCCAGGGTCGCCATATCGTTGTAGTGCAGGTCGGTGCCGATGCCCAGACCCTGGAGGATCCGGCTGGCGTCGGACTCAGACTCCCAGCCGCCCAGCTCGGCATACTCCTCCTCCAGCTGGCAGGCCCGCATCCCGTCCTCGTCGGTCATCTCCTCCTTGGCGTACAGGGCCTCCTTCTCCTTGCCGATGTCATACAGGCGCTGGTTGCCCATGATGACGGTATCCATCACATTGTAGGCGTCATAGGCGTTCTGGTTCTGCTTCAGCACAGACATCCGGGTGTTGGGCAGGATGGATACCTCGCCGGTGGAGGGCTCCAGATCCCCGGAGAGGATTTTTAGAAAGGTGGACTTTCCGGCGCCGTTGGCGCCGATGATGCCATAGCAGTTGCCACGCAGGAACTGCAGGTCCACATGGGAGAACAGCGGGGTGCCGCTGTAATTCAGGCTCAGGTCGGAAACAGTAATCATGGCGGGCTCCTTATTTCATGTATGATTCAGCTCATTTTACGCTTCGGGTACTATCTTACCATATCCCCCCGGCCTTGAACAGGGGCTTTTCGCAAAAATATCCCACAGCTTTCCCCTGTTTTCCGCTATTCCAGCTGATAAAACTGAATATTTTGGCCCACACATCCGCCGCGCTCACCCAGCTAGGGCGGACAGCCGCACCACAGCGGCCTCTCCCTCCTGCCGGGTCAGGCCCTCCTCCGGCCGGAAGCGGCCCTGCTCCGTCTCCATCAGTCCGGCGGAGCATACCCAGCGCACCGCCTCCCTGGACCAGGGCGCGGCCTGTGCCTCATCCTCCGGCGGCGTGCCCGGCTGCCCGGGCTCCAGCCCCAAAAGCTCCGCCGTGCGGAGCAGCAGGACGGCCGCCTCCTGGCGCGTCACGGGCCGGGCCGCCTCAAAGGCCCCCTCTCCCGTTCCGGAGGCCGCGCCGCTCTCCCGCGCCCAGCACAGCGCGGGGAGGAACCACTCGATCCCCAGCGCGTCAGAGAACGCCCCGCTCTCCGCCTCCGGACAGCCGGCCGCCTGCCACAGCAGGGCGGTCAGCCGTCCCCGGGTCAGGGGCGCTTCGGGATAAGCCCGCAACTCCAGCCGCTGGGGATGGGCCAGCAGCCACTCCACCGCGGTGTCCCGCCCCGCCAGCGTGTCCGCCATGGTCTGAGCCACGGTCACATCGGGCTCCAGGGGCTCCACGCCCCGTCCTGCGTCCGCGTCCAGCAGCCCCCCCAGGTCGATGTACTTGGAGGACACCCCCAGCCGCAGGCCGGAGTTGGGCAGCTGCCCGGAGCGCACCGCTCCAAAGTGGTCCACGCTCCCGCTGGCAGGCTCCCCCACCAGGGCCATCCCCATCTCCTGAAGCTCCACCGCGTTGATGATGGCGGAGGAGAAGGTGGCCTCTCCGATCAGGCCCACGCCCTCCAGCCCCCGGTCCATCTCCCGGCGCAGCCCCTGAAGCAGGGGCCAGATCACCCCGTCAGAGCCGCCGCCGTTGTTCCGCAGGTCCACGATCCCCCGCCGGTACTCCCCTGCCGACAGGTCCTGTTCCACCTGGGCGGCAAAGGTCTCCATGGGCAGCTCCGGGTCCTCCCGGCAGCTGTTGTACTGGATGTAGTAGGTCCCTTTGTTCAGAGGGAAGGCCAGGTAAAACCGGTCATGAGCCCCGGTGACAGGCTGGGACAGGCCATCGCTCAGGCGGACCAGGCCGGTCTGGCCCAGCTCCTCCGCTGGGACAGGAGACAGTACCAGCTCCCCTCCACCGGCCAGAGTCAGCTCCAGGGGCCCTCCCTCTTGGACCAGCCCCAGATACTCATAAAACTCCGCCACGTTGCAGCTCTGGCGGTACTGCCGCCGCAGCTTTACCCCGTTGTCCGCGCTGAGCACCGTCCCAAAGGCGTCCGCTGTCTCCTCCATGCTCCTACCGTTGACGGCGGTGACCTCCCGGCCCAGCAGCTCCCGGCGCTCCGCCGGCGCGGCGCTCAGATACCAGCGGCCGTCCCGGTGCAGCAGAGACATGGGGTAATAGTGGACCGTCTGGCTCAGGCTCCCGCCCAGGGCCAGGGTGGTATGGGAGTCCCCCGCCAGTGCGGTCAGCGACTGAAGCTCCAGGGCAAAGGTGAAGTCGTCTACCTCCTCCAGCCCGGCCTCAATGGCCGCCTTCCGCTCCAGGAACTGCCCCTCCGGCGTGTTGGCAAACAGGTCCGGGTGAGCCCTCTCCAGGGTCTGATACAGGAACTCCAGGTCCTCCCTCCGTGCCGCCGCCTCTCCCTCCGCCGGGGCGGCACAGGCGGGGACCGCCAGGCTCAGGGCCAGCAGGGCGGCCAGGACGCCCCTCCATGAATGACGCATCTCGTCTCCTCCTTGTTCGATTTTTTCTCAGTATAGCAGGGGAATCTGAAACGGCCATAAAGTCATTCTTAAAATTTGCTGAAGTTCTGCGGCTGGATTTTCCCGCTTTCCTGTGGTATGATAGGTCCATCCGAGCCCGCCCTCCCCCGGAGGGCAGGGACACAGCACACGCGGGCCGCGCGGCCTTCCGCCCGGTCCGTTCTGGAGGGAATATCATGTCCTGCAAAGAGGAGTTTATTGAGATTTTCAAAGAGAAGATCACCCGCCCCGGGGCGGACGCCCTGCTGAATTACCTGGAGAACAAAAGCGACTTCTTCACCGCCCCCGCCTCCGCCCGGTACCACCTGGCCTGTGAGGGCGGGCTGTGCGAGCACAGCCTGAACGTGTACCACTGCCTGGTGGACTATCTCCAGCGGGAGCGGGTCCAGGAGCTGTACGGCCTGGAGTACAGCGAGGAGTCCGTGGCAGTGGTGGCCTTGCTCCACGACCTGTGCAAGGTAGGCTGTTACAAGAAAACCTTCCGCAACGTGAAGGACGACGCCACTGGGAAGTGGGAAAAAGTACCCTCCTACCAGTTTGACGACCCCCTCCCCTACGGCCATGGGGAGAAGTCGGTGTACATCGCCAACGGCTTCATCCGCCTCACCCGGGAGGAGGCCATGGCCATCCGCTGGCACATGGGCTTCTCCGGTCCGGAGGACCCCCGGACCGTGGGCCAGGCCCTGCAAAAATACCCCCTGGCCTTCGCCCTGGCCACCGCCGACATGGAGGCCAGCTACTTCCTGGAGGGAGAACATTGAACCGATCTAAAACGCCGCCGTGCCCAGTCCGATCAAGACTGGAGCACGGCGGCACATTTTCTTTTATCAGGCCAGCGTATAGGCCCAGAGATTGCGGATCTGGGGGGCCAAGGTGTCATAGTCCCACAGCTTCTCACTGTTGGCGCGGCGGTTGGGGTCGTTGACACGGAACTTCCCGTCCTCCACCCCGGTGATCAGAATGAAGTGGCCCGAGGTGGTGAAATCGCCGGGGCCCACGCTGCACACGATGGGCTGTCCGTCCTCCAGGGCCCGCACAATGACGGAGCGGTCCAGAGGAAGCTCCCGGGCCACAAGGCCGAAGTGCTGGCAGCCGGTGGACATCAGCTCCCACTTGGAGCCCGCGCCCTCCACATAGTATCCCGCCTCGTCCGCGTACTGGGCCACTGTCCAGGGGGTGACCGACCCATCCCCGGTCAGTCCGCATACCACCATAGCCAGGGCGGTGGGGCCGCAGCCGTTCAGGGCCATCAGGCCGTCGCCGTAGGTGGCGCAGCCCCAGCGGGGGTCCCACTGCATCAGCAGGGGGAAGATCCCCCGCTCCACCTCTCCCACAGAGCTGGCGGGCTGGGCGTCCTTCTCCTGGGGGTAGCGGACCACAAAATCCAGTGCCTCCGGGTTGCGGACCGCCAGCTCCAGCAGTTCCTCCGGATAGTCCTCCGGACAGGCCAGAAGGGCCTCCGCCGCCGGCTCCTCCCGGGCCAGCGACTGAAGCTGCTCCAGTAGCTCCGTCCCCGGCTGGAAGGGCGTCTGGGTCCCGCCTCCCCCGGAGACCGCGGCGGGGGGAGCGCCATCCCACAGCTTTCCCGCCCCCAGGAGCAGCAGGGCGCACACACCCAGCACCGCCGCCCACCGGAGCGCTCCCGAACACCGCCTCGGGCGGCTCCTCCTCCGGGTCCGGCGGGAGGGGTTCTCCGTCCGGTGGGAGGGCTCCCAATCAAACCACTCATCATATTCAGAAGATCTGCTCCGGCTCATTGCACCGCCCCGCTTTCCGTTTGTTCCGGAACAGAGTACACCCTGGAGTTTAAGTTTCCCGGTAGAAATTCTTAAATTCTATTAAAATTTGCAGACAGAAAAACAGCCAGGCAAGAAGGACATCCGCCCTTCTGCCTGGCTGTGGCTTTCTGTTTCCTCCGGTTCAGTCCGGATAGATCTGTTCCAGCCGCTCCACAATGTCGCCGATGACGCCGTCATCGCAGTGGCACAGGATGGTCGCGCCCCAGTCCTTCACCTCCTGGGCACAGTTGGCCGGGGCAAACGGGATGGCGGACAGGGCCATCATGGGGATGTCGTTCTGGTTGTCCCCCACGCAGTAGAGGTTTTCCCGGGGAATATGGAGCATCTCCAGCAGCCGGGCCACCATCCCCCCCTTGGTGCAGCCCCGGTGGGTGATCTCCAGGTAGAAGCGGTTGGAGAAGACGGCCTCATACCGGCCGGGACAGTGCTGCTCCAGCCACTCCCGGGCCCGGAGCAGTACGTCATACTCCTGCTGTACGATGGCCTTGGTCCAGGGCGCGGGCATATCGGGAATATCCCGTACCTCATAGTCTGTGCCCACCTTCTTCATGTGGGCATCGGTGATGGCGTTGGGGCGGTACACATAGATGTCCTCCCCGTGATAGGTCTCCAGCCCCAGGGAGGGCATGGCCGCCATCAGCGCCTGAAAATCCGCCGGAGCCCGGTCGTCCAGCAGGGTCTGGACCAGCATGGTCTCCGTCTGGAAGTCATAAATGGCCGAGCCGTTGGACAGCACCACCGGGGCGTTGATGGGGGCCAGATGGACATACGGGGCAAAGGTGCGGTGGGCCCGCCCGGTGGCCACCGTGAACCGGCCGCCCTGGCCGATCCAGCGCCCAAGGGCGTCCAGATTCCGGGGTGGGATCCGGTGGTGTGAGTCATAGAGGGTGTCGTCAAAGTCGCTGACCAGCAGCAGGCCGTCAAATTTGCCCATGGGGCGCTCCTTTCCGCCCCGTGGGGGCGTTATTGAATGTCCTGTCCCAGGATATACCGCTTCATCGGCCTGTACAGCAGCGCGGCGATGGCCAGGGCGATCACCGTGTTGGGCAGCATATAGGAGCCGTTGTAGACGATAGAGTAGAAGGAGGGGCTGGTGAAGGTCCAGTTCATAAAGGCGGTGGGGACCAGGATCTTATAAATGGTCACCCCGCTGATATAGTGGACCAGGAACCGCCCGGCACAGCCCACCACCGTGCCGGCGAAGATGCCCCAGGGCTTGCCCTTGAACAGGCCGGCCAGCCCCAAGGGGGTAAAGGCCAGCAGGTAATCCAGCAGCATGGACTGCCAGCCCCAGGCGTAGGCGCCGTCAAAGATCAGCTGGAGCAGGCCGAACACAAAGCCGGCCATCAGGCCGGGGACGGTCCCCCAGCGCACCGCGAACAGGATGATGGGAAACATGGCGGGGGTGAGGGAGCCGCCATTGGGCAGCTCCATGAGTTTGAGATAGCTGAGGATCTGGGCCAGGGCCACCATAACGGCGGCCTCGCACAGCATCCGGACCGAGAGATGGGTACGAGTCATTGTCTTTTCCTCCTGAAAATCGATGTACCGCAGCACATCCCAACGGGTGTAGTGCGGTACGAAAGAAAGGACAATGTCAAGCATTTCCATTCACTTCCTACGCCGGCATTACCCGGATCAGGTGTAAGGGACTGAGGGCGGCGTACTCGCCCTCTATCTCAGCCGGGAATGGCTCCCAGCGCCCCTGTGTTGGAGTTGTCTGCGGTTTTCTTTATTTTATACTGCCTGTCAGCTTCTGTCAAGCGCCCCCCAGAGCACAAAGGGGACAAAAGGGCCCGGGGGCGCGCCTGCGCGGCCCCCGAGCCCTGTGCTCTGTTTGCGCGGTCCCGCCGCGCCGGACATTGGACGCTCCTCTTACACGTCCAGCTGCTCCGCCACGCCCTCCAGGTAATTGACGGGAAGAGTCTCCGCCTTGCCCATATCGATGGCGGCGGCCAGCTCTGGGTCGATGGGCAGCTGGGCCAGCAGGGGCAGCCCCAGCTGCATGGCCTCCTGCTCCAGGTGGCTCTCGCCGAAGATGGCGTGCTTGGCCCCGCAGTCGGGGCACTGGTAATAGCTGTAATTCTCAATGAGGCCCAACACGGGGATGGACATCATCTGCGCCATGTGGACCGCCTTGGTGACGATCATGGACACCAGATCCTGGGGGGAGGTGACCACCACGATGCCGTCCACCGGCAGGGACTGGAACACCGTCAGGGGCACGTCGCCGGTTCCGGGGGGCATATCCACAAACAGGTAGTCCACGTCGCCCCAGATGACGTCCGTCCAGAACTGCTTCACCGCCCCGGCGATCACCGGGCCGCGCCATACCACCGGGTCGGTCTCGTTCTCGGTGAGCAGGTTGAGGCTCATAATCTCGATGCCGGTTTTGGTCTCCGCCGGGTAGATGCCCAGCTCGCTGCCCTCGGCCTTGGTGTGGACGCCGAAGGCGGTGGGGATGGATGGGCCGGTGATGTCGGCGTCCAGCACCGCCACCTTGCGGCCCCGCTTGGCCATGGCGGTAGCCAGGGAGGCGGTGACGGTGCTCTTGCCCACGCCGCCCTTGCCGCTGACCACGGCGATGACCTTTTTGATCTTGGATTTTGCGTTGGCCGGGGCCTTCAGGTCCCGGGAGGAGCAGTCCGCTCCACAGGAGGAACAGTCGTGCGTACATTCAGACATTGGAAACGTCTCCTTTCTGCCCACACACAAAAAAGGAGGGCATCAAAAAATTCTTTTCAAAACCGCGGGCGCGGCTGAAAGCAAAAGAAAACTCATTAGGGGACCAGGGTGTTCTCCGCCGGGAGCTGCCCCTGTCCATCCTGGGCTGTGAAATAATACTGAAGGATCTCCGCGGCGATGGACGCCAGGGAGGAGCCGCTTCCGCCCTTCTCCACCGCGATGGAAATGGCGATCTGCGGATCGTCGTAGGGAGCGTAGCAGACGAACACGGCGTTGGAATTGCTCTGTCCGTTGACCTGGGCGGAGCCCGTCTTGGCCGCCACCGGAACGGGGACATTCTGAAATACCGCGGCCAGGGAGCCGTCTCCGGTGGTCATGTTGTGCATCCCACGGGTGACTGCCGCCAGGTTCTCCGGCTTCATCTCCACCGTTCCCGCCACCTTCGGCTCCGCCGCGTAGGAGACCTGAGAGAAGTCCCCTGACTTCACCATTTTCAGCAGGTGGGTGGCATAGCGCGTCCCCCCGTTGGCCAGGGTGGAGATGTAATTGGCCAGCTGGATGGGGGTGACCTGGGTGCTCTCCTGGCCGATGGCCACGGACAGCACGTTGCCCTCGTACCACGTGCCCCCCAGGGACTCTGTAAATTCCGGGCTGGCCACCACACCGGCCTTCTCGGACAGCTCTACTCCTGTCTTTTGGCCCAGGCCGAACTTGGCGGCGTACTTGTCCAGATTCTCGATGCCCACCCGCCGGCCAACGTCATAGAAGAAGTAGTTGCAGGACACCTCAATGGCGTCGGACACATTGACCGGTCCGTGGGTACGCCCATACTGGCGGTAGATCCAGCACTTCGGCTGGGGCGTGGGCCAATAGGTATACTGCCCCTCGTCCCGGATGATGGTGGAGGGGGTGATGATCCCCGTCTCCAGACCGGCGATGGCGCTGATCATCTTAAAGGTGGAGCCGGGGGGATACAGGCCGTTGAAGGCCCGGTTATTCAGGGGCTTCAGCGGGTCGGCCAGCAGATTGTTATAGTCCTTCCGAAAGTCGGGCAGGGAGTAGGTGGGATAGGAGGCGGAGGCCAGGATCTCCCCGGTCCGCACATCCTCCACCACGCAGGCCGCGCCCTCCACCGTGTCGCTCAGCCCGGGGACCCGGGCGGCCAGGGTGTCCTCCACCTTCTGCTGAAGGCCTAGGTCGATGGTAAGGAACACGTTGCTCCCAGGCTGGGGAGCCAGACTCTCCCCCGTCTCCTCGTCCGTCAGCCACTGGGCGGAGATGATCTTTCCGTTCTCGTTGCGCTCCAGGGCCTGCTGCCCTGGCGTCCCGTGGAGGTACTCCTCAAAGGCGGACTCCGCGCCGGAGGCCCCCACTGTGTCGTTCATATTATAGCCGTCCTTCTCCTGATAGGCCGGCCAGGTCTCTTTGGTGATGGGGCCGGTGTAGCCCAGCAGGTGGGCGGCGTACTCCGTCTCATACTTGCGCACTGAGGCGGTCTCGATCTCCACCCCCTGGAGGTTCAGCTCCTTCACCCGGGTGATGAAGTCCACATCCACATCCTCAGCGAAGTAGTAGGGGGGCCAGTCCGCGATCCGGCTGCGGTAGTAGAGTTCATACAGCACCCCGGCCACCGCCCGGGCGTCCTCCGGATCCATGTCCCCCAGATTCAGGGTGGGTACGGTCTCACCCGCCGCCTTGGCGGCCTTCTCATCCACCGCCCCCTGCCCCTTGATGCCCAGGTCACGGAACATCTCGCCCAGCAGCTCCTCAGCGGTGGGCAGGCGATAGGGCTGGGGTTCCTCCTGGGGCACCTCCTCCTTCCGGAGGCCCACCAGAGTCAGAAGGCGGTCCCACAGGCCGGGCTCCTCCTGGCCGGCGGGATCCCGCTTTGGGACCTCCCCCGCCGCCAGCTCCTCCGGATCCTCGATCCACCCCATATAGACCGCCAGACGGCCCAGCCGGGTCATCTGATATTCCGTCTCCCCCGCCTCGTTGGTGGAGGCGGTGTAGAAGGGGCGCTCCTCCGTATAGGTGAAGGGGGCGGAGGCGGAGATGGGCAGGGTGTCCGCCCAGGTCACCCCCTCCTCCCGGGCGACACGGATCAGGGAGAGCAGATTGGCGCAGCGCTCCTCCGGCTCCCCCATACGCCCCATGTCCAGGGTCACCCGATAGGAGATCTCATTGGAGACCAGTACCTTGCCGTTCCGGTCCAGGATCAGCCCCCGGCTGGCGGGGACGTCCTCGATCTCGGCCACCCGGGCCACCGCCTGGGCGGCGTACTCCGGCCCGTTGGTATACTGGATGCTGTACAGGTTGGAGCACAAAACGGTGAGCAGCAGGACCAGCACCAGCGCAGAGGGGATGCTGCTGTTTTCCGTTTTGTCGCAGGGACGGTGGCGCAGCCAGGCCACCAGATGGTCGCACAGCATGGCCGTGAAAGCCGCCGTCAGGCACAGCACCGCAGGGCGCGCGCCGTAAAAATAGGTCGACAGTGCCAGCAGCGGCAGCGTCATAAACACGATGTCCCGGTTCGCCTCATAGGCGCTGGGGGGCTGCAGGGGCAGCGCAGTCTCAGGGCTCATAAAAGTCGCCTCTTTTCGTTTTGGGTTAAACGGGGCCGCCGGCGGCCGCACGCAGGCTCCTTCCGGGCGTCCGGCTTTCCGGGCCGGCCCGCACAAAGCCAGGCTTCCGCCTATACGCACGCGGCGCGGATGGCCGACATTGCGGCGGCGGGATCCTTTGCGCCGAACACGGCACTGCCCGCCACAAGCACGTTGGCCCCGGCAGCCGCACACAGCGGCGCGGTGGCTGCGTCAATGCTGTCTCTTATACACATCTGACGCTGCCGA
>OJOH01001116.1_pt1 | contig 13167 bp, 10 predicted proteins | sample 1598201 | NCBI WGS metagenome assembly OJOH01 (sample SAMN03922462, study PRJEB24848) | human gut metagenome | isolation source: stool sample | host: Homo sapiens | place: Germany | collected 2009-11 | reverse complement strand
CGGCATACGAGATTGCCTCTTGTCTCGTGGGCTCGGAGATGCGTATAAGAGACAGCAGTGGAGGTTCAGAATATTGAACATCGAATGTTTGATGCGATCCAAAACGGGGAACTTGATTCTGCACGAGCGTTCATTACACAGTTATCCAAAATGACAAATGGTTCTCATCCATCAATAACAGAAGCACGGTTGCTAGTGCATCGTCTTAGTCAGAAAACGGGTAAATAAGCTATGAAACAGATTATTAAAAAGCCGGAACCTGCATGGTTTATTGCTTGGAAAGATAACTTTTGTAGAATCAATGGGCGTGATCCTCTTTATGCTGACTTTCGGAAAACGCAAGAATGGCAGGACCTCATTCAGGTCCTGCTACAAGAGCAGGGCTACATATGCTGCTATTGTATGAAACGAATTGAGGGTTGGGATTCACACATTGAACATTTTATCCCGAGAAATATTAGGAATACTGACCCACATTCGGTTCGTGCGGAAAATGTTGAACTAAAATATGACAATATGTTCGAGTCCTGTAATGGAGAGCATGGAGATTGGAGTCATTGTGGTCGCTACAAGGATAGAGAAGATAGTTTAATGCTTCTTTCGCCAACAGAAGAAAAGCTCGACGAACATTTTCGATACACTATGGACGGACATATCACTGCAGCTAGTGATCTTGATAGCCAGGCAATGACTACTATCCGAATATTAAACCTTGATAGCTTTGAGCTAAAAAGGCATCGTCAAACTGCTATATATACAGCTGTGCGCAATGTATATGATCAAGCTTCCAAAGATGAATTAATTCAACTTTATCTAAGCAAGGACGATGAGGGGGCTTTTGCTCCATTTTGCATGGCGGTTGTTTGGGCCTTACAGAATTATAAAATCTAAATATCCAAAGAGTATAAAATACTTTAATTTGATTGTTTTGATTTAGATTTCATAATGAACTCAGTGCTTGATAGCAGGCATATGAATTTTTAACAAGCAATAAAGAAAGAATATCGCCTGCTGAAATCAAAGGTTTTTCAGCGGGCGATATTCTTTCTTTCAAGGTTCCTACTTCGGATATTTGCCATAGGCGTTTTTCCAATTTTCAGCCGCTTTCATGAAAGCAGCATAATCATGGGCGCGGATGTACTCCAGCGCCTGCTTGTATTTGGCGTATTTGTAGCCAGACTGGTTGATAAACGCCTGAATAATCTCACAGCGGTCATATTCCTCGCAATCTGCGCAGGTGATGTGACCTCTGGTCAGGCAGCATTTCTTCATCCTGCATTTGGCTCGGCTCAAATCCCGGGAGCCGTCTAGATACCCTGACTTGCAGCCCTTGCAGGTCTTCTGATATTCCCGGCAGGTGCCACAGTAGGCGCCGCAGCAGCCGATTTCCTCTGTGCCCTTCATCGGGAGGAGCTCCCTTCAGAGCCATAGATCTTCAGAAAATCTCTAATGCTTTCTTCGACCGCACGAAGGGACTGCTCATCGCCGTATTTGATATTGATGCATCGCTTTCCCTTTTTGCAGTTAGGAAGACTCTCTGCTAAATGATTCAGAAACTCCTCATCAGAAAAATGGATGGAGAAATGATTTTTCGCTGCGGAGACCGCCACATATCCCTCATTCATCTTTTTCCCCACCAGCCACATGGGCATAGAGAAGGAGATCTTATTGGTCAGCTGAGGATATTCCGCATTCATAAATTCAATGAATGCGCAGGTATGTCGCTGCTGCTCTTCATTTAACGATGCCACATACTCGGAAACAGAAGCTACACCCATGTTATACCTCCACGGTCCATAAATACCAATAAAATTAAGCGATAAATGCAGAAAAACCGCCATTTCGGACGGTTTTTCTGACAAAGTTGGTCCGAGTGGGGAGACTCGAACTCCCGGCATCTTGCTCCCAAACGTGTGTCGGAACTTTCAAACGGCACTCTATCGCTCTCTTTGGCCCTTTCCGCCGCTCCGGCAATTCCTCTTTGACACTCTTTTGCCCTGCGTGTTTCAAGCAAAACTTTCTCCTTTTGGGATGGGTGTGGGATTGGATTCTGTATATTAAAAGATGTTCCGCCCGGGTTGAGGGGCAATGGCAGGCTGGATCACCTCAGTGGAGGGGCGCAGGAATTGCGTCGCATAAACAAAGAATAAAGCCCCCACCGGCAGTCTGAGCGCAGCCCGTCTCCTCGCAAATCAACGGCTGTCTCCCCAAAGTTATTTCCATTCTACCATGCCGCCGTACAAAAGACAACAGAGGCTTACACAGGGCGATAAAGTAGTGGCTATTTCTCTCTTTCTGTGGTATTGTTCGTTTGCCAAAAGGAGGCGACGACATGCAGAAAGGAAATAGCTATACGGTAGGCCAGTGGTGCGACCGCTGGTTCTGCGAGAACCAGGGCAGATGGAGCGGCAGCACCGTGGGCGGATACCACAACCTGATCTACCGCCACATTCTCCCCGGAATCGGGGATATCCGGCTGTCAGAGCTGTCAGAAGGCACCGTCACCAGCTTCTATAACAGCCTTCAGAACCAGGGACTCAGCACCAGAAGTGTCTGGTGCGTCCATCTGCTCCTGCGGCGCTGCATGGACGAGGCGGCCCGTGACCAGCGCATTCCTTACAACCCGGTGCGGCTCTGCCGGGAACCACAAGCAGAAGCATATAAAACAGCCCCTTTGCGCCTGGGGCAGCTCCAGCGGTATCTGAATGCGGCGGAACAACTGGGCGCACTCCCTCTCATCTACACAGGACTCTCCAGCGGCCTGCGGCAATGTGAACTTATCACCTTGTCGTGGGCCGATTTTCATATCCGCTGCCGGTACATCCTCAAGGGCCAGCGGCTGCTGACCCTCAACAGCAGGGCGGAGCATCTTCTGGAACGGATACCGGAAACCGGCTGCTATGTATTCCTCAACCCCAAGACCGGAGCGCCGTATCAGCTCCACGAGTTCTACTACCTGCACAAGCGGATACTCAAGCAGGCGGGCCTGCCGTGGGTGGCCTTCCGAAATCTGCGGCGCCAGTGCAGGGAGGTGGGAATATGACGCTGAGAGAGTATGTCCTCCGCTGGCAGGAGGCCTATGACAAGCCCCAGAGCCGTCCGACCACATACGCAGCCCACGGCTACATCTTCAAAAACCACATCGTCCCCGGATTAGGGGACATACCGCTCTCTGAATTGACCGCAGAGCAGGTGGGAGATTTCCTGGAGGAGCGCAGGCGCTATGGCGGTCACCGCCCGGAAAGCCCTGAGTACCCAGGGCTGGGGGAGCATACCATGCGACACATCCACCGTCTGCTCCAGCAATGCTTGGATCAAGCGATGCGGGATGGCTTAATAGCGGAAAATCCCGCCCGAGCGTTTCACTATCCAAAGCCAAAGAAGGTCAGCGCCAATGTGCTGACGCCAGCAGAAGTGGAGGATTATCTGGATGCGGCGGATCGGCTGGGCCACCTCCCCATGTTCCTGCTGGCGCTGACAGCAGGACTTCGGCAGGGAGAACTGATCGCCCTGAAGTGGAGCGACCTGGATGTAAAAGAGCGGACGCTGACCATCACCGAGAAACGCTCAGTGGAACGGCGGGAGCTGGTGGAGTACGAGGGCGGCACCAGGATCGTCAGCCTGACCCCGGAAGCGGTTGAACTCCTGTGCCTGGAACATGCCAAACACCCAGGAAGTCCACTCATGTTCATGCACCCGGCCACCCAGCGGCCCTACTCGCCCCAGATGGTGCGTCGGCTGCACAATGAGATCATCCAAGAGGCTGGGCTGGATCACATCAGGTTCGTAGATCTCCGGCACACCTGCGCCGTCCTATCTCTGCAAAACGGGATGGACACGAAAGAGGTATCACAGATGCTGGGCCACTTCAGAACCGCAATGACCCGGCAGAACTATGCCCCTTACTTGGACCGCCCGACTGCCAAGAACGAGAATGAACCCACCGAAGCGTCTCGGGAGGAACTGCGGCAGGCGGCAAATATTCTTGATAATCTTCTGAAATTCTGATGGATATTCTGCGGAAGGTGTGGTATATGTTTGGGTCACAAGGAGATGATGACGATGGAAAACGAACTGCTCAAGGGGCTGTATGACTGCTTCTATACTCCGCCGGAGCTTTCCGAACAGGAGAACGAAGTGGAGGAGTGCCACAAAGCGTTGATTGCAGCTTTGGAAAAACCGGAGCGAAAACTTGTGCTGCGGATCATCGACGCCCAAAACTATATCACAGAACAGACCTCCCTCGACAGTTTTATTGCCGGCTTTGAACTGGCGTGGAGGCTCTCAATAGAACTGCACAACGATGAAAGCGAGCGCCCATTCTCCTGTCGGACCAGGAGAACGGGCGCTCGTTTCGCATCTGATGAGGAGCCGGAATGAAAAACAGTCCGATCTGTGAAGTGCCACAGACCGGACTGTTTTGTTTAGTCAAATCCGTCGAAATAAGGGTTTTCCGTTAAAAGAGTTTACATGGTCGCATCTGAATGATTCTTGTTATCCTCTTGTAGGATGAGAGCAGGATAAGCGCTTGTCCGGGAATGAGAAATCGCCATGAAAACGCTAATGCTCTATGTCCTGAATAGTATGGACAAGAATATCAAATGCCGAGGAGGCAATCAAACTACCATTCAAGACTTCGATAAAATATTTTTGCAAAAGCGAAAAAACATAGACGAAAGCGCAATTTTATGATAAAATATTCTCGTTTTCAAACCGAAGCATCAATTTTCGGGCGATTAGGGCCGCTGGCCAATGATCACCTAACTTGTATGTGCCATCTATTTCGTAAATGACAAGGGGTAGTATAATGGATACCAATATCGGTATAAAAGGACATTTCAGCTACAACAAGTTGTTCAAACTGCTGATTGATAAGGGAATCAAGAAAAAAGGCCTCTGCGAACTGGCTGGAATCAGTGCGACCTCTCTTGCGAAACTCGGTCGCGGCGGAAACACCAATACCGAAATCCTTTGCAAAATCTGTTGCGCCCTCGACTGTGATGTAGGAGACATCATGGAGTTGGTGAAAGAATAATCGGAGAGAGGTCTTCATTCATGCTAAATCGGGAAATCCCTTTTAGACCAAGGCTCGAAGGTGATTTTCGTATCCGGTTTTACAATGCGGTATCCAGAATAACTGAGAACACGACTCTGGCCGATATCGAAAACATTGCGGATGAGGAAATCAAGTGGGTAACTTCAGAATGCACCTTCAATCTTGATCAACGAAAAAAATATAGAGCAGTTTGGTTCCTCTTTAGGGACCTTATCCATGCTTCGTGGAAGGCGTTATATAGAGATGGCGTCCTTTACATGAACCTCCCAATCCTCAACGGAAATTCTACCCATGATGGGTCTGCCCCCGAGGTAAAGCAGTTACTGCGGAGTTGGATGAGTGAGAGCCGACATGAGCGTCTGCTTACTTTTATCGACTTTATTAAGCATATGGAGGCCCGGAACTCTGCCGGACACGATATTTCCGAACTTATTGCAGACGGTCCTGAACTTGCCAACCGGATAGAACAGGCGCATGCAGGAAGGATCAGTATTAAGCAGGCAGTCCAGCCATATCTTCAACTCGTTACGGAAAACGAACGAGACCAGTTCACCGGCCTTAAGATATCAGAGATTTGGAGGTATTTCCGGCTGACATGGTCAACGCCTTCCGAGACTACTCCCGGAAGAACAATGCAATATCTTATCAGGGATGCTGCCCACCCTATGCATGCAGTAATGGGAATAGCATCTCTGGAAAACTGTGCTGTACAGATTACTTGTAGAGATGATTATATTGGCTGGAACCAGCATGCTTTTATCGAGAATATCCTCACTCTATCCGGCGATGATGCTCGTCTTGAGTTCCAGCGTCTGCTGGGATATATCGAGGATGGTATCTCTGGCATCGACTATTCCGAACTTTGTACGGAAATGACGGTTAGGAACCCAACGGATGAAGATATCCGTATGCTTCTTGATTTTGCAGCAAATGCAGAGCAGCAGCGTCAGGATTCGCTCAGAAATTCTTCCGAAAACGGATACGACGATGATGAACGAAGCGAACTCGGAAGCATATCTACAAAAACAGAGCAAGCCCTTTACAACAGAAAGCGGGCCGAGCAGCTTGCGAGATTGTTGATCGCCAAGAAAACACTCACTGACATTGTAAACGATCCCGATTATGATGAGAACTGGATTAATTTCTGTAAAAGTGAAACTGGTAGTTCTGTAATTCGCAATGCCCTCGTTGCTCAAAAAACCAAGCACATCGGCTCAAGTCTAATGGAACTGAATGTTTGTGGGGCAATCCCGCCGTACAACGAAATCTTGGGTGGGAAACTCGTTGCTCTGCTTGCCACTTCCCCCCAGGTCGTCCATGACTATAAAACCCGATATGAAAACAAAGCCAGTGAAATTGCCAGCAGACTCAAAGGACAGCCAGTGTGTCGTCCAGCAGAACTTGTCTATGTCGGCACTACATCTTTATATTATGTTGGCTCGAGCCAGTATAACCGGCTTAAAATCCCCGGCGAGGTATTTGGATCGGACTTCGATGTCGTTTGGAAACGGCTCGGAATGACGATTGGCTTCGGCACGATGCATATCAGCAAGGCCACAACTCTTAGTCTCACCGAGGCGACAAGTGACGGATTTAACCGGATCAATCATGTGTTTGGCGAGGGTGCCAGCCCCAAAATGCGCCTTCTCACAATGGCAATCCGGGAACTTATCGAGGCCACAAATGAGGACTCAAAGGATTTCTCGAAGCACGCCATGTCGAGAATCGTATATGGAGCCTGTCTTGCATCTAATGCATCGGATTACCTATTGGGAAAAGATGATAGACCGCATTACTACACCGATATGGAGCAGTATGAGGCTGGAACGCAAAAAATTATAGATTATTGGTCTGAGCGTTGGCTTTCCAGCAGGCTGAATTATGAACCAATCTATGAGCGGATACGGGCGTTTGATAAAAATGCATTTATGGTCGGAAACCAAATTGATGGAGAAAAAGAGTGGAGTTTTCCCCAATTGGAGGTGGCACAAATGCCAGCGAATGACGAAACAAAAGCAGGGCTCCAATTCGTTCGTGACTTCTATCGTGGTTCAAGCGGGTATGCGGATCACATTGCTCCCGAACGCCTATCTCTCATCCACCTGAAAACCAGACTCGATTCTGCGATTATTGACGCGGCAAAGAACGGAAAAGACATTGTCCTTACGGGCAATCCGGGCGACGGCAAGACACACATTATCAGGATAATAAAGCCCGCATTGGAAAAACTGGGCAGGCCCATTGAAATCGTTCTTGATGCCAGTACGCTATCAAATCGAGAGATTTTTGATGGCTGGGTCAATGCTCATGATAACGGGAAAGCGTTTGTTATTGCGATTAACGCTGCTGTACTCTACTCCGTGAATAAAGAGTACGGTAGTGCTTTTGCGCCCATTTCCGAGGCATATCGCGCAATGACATCCTCAATCGTTTTTCATAACGAGGAGTGCGATCCTGAAAGCGTGGTCGTATTTGATCTCAGCAAACGCGAGGTTCTTACTCCGGAGGTGCTTGCCCAGGCGATTACTAAACTCACCTCGAAAGAGCATTATAAAGAGTGTGACGGATGCCCGTTGCACAATGACTGCGTCGTTACAAAAAATCGTGCTTTGTTAAACGGTGCTCTGTTCCAGAAACGGCTGTCTATCGTCTTGGAACGAGTGGTTCTTCAAGGGTATCACGCAACGCTGCGAGAGGTGCAAAGTCTTATTGCTTTCCTGCTCTTTGGCAACCGAACCTGCAAACAGTTGAATCAGACAGCTGGTAATGATGAATATGATATCGCCAATCTGGTCTATGCGGGTAAGGGCGGACTGTTCGACGCAATAAGGCGCAGTATCGATCCGGTCAAGATCTCGCACCCACTTTGGGATGAGAAAATCATCCTGAACGATCTCGAGGCAGACTCATGGGCGGAGAATTACAAGATTCCTGCAGAGGCCATCGCCTACGATAATGATAAGTTGTTCAAACTCCGTAAAAGACAGTTCTATTTCTTCAATGCCCACGGTGAAGAGCTCCTAACGATACTTGATGATGACGCCTCTAAGTTCCAAGCCTTTTTGCAGCAAGACGACAAGAAAATTGTTAAGGAACTGATTCGAAAAATTAACGCATTCTTCGGAAGCACAAAACCATCGAACTCCGAGATGAAGATTTGGTCTGGACACAGGTTTGATAATGAACCACGCAAGGTGCTGATTTCTATTGGCACTCAAAAGACCAGCAGTTTTCGTATCGGTCGCCCCATGCTCCCCAAAAACATGCAGGCCGGAATTGAAATGATTCCGAACTATGTGCGACTTGAGAAAAAGGACGCAGCGAACATTTTCCTGAAAATTGACTTCGATATGTATCTGCTGCTTTCAGAAGCAGAACGCGGAGTTCCCGTCCTTTTCCTCGAGTCCGATCTTGTAAAAAAGGTCTGGCGTTTCATCGAACAGTTGCAATCCTTTAATGGGATTGAGGAAGATATCGTAAATATCAATCTGCTCGATATCCAGAACAAAAAGCGAATTGATGTCATGATTGACCGTGAGGATAAAAAATATCTCTCGGTGAATAGCTCAAGAACGGAGGAAGCATAAAATGGCAGAGCAGATTTTTCTCAGCGACAGCAGAACGGCTGTTGATAGAAAATATGTCGGCTTCACTCCGAATGGTGGCTCCATCAAACCTGTCCATGTTGCGGGTGGTGCGTTCAGAAGCATCTATGGTAAATATAATGCCACCATGAGCATTAAGCGATTGGCACTGGTTTCTGATGCGAAAGGCGTGGTGCCGAAGGGAAACGAACTCGACACCATTTATGACTTGATGAAGGAGGGAGAAAAAATCGAGGAGAGCGTCACCCCAAATGCTCTGGAATCTCTCCGAAATGTCATGCAGAGATTACTTTCCGCCGATAAGGGCGTTTATGTCGTTAAGGGTCTCAAGGATGACATGATTTCCTATACCGCTGGATCAAGTTATTTTATTACTCGGCGCTCAATGTACGAGGACACCGGCGAGTTCATTGGCGGCCTCATCAAGGAATATTGCCCTGATCTGGCAGACTACATAAAGGATGTGCTTTCCTCTGCAAATGACCCGATTTCCTTGCTGTTCGAGCCGGTAGTAGAAAAAGACATGGAAGAGTTTCAGGATGTGAGTCGCCACGAAGAACTACCGGCTTTCCAGAATATAAACGAGAATACAGCATGGTTCTTGCAGGGAATCAAAGAAAGTGGCCTTTGCCTTCTTGAAAATTTTAAGGTGCATCCTAATACACTTACCCAACTTCGCTTGTTCAACTTTTTCTGCATCTTCCATCTGATTCGGTATATGGCCATGCTCGAGGCGTTTTACTGCGGTGAGCAGATTAGGCCGATTCTGCTGGATTTCTCTGGAAAGGCTCCAAGTCAGAGCAGCGTTGCCAGAGCGTCCGAAATGTCATATACGCAGATGCACAAATCAATCAACCGTTTTTATGCATGGGGCTACTCTCGGTGGCTGGAGGAGAATGGCTTTGATAAAAGGGGACTGCTCGAATGTAGTGTTCCGACCTATAAGAAGGATAAGAAGCTTTCCAGCACCAGCAAGGACGAGTTGGAAACGCTTTGGTCTCTGGCAAAGGAACGCGCTGAGAACGCCGCTTCCGAGGACGATGCGCGTCTGATCTTTGGAGAAACAATGTATGACATGCTGGCGCTTGAAGCATCTTCACATCCGGTTAACTGCCTGAAGGTTTTAGGAACCTCCTCTGGTATTCTCTATCCACCGGACAAGCTGCATCCAAACAAACGATTTGCTCTTTCACAGGATGTTTTGGAGATGATGCTTCGCTCTTGTGTGGGACCGGATGAGGTGCTGAACGGCAAGGAAATCCGTGAGCGTCTGTGGGAACGCTTTGGCATAATCATCGGTGGGAGTCAATTTGAGTTAGACAAGATTCGTCAAAGCGGCATGATCATGCAGGTTGATGAAGATGCACTGGAAGCAAACTTCACCTCGTTTGCTTCGGCGCTCGAATCAATGGACTTTGCAGAGGAAATGGCAGATGGCATTCTGCAAATCAGATTGGGAGGGCTGAGCAATGATTGATAAACAGCAGATTGTTGTTGATCTTCTGAATGAGCGCTTGCCCCAAACTAAGGTCGGGATTATTGTCAAAGGTGTGGATTCTATCGATGCGGATAAGATTATTGCCTCTGTCGCCAAAAGCACAGGCCAGTATATTTACGCCGCAGCAGTAGGTTACCCGATGGCCGATACCGGTGAGAGGAACAACTATATTCTCTCTGACTCCATTGAAAAAGCAGTGCTTTGGCGTAGCATGCCGGAGCGTGCAGGGCATATTGTAGTGTTCATCAGCAACGACACAGATAAACTCCATTCTCTCGCGGAGTTCGATGTGGTGTCTGTAAGAGACCTGTCACAACATTTGATTTGCGCACAGATTAAGAACGACAACAATACACCGACACATAATTTCTGGATGGCTCTTTCGGATGCCTCCGATTACTTTTCCTTTGAAGCGATAAGCGATTTTGTTGCCGCTGTTGGCGAAACGAACGAACAATCTGCGGCCATCCCGGCCAATATGTGGAGGTTGAATCTCCTCTCAGATCCTGATATCCTCAGTACGAAAAACAAGCCAGCGGATCGGCTGCGCCATAACCGCGAACTCATAATCGCTATCGGACAACTTAGTGAGGATTCTCGAAAGAAACTCAGCCGCTCACTTGCTCGAACCAAAACAAAGGATAAGGATCGGCTCCAGACGGCATACCGCGCGCTCCAAAATTTCTATAAGTATGCGCAGAAGAGCACGCTGCAGGAACTCGATTTTTCAACCGTGCAGGAGTTATTCTCTGCGTCACAGAAAAAAGAGAAACCCCAAAAACCGAAGGCTAATCCAGATGATCCGTCTATCGAAGAGTTAGGTATTGATCCAAACCCCATTGCGCCTATCCGTCCAAGAGAACTGGATACACTTATCTCGGATGCCGTTGTTTTTGGCGACGAAGATGATTCCGAAAATATCAAGGAACTGCTGGCAGCATTAAGAAAACACTACGATACAGAAAATGACGAAAACGAAGGGGATTTGCCATTAATCGGTGGTATCTTCGGTGACAGACCTATTGTACTGGAGAATAATCAGACGGATCTCCGCAAACTCGTTGGGCGTGTTTGCAATGATGAGACATGGGGTGCATTGATTGAAACTGAGGAAACCGTTCTGAAGGATGCTATCTCTGCGGATATCAAAGAACAGTATAGTTTCAATCCGAAGGACGAGGAATCTCTCGTTGCCTTTAAGGGTGGGATTGATGGCGGCCAAGCCCTGTTTGATTTTCTGACTCAGTTTGATTCTCAATTTGCCGAAAAGCAGATCGAGACGGCAGAACCGTTTTTGCCAATTATAAAAGAACTGATTGAGCATCGAAACGCCCTGTGCCGTGAACTGGATATGATCATGTATCATCCGGTTCTGCTGTTTGGCTCTGATGAGAAAAGCCGAAATCTCCTGATTAACTACATCCGGGCGTGGGAAAAATTATATCATGCTTTTAATGTCAACGAACCCACAATGCGCCAGATTAGTGCGGGAGGAACTGGCTATGTCGCCCGCGCACTGTTGCTGCTCGATGTACTTTATATCAAGACGCCGAAGGAATGGAAGGCAATTCTGCTACCGTTGCATCCTATTTATCTCTGGCGGTACTATGAGGTTTTCCGCAGTCTGCCGGGAAAGAAAGCTACGCTGAGTAACGAGGATAAGGAAGCGTTGGCAAAGGTTCTCTCAAAACTGCCGCAAATTCTGAGCTTTGTTATTGCCAATCGAGTTGTGACGGGGACAATGGATGATAAGGTGTTGCCGTGTTCCGGCAATATTGAAATGCTACCAACCTTTGAAAACAAGACTAACCGTTACCTCGGTGATGATGGGACGGCTGCTGTCGGCGAAATTCTTTCTCGCTGGATTGGTTTTGCTCCATACACCAAAGAAGAGGTAAGAATCTGCTCTGTGGACGCACCCGAACTGACCGGGATTATCCGGCAGATCAAAGCCTTTATGGATAAAAATAGTTGCAAACGAGTCGTGTATGATGTCTATCTCACGCGCAATCAGAACGGCAACACGGAACTTTCCAAACTCGATTATTCAGGCAAGGATTATGAGATCGGCGAGTATCTGAGAACGGGCAAGATAACGATCAGCATAAAGAATGTTGCATCGGCAGGTGAAATAAAGCAGATACTCAAAGATAAGCCTGTTCATGTTGCGTTCTATTTTGACCAGTCCGCATACGCTATTGAGTTCGGCCCGAACAGCCAAAACCTTTACATTAACCCACTTGTTATCACTTATGATTATGACTTTGATGAAATCCAACACAAGGGCAGCATTTTCCCCTCTACTGAGATGGATTCTGGATTAATCGGTGATTATCACAAACTGATGAAATCCGCTGATGTTATCAGCAATAACATGAATCCGCGTACTACCTATAATGGAAACGCGGACATGACGGATGTTGTTTCGACGATCCATGATATGCAGGTGCAGTGGTTGGTGGCGGCAGATCGGGATACGAATAACTACCAGCCAGAGACTTCTATTCCTATTGGGGAAATGCAGTACGACAAGCGAATGGTCAATGTTTGGGCATCGAGCCATTCGCGGATTATCGCGCAGTACATCACTCTCCTTCGCGGTTACAATCTCTATCCGAAAGAGAGTACCCTGATTGATCTGCTAAAGCAATTCGGCCATATTGCCTCCAACGGGTTGATTAGTATTCCACGCTTTGGAAGCGATACGCAAGCCATCGAGAACAAGAAAAAGGGGTTAATTGGAACCCTGTTTGCCGCTTCGTGGTATACGAGACAGCACAAGGATTCTTTGGTCGCTTCGCTTGATGATGATAAAGCGAGACTCTGGCTCTCAAACAGCAGATACGGAAATGAGCGTGCGGATCTTGTTGGACTTTATTACGAGGAAGAAAAGAATGCTCTCCATATCCAACCTATTGAGGTAAAGACTCGGGACGATTCTTTTGATTCTACCATCACAAAAGAGGATGGGAATTCTTCCTTTGCAATCACGGGTCACGCTGCTAATC
>OJOH01001113.1_pt1 | contig 13178 bp, 14 predicted proteins | sample 1598201 | NCBI WGS metagenome assembly OJOH01 (sample SAMN03922462, study PRJEB24848) | human gut metagenome | isolation source: stool sample | host: Homo sapiens | place: Germany | collected 2009-11 | reverse complement strand
TCAAATCCAGGGTCCCCGTTGGACGTCAGTCCAATGGGGCAATGGCGGCGATGCGTAATGAGTTGTAAAGGGGAAACCAGTCCATACGCGGGACCTCCTGAGGGGATGATGGGGGACCGCCATTTCCGCCCGCCAAAGGCGGGCCGCCGCGGCGCACAAGCGTTTCCTGCAAGGAAACCTTGGGGAGGCCGGGCTTGGCCCGGCTGACCACAATCAAATCCAGGGTCCCCGTTGGACGTCAGTCCAATGGGGCAATGGCGGCGATGCGCAAGGTGTTGTAAAGGGGAACCCAGTCCATACACAGGACCTCCTGAGGGAATCAGGAATGTCCCGCCGGGGATGCGCCCGGCGGGACCGGGATTGTCAGCTCAGCGGGGTGAAGCCCACGCTCTCAAAGACGGCGGAGGCGTCGGCGGAGCTGAGATAGTCCAGGAAGGCCTGCGCCTCGTCGGGGTGCCGGCTGGTTTTCAGCACCGCCGCCGGGTAGATCACCTGTCCGCACATCTCAGCGGTGGCGCCGTCCACCGTGGTGAGCCCAGCGGAGAAGGCGTCTGTGGCGTAGATGATGCCGCAGTCCACGGCCGCCTCGCTGACCTGGGTGGTGACCTCCTTGACGTTGGAGCCGTAAGTCAGGCAGTTGGCGATAGCTCCCTCGTCAATACCATAGTAGGCGAAGATCTTCTGGGTGTACTGCCCCACGGGCACGTCGCTGTTGCCGATAGCCAGCGTTACGCTGCCGCTTTTCAGCAGCTCCGAGAGCTGGTCAAAGGTCTCGATCCCGGCGGGGTTGCCCTCCGGCACCGCCAGGGCCACCTTGTTCTCCAGCAGGTCCAGACGGGTGGCGCTGGCCACGAAGTCCAGGCCCTCGGTATTTTCCTCGCCGCCCTCGGCGTCCAGCTGGTTCATCTGCTTGGGCGCCGCGGAGATGAACAGGTCGCAGTCAGCGCCCTCCTGGATCTGGGTCTTGAGGGTGCCGGAGGAATCATAGGTGGGCACGATGGTGACGTTGGGGACCACTTCCTTGTACTGCTCAATGATCTGGTCCAAGGACTCGGTCAGAGAGGCCGCGGCAAAGACATACAGCTCCACCGTCTCGGCACTTTCCTGGGCCTCCGTGTCTTCCTGGGGTTCCGTGGTGTCAGAGGGTTGGGTGTCGTCGGTCTCTGTACCGCCGCAGGCGGTCAGAGCCAGCAGCATGGCCAGGGTCAGCAGCAGGGACAGTGCTTTTTTCATGAGAGGATCTTCCTTTCTGATGATAATATGTTCCTCGCACCCATGCAAGGACGAGATAAAACCAACGTGATATTCAAATGAGTATAACGAACAGGGCGCGATATGCGCCGACGATGCGGCGCATATCCGGTTTTTTATTTCCCGAAAGGACAATCCGGCCAGTGACAGGGTTTGCACCCAAGACACAGCCCGCCCTCGCCCAGAGCCACGATCTGCTGCCGCTTCACCGGTACGTCTGCCGCCACGAAGGGCAGGATCAGATCGAAAATGGTGGCGCCGGCGTACATGACACAGCCGGGCAGGCCCATCACCGGGGTGCCGTCCTCGTAGTAGCCCAGCAGGAACATGGCACCGGGCAGCACCGGGGCGCCGTATGTGACGATTTTCGCCCCGCTGGCTTTGATGCCGCCGGGAGTGTTGTCATCCGGGTCCACGCTCATGCCGCCGGTGCAGAGGATCACATCGGCACCGGTTTTCCGGGCCTCGGTGACGGCGTTCGCCACGTTTTCCACCCCGTCCCCGGAGTAGGCAATGGAGAGGGTCTCGATGCCATAGGCGGCCAGCTTGTCCTTCACCACCGGGGTGAAGGTGTCCTGAATCAGGCCCTTTTTCACCTCGCTGCCGGTAGCCACGATGGCGGCGGTTTTCCGGACCCAGGGCTTCAGCTCCAGCAGGGGCGCGTTCCCAGCGGCCCGCTCCGCGGCTTGCAGCTTCTCCTCCGGGATGATGAGAGGGATCACCCGCATGCCCGCCAGCTTGTCGCCCTTGCGGACGGCGGTGCCGCCCTTCCGGGTGGCAATCATCACGTCCTCCACCGTGTTGACGGCGATGAGCTTTTGGGAATTTACCAGGAACAAGCCGTCACAGGCGGCCTTCAGCTCAATTTTGCCCTCCTTGACCTCGCTGCGGTCCATGTGGTCACCCACACACAGGGCGTACAGCCGCTCGGCGGCGTCGTTTTCGTGGAGCATTCCCGGCGTCATCTCCCAGACGTACAGGTGCTCCTTGCCCATGGAGAGCAGGACGGGGATGTCCGCTTCCGTCACTACATGGCCCTTGCGGAACCGGGCGTCCTTGTACTGGTCCTTGATGATCTGGGTCAGGTCGTGGCACAGCACGTGGCCCACGGCATCCTCCGTGCGAATCAGTTTCATGCGTTTGCCTCCAGAATCTCGATTTCATCGCCCGCCCGGACGGTGCCCTCTTTCACCACTACGGCGAAGATACCCTCTGTGGGCATGACGCACTTGCCCACGGCCTTCTTGATGGCACAGTCGCTGTGGCACTCCTTGCCGATCTGGGTCACCTCCACCTCGGTTTCCCCGATGCGCAGGTGGGTCCCGATGGGCAGGTGCTTGAGGTCGATGCCGCGGGTATTGATATTTTCCGCAAACACCCCGGCGTTCAGGGAAATGGGGCAGACGGCGCGCATGGTGTCCACACTCTCCTCCGCCAGAAGGCTGATCTGCCGGTGCCAGTCCCCGGCGTGGGCGTCGCCCACAATGCCGTGACGCAGCTTCAGCTGAATTTCCGGAACAGGGTGCTTGATGGTTCCCTTTTTTTCGCTGATATTGACGGATACAACCGTGGCCAAGGGGCTCACTCCTTTATTCTGTAATCTCCGCTTTTCCCGCCGGACTTTTCCAGCAGGCGGATGTTTTCGATGCGCATATCCTTTTGGACGGCCTTGCACATGTCGTAGATGGTGAGGGCCGCCACGGACACGGCGGTCAATGCCTCCATCTCCACGCCGGTGACGCCGGTACAGGTGACGGCGGCCCGGATCTCCACCATGGCAGGTTCGTCGGAGAGGGCAAAGGTGATGTCGATGCCGGTCAGGGGCAGGGGGTGGCACATGGGGATCAGCTCCCAGTTGTGCTTGGCGGCCTGAATGCCGGCCACCTGGGCAACAGCCAATACGTCGCCCTTTTTCATGGTGCCGTCCTTGATTTTCTGCAGCGTCTCCGGGGACATGTGGATCTCCCCGGCGGCCACGGCGGTGCGGTGGGTGACTGCCTTGTCCGTCACGTCCACCATCTTCGCCCGGCCCTGCTCATTGAAATGGGTCAGTTCGCTCACGGTTCAGCCTCCGATCTGATTCATGTTCCGGGGGGTGTCGCTCTTTCGCTCCGCCAAGTGATGGCGCTGGGGCTTCTGGGCAATGCCCTGCCGGATGGCGTTTTGCAGCTGCCAGCCGTGAAGGCCTCGCAGATCGATCTCCTCCCGGCTGTGCAGGCAGCCTTTCAGCTTGCCATCCGCCGTCACCCGGATGCGGCGGCACTCGGCACAAAAGTCGTGGCTGACCGGAGAAATAAGGCCTACGGTGCCTTTGGCCCCCGGAATACAATATCGCCGGGCCACACCTTGCGCCGGGATGGGCCGCAGCTCCGGACAACGCTTAAGAACAGTGGTGTCCGGCAGAAAGCAGCTTTTGTCCCAGTCGGCGCAGGGGCCCATGGGCATCAGTTCGATAAACCGAACTTCCCATGGGCGGAACTTTGTCAGGCTGACAAAATCCGCAATTTCATCATCGTTGAAGCCGCCTATCAGCACGGTATTGATCTTCAGATTGGTAAATCCCGCCTGCTGGGCAGCCGCAAGTCCCTCTGTCGCCTGATTCAGCGTTCCCAGCCGGGTGATTTGGGCAAATCGCTCCGGCCGCAGGGTGTCCATGCTGATGTTCAGCCGGTCCACACCCGCCGCCCGCAGAGGTGCAGCAAACTTCGGCAGGAGCGCGCCGTTGGTGGTGAGACACAGCTCCTGCAGCCCCGGGATGGTCCGCAGCCGCCGGCACAGCTCCACGATCCCGCGGCGCACCAGAGGCTCCCCTCCCGTCAGGCGGATCTTTGTGATCCCCAGGGCCACAGCAGCCCGGGCCACAGCTTCCAGTTCCTCCAGGGAGAGCATCTCCCGGCGGCTTCTCTTGCACACTCCTTCCTCCGGCATGCAGTACCGGCAGCGGTAGTTGCAAAGATCCGTAACGCTCAGGCGCAGATAGTCAATATTTCGTCCGCATCCGTCAATCATAGCGGTCTCCTTTCTCCAACAGGGCGTCATACGCCTGCGGTGTGTTGATATTCAAAAATAAAGCATCCGGGAATCTGCCCGCTGCTTCAAACCGGACCGTGCGCAGCTCCTCCAGCAGCGCCATCACACACAGATCTCCCGCCTGAAGATGCCGCTCCAGAGCAGGCAGCGCTGTACGGGCATAAATACCGCACAGAGGATGCGTCTGCCCGGCACCGTCCACGCAGACCATGGCATCCGCCTGGGGCGGAAAAGCCTCCAGCATGGCCGAAGCCAATTCCCCGGTAAAGCGCGGCATATCGCAGGTCACGCAGAATAGCCAGTCCTTCTTCGTCTCACGAAAGACCGCTTGCAATCCAGCCATGGGGCCGCATCCGGGGTAGATATCCGGAACGGTCCTGCCGGGGAATCCATCTCCCAGGGCCCGATCATTGGCAGAGAGCCAGCGCTCCGGGAACTGCTCCAGCTGCTTTGTAATATGCGCCAGCATGGTTTCGCTCCCCAAGGGCAGCAGGGCCTTGCACCGTCCCATGCGGCGGGACTGTCCGCCTGCCAGAATCACAACGGCGCAGGAATCGGGAGACAACATTACACGCACCTCACAGCCACAAGATCCGGATCTGATCACCGGGACAAATAGTCCCGGTGCCGGCCGGCACATCGATTAGGCAGTTACAGCCGATCATACTGCGCATCTGCCCATTGGACTGCGCCTCCGGGGGATATACCTGCCCCTGTTTGCAAAACGCCCTGAGAAACCGCCGGGTGGGACTGGCCTTGCCGAAGCCCTGAGCTGCCACGGCAACATCCGCACGCAGCTCTAGCTCTGGGTCTTCTGTCATCCTGGCCAGCATAGGCCGCAGCAGCAGCTCAAAGGGCACCGCGGCGGAGAATGGGTTGCCGGACAGTCCCAACAGCCGGGCGTTCCCCAGGACAGCAAACAATGTAGGCATACCAGGCTTCATGGCAATTCCATGGAAAATCACCTCCGCACCAGCGGTTCTGGCAGCCTGCTCCATCAGGTCCTTCTCCCCCACCGACACGCCGCCGGTGGTAAGGATAAGGTCTGCCTCTCCGGCATACCGGCGCAAATCGGCAGCTAAGGATTCCAGATCGTCTCCCTGGGACAGCACAGCCATGGTCTCCACGCCCAGCTGATGTAAGCGGGCCGTAAGATAGGCAGTGTTGGAATCATAGATTTTTCCGGCTGGCAGTACCGTTCCCGGCTGGCAAACCTCGTCGCCAGTGGTGAGGATCACGGCTCTGGCCCTGCGCCGGACCGGCAGATGGGTAAAGCCCGCCCCAGCTGCCACTGCGGCCCCGGCAGCATCTATCCGGCTGCCTTTTTTCAGCAGCAAAGCATCCAGCCCATATTCCTCGCCCCGGTAGCAGACGTTTTTCCCAACGCCCACCGGGCGAAATATCTGAACAATCTCACATCCCATATCCGTGTCCTCCTGGCGGATGACGGCATCCGCTCCCGGCGGGAGCATACAGCCGGTCATCAGGCGGACAGCCTGTCCACGCTCCACGCCGGTTCGGGCAGGCATACCGGCCCAGAGCTTATCAACAACCTGAAGCTTTACAGGGGCATCCGGAGCGGCGGAGGCAATATCCGCTGCCACCACAGCGTAACCGTCCAGCGGAGAACGGTCGAAGGGCGGCTGGAAAATGCCGCTACGGATATTCCGGGTCAGAATGCGGCCTACCGCTTCCGGCAAGATTGCGTGTTCCTCTTCCAGTACCGGCGCGTATTGTACAGCCAGGCTCTGCGCCTCCTCAAGGGTAATGGACATATGGTCAGTCTCCTTTCTGGTGCTTCAGCCAATCCGCCAGGAAGGCTGCCATAGGGTTCGGATCATCCAAGGGAAAGACAGGACAGGAAACCTCCAGCACCGCATCGCTGACGATGGCCAGGCAGTTCTCCGCTGGGACAGCCAGCGGCTTTCCCGATGCTTTCCGGTACAGAGCGATCTTGGGAAAAGGCCCGTTTTTATAACCTTCCGTCACCACCAGGTCCATACCCGCAAAATGACGGAGGGCCTCCTGCAGCTCCACCGGTTTTCGCTCCAAGTAGGCAAAACCTCCCGGAGAACAAATGGCGACCGCATCCGCGCCGGAGCGGGCCAGGCGATCTGTGTCTGTACCCGGCGTATCCATCTCAAAGCCGTGGCCGTCATGTTTCAACACCCCCACCCGGACCCCGCGCCCTTTCAGGCAGGGCAGCAGCTTTTCCAGATAGGTGGTCTTGCCTGTGCCGGACCAGGCGGCAAATGTGATGATCAAAACTGACATAAGATCTCCTCCTGAAAGGGTAGAAAAGGAGCGTGCTCTACCAGACGGCAAAACACGCTCCAAGGAAGGAAAACTCAAGATGGCAGCGTGCTTTCTTCTCAAACACGGAAAGCGGCCTCGTTTCCAAAGCAGCTCGGCTGTGTGCTGGAGACACAGCGGCAACAGATCCATAGGCTGGCGGCGCCGTTAGGGCCTGCTGCTCGAAAGCAACGTAAAGAGGTTCGGAATATATACAATGATGAAAGCGCCTGTGGGATGAGCGCCCCGGTGTAAAACAGATAACTTCTATGTAATCAGGAAAGCAAAAATTTTCTCATCCGTGGTTCCACTGATTTAAAAGGAGAGGAATACCCCGATGCTGCTCTTTTGCACGAAGGTATACGAGGTATGCGCAGTTCAAATCATGAGCGCCCATTCCCATGTGTGTAGAAACGATGATTTCGTCTGAATTCTCACGCCCGGGGATTTTTCCAGTGAGAACTTCCGTCATGTCACCGAAGACCTCCTCAATAGAAAGCGTGCCGTCAGGATTTAATTCCGGGTCCTGAATAATATCCATATCAGGGGGACGATACCCCAAAAACCATTTGGCTTTTCTGGAAATTTCGGAATCCATATCCCGGAATCCCTCTATGCCGATGATAGTCATGCCCGGACGGAGTAAGTCGGCGGTAAGCAAGGGAGAAACGGCGCCGGAAGCCATTAAAACCAGGTTGCTTCCGGCCAGAGCCTCCGAAGCGGAAGCACAGCAGATCACTTCGGCCCTGCCCTTGAGTTCTTCGCTCACTTGATCCACCGGTCTGCGGCTGCGGCTGAAAATCCGAACTTGCTGAATAGAAGGGAACTGAAAGAGAAAGCCTTTGATCCCAGCCCTCGCTTGCACGCCGCAGCCAAAAACGCTTAACACGAGCGGGTTCGGATTTGCCAGATACTTGGCCTGCACCACACCGTGTCCCCCTGCGGTGCGCATGGCTGTAATTGCGGTCGCACCTACGATTGCAAAAGGAGACCCAGTGGAGGTGTCGCTGAGGATGACCAGATTTCCGTGGCTGAAGGGATATCCAGGCTGGGGATTGCCGAAGGTGCTGATCCACTTCATACCGGCCACCTGCTTGTCCCGGAGAACAGCAGGCATGGTGTGAAAGTTATTTGCGCCTGTGTCGTCAGTTACCATCAAAGACATCTGCCCGACCCGAATATCCCCGGTGCCAATGTGGTAGAACGTATTTTCCGCGGCACGGATGGCATCTTCGGGGGTGAGAAGATCCCGAACATCCTGCTCATTCAAAAAAAGCAGTTCTTCAGAAATGGAGATGGGCATAGTGAAAATCCTCCGTTAGGAAATACAAGCGATGATTTCTTCCATAGACATGGTGTCTGCGAAGCCGAGGTTATTCAGGTTTCTTCCTTCCAAGGCGTAATCCGTTCCGTTGATAGACGAGGCCAACTGTATAATTGCATGTAACGTAGGCATAGAGATGCCCAACCGCTCCGCGCAGGACAGGGCCAGGGCACCGCAAGCCCAGCAATCTTCCGCTACATAGCGGTGGGTCAAACTGTCGGGGCCGGCGAGAGTACGAAACACATTGTATTCAGGATGATTCTTCCAATCCCGCAGTTCTTCAAAAAATTCTGTGGCGGAATCCCGTTCTTCCAGGCCAAAGGCGGCAACCAGTGCCTTGCGCTCCTGGCGAACAGCCTCAGTGCAGCGAATAGCGGCATCACTTAAGCCATGCTGGAACAGAATAAAGGACTCGCCCAACTCCTCAATTTTGGCCGCAGAGAGAATCGTGGTGCCGATATGCAGTACATAGTTGTCGGACAGCAACGCCCCTTCAAAGACATTTCTGTTGGGCACAAAGTCCAGCACACCCTGTGCAAATTGGATAAACGCTGCAGTTTTATGTCCAGGCAGAACGGCGACCCGCTTTTTCCGGATGGGAAGGCCGATGGTGACCTCGGCGTTCCCGCTGATCCGGCAGGGGCACAAGTTCCCCTCCAGTTCCGCAATCATATTTTTATCAGGGTCAATACCGTGTTGGCTCAGAACCCGGCGGAAGGAAAATGCGCCCAGGTTTCCTGGAGAGAGCAGGATGTGCTGGCCTGCTTTGAGATAGGGAGCAATTGTTTCAGCAACTTCCGCCTGCCGCATCGCCGGCACGCAAACCATAATCAATTCTGCCTTCTCTAGTGCAGACCGGGGATCGGTAGTGACGAGCGCAGGCGTATAGAAACCGCGTCCGGCGCTACCGCGCATTAAAATGCCGCCAGCCTGGCGAACATCATTGAGAATTGAAGAGAAGCCTTCGTGGTCATAGAGCGTGACACAAAAGCCTTTGGAAGTCAGGAATGCAGTTGCGGCATAGCCGGTCGACCCTCCGCCGATCACAGTAATGTTTTGAATCATATGGAACCCTCCCTAAAAAATACTGTTTTCGCTTATTACCTTACCATGAATTCCGGGGTTTGTGTTATCGCCTTTTCTGGTGGAACGGTAGCAGCAACTACTATTGGACATTTTTATGGGTAAAGTTTAATATTTCTATGAGCATTGAATATTAGGAGGGTTAAGCCTTGAAAAATGTTGCGATTATTGGCTTTGGCTGTGCTGGCTACCATGCGGCAAAGGCTCTTCGTGAAAAGGATCCGAGCTGTCGGATTCATGTGTTTTCCAACACACATGAGGCTCCCGCAAACCCAATGTTGACTACATATTATGTGGCTGGTAGAATCCCACGCAGCGGCGTCTTCCCCCTGGGAGACAAGCAGCACATCAAAGAGACATTGGACATTGAGCTGCATGAGGACACCACGGTAAAGCGCATTCTTGCTCAGGAGAGAACTGTGATCCTGGACAATGGCACCGAGGCATCTTTTGATGAAATCATTCTGGCCAGCGGCTCCCACCCCTTTGTCCCTCCCATCCCAGGGCTGCCGAAGAAAAATGTATATGTGATGCGCACGGTGGACGACGCAGACCGCTTGCTGGAGGCCATCCATGACGGGATTTCCTCCGCACTGGTAATCGGCGCTTCCTGGGTGGGCATCAAGGTGGTAGAAGCCCTGACGGCACACCATGTTCCCACTGCCATGGCGGATATGGCCCCCTGCATCTTCCCCACGGCCATTCTGCCGGATGTGGCAGAAGAAATCCACAGACGGTTGGAAAATAAGGGAATTTCTCTTTTGTTTGGGCGAGGAATCGCCTCTATGGAAGAGCAGGAGGACGGCATCCTCTGCAATTTCAGCGACGGAAGTAGCATCAAGACTGGTATCGTGGCTCTGTGCCTGGGATTGCGACCCAGCATCGACTATCTGGATCCAACGGAAATTGATATCAACCGAGGCATACGCGTAGACGCCGGGCAACATACCAGCGTACCCCATATCTATGCGGTGGGAGACTGCTGTGAGGCAAAGGAGATCATTCACAACCAATATGTGGTGGTAAATCTATGGGCCAATGCCGTCAGACAGGGAACCGTTGCCGGAAAAAATGCCGCCGGAGGCACAGAAGCATTTCAGGGGAATTTCACTCACAATATCACCCACTTCCTGGGGATGGATTTCATCGGAATCGGCGACAACCGCGCGCAAGGACAGACCATCACCTACAACAGTCCGGATGGTGCCATGATGTTCCGGGCAATCATTGAAAGCGGGAAGATCGCCTGTATCAACATTCTGGACAACTATCAGATCAGCGGCGCGTTGAAAAACTATATGATCAAACGCGTTTTGGGAAGCAATGAGCCGTTTGATGACAAAAGCCGGGTTCAGATGATTGAAGATCCCATGGGACGCATGCTCATTGGCATTCTGGAAGATGCGTCCTGCACATCTGTAAAAGCAAACTGATTGGAAAAATCGAGAGGAGTTTATTGATCATGGCCTATGTATTTGAATTTGATCCGTCGCGTTGCTCTGCCTGCGGTGCCTGTGCGGTGGCTTGCATGGATCAAAATGATATTGATATTCAGAACCTGGAGGAGCCGTTTCGGGTAACCTGTGCTATGGAACGGGAGAAAAACGAGTTTTGCCAGATCACATTTATGTCCGTGGCCTGCAATCACTGCGATGATGCGCCCTGCATCAGCGCCTGTCCCTGTGGATGCATCTACAAGGACGAGGAGACCGGCTTTACGCTCTTTGACACCACCAATTGTATTGGATGCCACAGCTGTGCCATGGCGTGTCCCTTCGGAGCACCCACCTATGGCGCGGACGGAAAAATGAAGAAATGCGACGGTTGCTATACCCGGGTCAAAATGGGTCTGCAGCCGGCATGCGTTCACAACTGCCCTACCGAAGCCATCCGGCTGGTGCCCCGCGAGGATTGGAAGGAGGAGAGGACTGCTTCCGGCATGAAAAAAATCATGGATAAGCTGTTGGAAGAATCCGGTTGCACAAAGAAAAACGGATAAATTCGTTCTGTTCACCTCCGCGACAAAAGAGCAGGGCCCCAGCCGAAATGCAGCTGGGGCCCTGCTCTTTTCTTTTGTAAATGTGCATTCGACACGCTGTTCCCGGCCTGATCTGAAGGATTTTCCCTCGACTGGCCCATAGAATTTGCTCCCCATGTGGAATCAGATGGCCTCGTCAGGCCTTGTGGCTCTCTTCCAGCCAACGGGAGGCCACATGCGCAAGAACTGCGGAACCGACCGGTAGCTGTGCATCATCAAAGACTGCGCAGGGGTTGTGCATAGCATACCGAGCGCCGCTTTGGGTACTACCCACCACCAAAAACATCTGTGCGCCGGGTACCATGTCCAAGAAATTGGAAAAATCTTCGGAGGCGTAGGCTTGTTCGCCCTCTACCACAAACCGATCCTCCCCCAGAAGTTCCTGAACGCTCCGCTGGATGCTATCGCAAATCTCTGGATCATTGAGCAACGGCTGGCAGCCTCCGGACCAGGTGAGCGAAGCCTTACAACGATATGCGCTGCCAACATGCCCCACGATCTGCTCCATGCGCTGCAAGACTCTCGCACGTATGTTTTTGTCAAATGTACGAACAGTTCCTTCCACGCAGGCGTGGGATGGAATGGCATTGGGCACACTGCCTGCGTGAAAGCTTCCCTGGGTAAGGACAACACGGTCTGCGGCAGAGACTTCCCGCGATAAAATTTCCTGTAGTGACAGACAAATGGCAGCTGCAGCCAAAATGGGGTCTGCCCCCTGCTCCGGGAATGCGCCATGACTGCCCACTCCCTCCACATCAATCCGGTAAATATCGTTTGAGGCCATGGTAATCCCGCGGTTCAAAATGGTGATATCTCCCAGTCTGTATGCCGACATGCAGTCGCAATGGATTGTGATGGCCGCATCCACATGGGGATTTTCCATCACACCTCCGGCAATCATCAGTTGGGCACCGGTCATGGTTTCTTCAGCAGGTTGCCACAGCAACTTGACGCATCCGCATAATTCGTTTTCTCGTTGCTTGAGCAACTGCGCGGTCCCCAGTAACATGGCTGTGTGCATGTCATGTCCGCACGCATGCATACACCCGTTTGCAGAAGCGTAGGGAAGGCCTGTTTTTTCTTCGATGGGAAGTCCGTCCATATCACAGCGAACCAACATGCAAGGGCCTTTTTCAGGATTTCCAAGCACTACAGAGAGGCCACTGCGATCAATTTCTTGATAGCGGAGTCCCATTTCTGTAAGTTTTTGCGCGATGAAGCTTTTTGTATAAGGCAGGTTCTCTCCCACCTCCGGATGCTGGTGCAGTTGCCGTCTCCAGGCGATGAGCGTTTCCCTCATCGCTTGGGCTTGTTCCATATAGTCCATCATTGTGCCTCTCCGTGCTGCTCGTCCCCTTTTACCTGCATCTTGTATACAATATACCCAATCAAAATTGTAACGCCAATGGACGTGGACATTCCAAAATCAACGAGGAATGGGACTTTTCCCGTACTCATGAGCAAATAAATCAGAATGGGCGGAACGGACCACTTCAGCGTTGCAACAATTCCGGACTCTACCAGCCGGAATGCCAGTAATGCTCCAATCAAAGAGGGAATTACATATGAAAATGCCTCAATTATTACAGCGGGCAAAACAGATACCAGCCAGTTTCCCAGCAGTACAATACCGGTCAATATAACGAGGTTCGTATATACAGACATTGCACAGCCAATGGTTGTTATGATCTGCCCTTTGGGGCTTTGAGCATCTAACCCATATTTATTTCGAAGTTGTCGGGCCACTGGGACACGAATATTTTTTACGTTTCCTGCAAGATATCCCATGTAGAGAGAAGCTGCACCCAGTATAGGGAACCACTGGAATGGTTCTGTCAGCCAAAAGCCCACGCACAGTGCTGCAATTGCAAATGCCACGTTCAAATAGCTCGCAAGCGGGGCCGACCACCCCTTTACAAACTGCATGTAGAAAATTGGAGCGAAAGAGAGCACCAGCGCAATCACCATGGTGCTTCTTCCAATCCTGTGGACCGTTTTGAAATAATCTCCATGATAATCTTCAAGGATTTTTTCTTCTGCAGAGCTTCGAATTTCCCTTGCCATATCACGTTCTCCTTTTCTTAATATGAGAAAGTTATAATATCACTTGATATCATGGGAGTACATGTGCTGTCTCTTATACACATCTCCGAGCCCACG
>OJOH01001100.1_pt1 | contig 13319 bp, 10 predicted proteins | sample 1598201 | NCBI WGS metagenome assembly OJOH01 (sample SAMN03922462, study PRJEB24848) | human gut metagenome | isolation source: stool sample | host: Homo sapiens | place: Germany | collected 2009-11 | reverse complement strand
CGAGATTGCCTCTTGTCTCGTGGGCTCGGAGATGTGTATAAGAGACAGGATCTACAAGGAGGACGCGCCGCTCACGCACGAGCAGTTCGACCGGATACTGGCCGGCGACGTCGGATTCATGGAACACAGCGAGCATCAGCTGTGCCGGGAATTCTACGTGGAATACGTGAGCAATGTGCTGCGGCCTCGGGTGATCGTCGACTACGAACGCGAGCCATGGATCCTCGACGCCGGCACGGTGCGCGTCACGTTCGACATGGACGTGCGCGCCGCGGTCGACGGATTCGACATCTTCGACCGCACCCTGCCCACCCTGCCCGTGCTTGAGCCGGGCAAGCTGGTGATGGAGGTCAAATTCACCGAATTCCTGCCGCAGATCGTGCGTGACATTCTGCCAGGCAAGGCGCAGGAGATAACGGCCGCCTCGAAATACGTGCTGTGCTATGACAAAGCCTCGTATCTGCGGGGTTTCGACTACTGGCAGGAAGGCTGGAACGTGCCGAGCGTGTGACTTGAGCGCACCGGTCGGACGTATCGCGGAAGACCGAAAACAGACGGACGAAAACGCGCAGCCGAAAACATCGGCAATCGTAGAAAACGTAAATAACCGAACAATCGCAAAAGAGAAAGCGAAACCATGAGCGTAAACGACATGATCAAGAAATCGGTGCTGAACTCCTTCAGCCAATACAACGTGCCCAAAATGGCGTTGGCCCTGCTGGTGGCGCTGCTGGTGGGCATCGTCATCTACTGCGTATACCGGCGGTTCTACACGGGCGTCGTGTATTCGCGCAGCTTCGCGGTGACGCTGGTGGGCATGTGCGTGCTCACCTGCATGGTCACATTGGCCATCAGCACGAACATCGTGATCTCGCTTGGCATGGTGGGCGCGTTGTCCATCGTGCGTTACCGTACCGCCGTGAAGGATCCGATGGACCTGCTGTACCTGTTCTGGGCCATCACGTCCGGCATCGCGGCCGGCGCGGGCATGTATCTGCTGGTGGTGGTCGCCGGCGCGGTGATGATCGGCATGCTCGCCCTGTTCTATTCGCATCAGGACAAGGGCCGCGTGTACATCGCGGTGATCCATTACGCTTCCGACGCGGTCGGGGACGACATCACGCGCGCGTTCGGCCGCACGAAGTTCTTCGTCAAATCCAAAACCATGCGTGGCGACCATGTGGAGATGGCCGTGGAAGTGTTCTGCGACGACAAGGACATGACGTTCGCCGAGCGGATTCGTGCCATCGAGGGTGTTGAGGACGTCACCCTGATACAGTACAACGGTGAATATCACGGATAGGACGTGGTGACAGGAAGGAATCTGTTTGGCTGACACACCGGAAATGGGCAGGACGCCGTCCACCGACGAGCTTGTGCCGGAGCTGACGTTCGACGAGATCGACCGTGCGTTCGACAACAACGAGTTCTGCTTCTACCTGCAGCCCAAATGCAATGCGGCTACGGGTGCCATCGTCGGTGCCGAGGCGCTGGTGCGTTGGAACCACCCCAAATATGGTGTGGTATCTCCGGGCAGGTTCGTTCCCATGCTGGAACAGGCCGGACAAATCTCCCGACTGGACGTGTTCGTATGGCGTTCCGTGGTCCGGATGCTGGCACGTTGGGAACGTGAGGGCCGCAATCTGGTGCCGATTTCCGTGAACGTCTCCATGGTGGACATCGACCAGATGGATGTGGCGGACACGCTCACCGGACTGCTGAACGAATACGATGTCGACGCTCGGCTGCTCCAAGCGGAAATCACCGAAAGCGCCGTGGCCAGGAACCTGTCCAAAGTGGAAAGCACCATCCGCAAGCTGCATGCGGACAACATCGCGGTGCTGATGGATGATTTCGGATCGGCGTATTCGTCGCTGAACATGCTCAAGGACATCAACGTCGATGTGATCAAACTTGACATGAAATTCATCGACCTCGATGAGGACAATGCCAGCAAAGGGCTGAAAATCGTCGAATCGGTGGTCAACATGGCCAGAAAGCTGCGACTGCTGGTCATCGCCGAAGGCGCACAGACCAAACAGCAGGTCGACCAGCTGCTGTCCGTGGGATGCCGGTACATCCAAGGGTATTACTTCCACGAACCGCTTCCGGTGGGACGGATGGAGAAGCTGTTGGCCGAACGTCCCGACGACCGGCATTTCTGGGATATGTCAAACGATTTCATGCATGGCAGCTATGTGCCCGTCAACGGCCGTACCATGCTTGAGACGTCCACGCTCGCCGCCAGCACCTTCGAGATTCTGGCCAATGGCGTGGCGGAACTCTCCCGACTGAATGTGAAGACGGGCGAGTACCGCGCGGTCAAACGCGATGGCATACTGCCGACGCCGGAAACCGATGATTTCGAAACCTACGTGCAGACGCTGATCGCCGAACGCGTGGTGCATCCGGACGATGCCGACAGGTTCCGTGCTGATATGGATCTGGCTTCGCTCCGTTCGCTGCTGTTCTCGCAGAAATCCGCGTTCGGAGTGTACCGCAGTGAGGTGCTGGCCAGAACCGGCATAATCTCCTTCGCGGTGATTCCCTCACGTGAATGCTCCGAAAGCGATCCATGGGCCGTGGTGATGGTTGGCCGGAACCTGTCGATAGAGTCCTTTGTCCGGTTGAACGGCGAGGAGTACCGACGGGATTCATTGACGGGGCTGCTCAACCGCAACGCTTTCGACGATGATGTGGAATTCATCCAAGCCACCCATGACAAGCCGTTGACGGTGATGTACATAGATCTGATTGGCCTGCATGAGATCAATAATCATTTGGGTCATGCCAGAGGCGACGTGGTGCTGTGCGAGCTTGCGGATGCGGCGCGCGCCTATTTCGGCGACGATAATATCTACCGCATCGGCGGCGACGAGTTCGTGATCATCAGTTTCGCCCATTCGATGGCGCAGAGCGCCCGACAGATGGGATATATGCGTCAGGAGCTGCTTGATCACGGTTGCGAGCTGTCCGTGGGCATGGCCGAATCCGATGACGGCGAGGATATTCCGGATCTGGTCAACCAGGCGGAAAACGAGATGCGCAAGGACAAGAAGCGCTACTACGCCAGCGGCAGCGGCAAAAGGCAGTTGCGCACGTTGAACAAGCAGCTTGAGGACATCCTGGTACGCAACAAAGACATGGAATCGTTGCTGCAGCATTTGAATACACGGTATTCGATCGCTTATGTGGTCAATCTGCGTGCCGATACGCAACGGCCGGTCGTGGTTCCCGGCTATGTGCAAAAAATGCTTGACAAACATGGCGGTTCCTTCCACGAGATGCTGCTCGACTATTGCGACAAATTGGTGGCGCCGGCCTACCGGGACGGCTTCCGCATGCTGTTCGACTATGATTACGTCCGCGACCGGATATGCAGGGAAGGCGCTATACGGTACGCCTACGTCAGAAACGACGGCGAACGGTTCCTGATTACGATTTTCCCCGACACCCATTCCGTGGACGAGGTCATGTGGGTGTTCGCCAAAGAAGACACGCCGTCCGAAGAATAGGATTTCGGGCATCGGACGGCATGCTGTCCGGTTTTGCCGGTGTTGTGGGATATTGACGAAAAAATTGTGTGTCGTGGGTGCTTCCTCGCATGGAAAAGGGCTTATGATGAAACCGTTGGCCGCGGCAATGGATGCCGTGGTCTTCGCTTGAACACACAGTCGCTTAAAGGAGAGCACTATGGTCTATCGCATGATTTTCAACCAGACCGCGTATTTCGGCCGCGGAGCCATCAAGGAGATTCCGGGCGTCGCCAGGTCCCATGGCTTCACCAAGGCGTTCATCGTCACTGATCCGGTGCTGCTGGAGACCGGCACCGTCAAGAAGGTCACCGACGTTCTTGACGAGGCGGGCATGCCGTATGAGGTGTTCGACAACGTCAAGCCGAATCCGCCGGTCGAGTGCATCCAGGATGGCGTCGCCAAGTTCGCAGCCTCCGGAGCCGACTTCCTGATCGGCCTGGGCGGTGGTTCCCCGCAGGATACCTGCAAGGGCATCGGCATCGTGACTGCCAATCCGGAATTCGCCGACGTGCTGTCCCTTGAAGGCGTGGCCGACACCAAGAACCCGTCCGTGCCGATTTTCGGTGTGCCGACCACCGCTGGCACCGCATCCGAAACGACCATCAACTATGTGATCACCGACACGGCCAACAAGCGTAAGTTCGTGGCCGTCGACCCGCACGACATCCCAATCGTCGCCTTCGTGGATCCGGACCTGACCGACTCCATGCCGCGCGGCCTCAAGGTGGCCACCGGACTCGACGCCCTGACCCACGCCATCGAAGGCTATATCACACCGGGCGCGTGGAGCCTGTCCGACTGCCTGTCCATGCAGACCATCCGCATGATCGCCAAGAACCTCGCCAAGAGCGCCGATGGAGACATTCCGGCCGGCGAACAGATGGCCTACGCCTCCTACATCACCGGCATGGCCTACTCCAACGTCGGCCTCGGTCTGGTGCACGGCATGGCCCACCCGCTGGGCGGCCGCCTCGGCGTGGCGCACGGTGTGGCCAACGGCATCCTGCTGGCCCCGGTCATGGAATACAACAAGGACTACACCGGCGAGAAGTACCGTGACATCGCCGACGCCTTCGGTATCGCCGACGCCTACACCGGCGACATCGAAACCGTGCGTGAAGAGGCCGTCCAGGCGGTGCACAAGCTCACCGTGGATCTGAAGAACCCGACCAAGATCTCCGAAGTTGGCGCCACCGAAGCCGACCTGGAGCCGTTGGCCCATGACGCCTTCCACGACGTGTGCACGCCGGGCAACCCGCGCCAGGCCACCCAGGAAGACATCCTCGCCATCTACAAGAGCCTGATGTAGGTCCGACTGCGGTAGGCGCAATCGCAAAACCGCAATCGTAAAAACAAAACGGACGGCATCGATCGCATGGTCGGTGCCGTCCGTTCGCTATCCGCGGAAAATACGCCGCGAATAATCGCTATACCTAATCGCTATTCCTCGTGCTTCTCGCTCCACTCCTCATCAGTGGGAGTGTCGTCATACAGCTCGTGGCCTTCCTGTTCGGCCAATTCCATCTGCTCGTTGATCCACGCGGCCTCGGCCGGATTGATATCAGCGGTGTTCAACACCTTCTGCCACACCGGATACAGCAGATGCATCACAGGATATAACGCGGTGATGAGGATTTCCGGCTTGTGCTTGCGGTAATGCTGCGGATGCGCGTTGAACGTGTTCTTGAAACGGCGCATATAGTTGAGGAACGATGCCGGAGACGTGTCCATACGACGTGCGCTGATGCCCGCGATCATCCGCGGACAATACACGGTCTTGAGATCCTTGCCCAACAGATGCAGCGAGATGTCGATGTCCTCATGCATCACATCCGCCTTGTCTTGGCAGACCTCGTCGGCGATTTCGCGCCAGGCGGTGGCGCGCAGGGCCATGTTGGAACCGAACAGCAGAGGTTGCCCATCATCGGCCCTATAAATACGTTTGCGGGTGGAATTGTCCCCGCGAAGCCCGAAATGACGGCTCGGCAAATCGTAATACATCACCGGACCGGTGGCGCCCATCGCATCCGGATCCTCGGTGAAAATGCCGGACACCACCTCCACCCAGTCCGGGCGGATCATGCAGTCGGCATCGAAACGGCCAAGAATATCGCCGGTGGCATGATTCAGACCATAATCACGCGTTGGAATCAGACCCTGCTCATCATCCTGATGCAGCAGCTTCACCGGCGCTTCCGGATGGTCCTTCATGAACTGCTCCACCACGGCAACGGTCGAATCAGTGGAACGGTTATCGACGACAATCACCTCATGAGGCATCACGGTCTGCCGGGTGGCGTTGAGCAGGCAATCGTTGATACGCTCCTGTTCATTCCAGGCGGGGATGACAATTGAAACGTTCAGCATGATTTCAAGAATAGGTTCCAGCCCGTACACGGTGCCTGTCTACAATAAGGAGCCATGAGCGAACGCGAACAGCATATGGATACGGACAAGAGGACGGGAACGTCCGGACAGTGCGGCAATACCGACGAAATGCGTTGGGATCTCGGCACGCTGTTCCCTGCGAAAGGCGATCCACGCAGACCTCCGGAATGGCTGGGTCGCGCGCTGCTGTACATCGCCATCGCCATCGTGCTGCTCTCCTTCTGCTGGCGCAGTTGGGGCAAAATCGAATACCTCATCATCGACGTCGTCATCTCGCTGTTCCTGGCGCTCGCCGTGGAGCCGGTGGTGATTCCGCTGGTCAAGCATGGCTGGAAGCGTTCGTTCGCTTCGATTTTCGCGTTGCTGATGTTGGGTGTCCTGCTTTGCGTGATGTTCGGTCTGTTCGGCAATCTGTTCGTGCAGCAGGTCATCGCTTTGTGCAACGGTCTGCCGGCCCTCTACCAGCAGATCTGCGATTTCGTGGCGCAATACACGGATTTCAAGCTTCCTGAGATCAACAGTCTCGGCGGTGAGATTCTGAAGAACATCCAGACCTCGTGGGTCACGGATTTCGCGGGCACCGCCATCAGCACGGTGTCCGGATTCTTCAGCTTCCTGCTGAACCTCATGACGGTGATCATGACCACGTTCTACATTTCGGCGGCCGGCCCGAAGCTGCGCCGCGCGGCCTGCCAGTGGATGGCTCCCTCCGCGCAGCGCCGGTTCCTGTTCGTCTGGACCGTCAGCCAGACGCAGATCTCATCGTTCCTGTTCTCACGTGCCATCCTCGCCGTGCTCAACGCGTTCTTCACCTCGATCTGCCTGATGGCGTTGCACGTGCCGTATTGGATGCCGTTGGCGTTGTTCTGCGGCGTCGTATCGCAGTTCATCCCGATGCTCGGCACGTACATCGGCGGCGCGTTGCCGGTGCTGTTCGCCTGGGGCAGCTGTGGTTTGTGGCAGGCGATCGCCGTGGTGGCGTTCATCTGCGTCTACCAGCAGATCGAAAACCTGATCTTCGCGCCGAAGATCTCCCGCCGCACCATGGACGTCAACGATGCGGTCGCCTTCCTTGCCGTCCTGGCCTTCGGCTCGCTGTTCGGCGCGATCGGCGCGTTCCTGGCGCTGCCTATCGTCGCCTCGATCCAGACGATCGCCCGCACCTACACCAAGCGGTACGATCTGGTCGATTCGCCGCTGATGGACGATCCGGTTCCGGACAAGAAGTCGAAGCTGGTGGAAGGCGCCGAAGTCATCAGCGAGCACCTGCACGCCGTGCCGCGCGCCGTGCAGGGGTCGAGCGCGCATGTGCCGATTCCCGACGACGTGCGCTTCCTGCAGGAGCAGGCGTACAATATCACTCGGTCCGACGAGACCGGGGATGCCGACGAATCGCAGACCGTCGCCATTCCGAAGCACGTGTTGGACGGGGTCGATCGCAAACCGCTGCGGGGAACCGCGGAAGCGGACGGAGCGCAGACGGAAGCCGGACCGCAGGTAGCGGACGGGTCGCAATCGCAGGGAACGGATGACAATCCGAGAAGTAGGTGGCGTTAATGGTATTGCTGAGCGTACTTGATGTCGTGCTGGTGGTTTTGGGCGGCGCCGGCATGCTCTACCAAGCGGTCTGCATCGTCATCTCGCTGTTCGCCAAGCCGATCAAGTTCCCCGAAGCGCCGATGAACAAACGGTACGCGGTGCTGATTTCCGCGCGAAACGAAGCGAACGTCATCGGCAACCTCATCGACTGTCTGCATTCGCAAACCTATCCGAGCGAGCTCATCGACATCTGGCTGGTGGCCGACAACTGCACCGACAACACCGCCGAAGTGGCCCGAAACATGGGATGCCACGTCATCGAACGATTCAACAAGGAGCAGGTCGGCAAAGGCTACGCGCTGACCTATCTGCTCGACCAGATGAACGAGTCGGGCGCATCCGACCCGTATGACGCCTTTTTCGTGTTCGATGCCGACAACAAACTCGACAAGCACTACATCGAGGAAATGAACAAGGGCTTCCAAGCCGGTTTCAAAATCCTCACCAGCTACCGCAATTCCGTGAACCTGTCCGACAATTGGGTGTCGTCCGGTTCCGCGTTGTGGTTCATCCGCGAATCGCGCTTCGTTTCCGCCTCCCGCATGTGGCTCGGCAACAGCTGCCACGTGGGCGGCACCGGCTTCATGTTCTCCCAGGAGATCATGCGTCGCAACAACGGCTGGAAATTCCACCTACTCACCGAGGATCTGGAATTCACCATGGACAGCGTGCTGCACGGCGACCGCATCGGCTACTGCGGCACCGCCATCCTGTACGACGAGCAGCCGGTCACCTTCGCGCAAAGCTGGCGTCAACGCCTGCGTTGGAGCAAGGGCTTCCTGCAGGTGTTCCGCTATTACGGACCGGCGTTGATCAAGCGCGCGGTCAGGGAACGTGATTTCTCCGCCGTCGATTTCACGCTGCTGCTGTGCCCGTTCACCGTGCTCGGCATCGCACGCGTGCTGTTGGGCATGCTGTTCGCCGCCTGCGGTTTCGTGACATGGCAAAGCCAGCTGAATTCGCTGACCGGCTGGACATCCGGCATTGTGATATCGGTGATCGGCATGATGGGACTCGCCGCATTGACCATCGTGGCGGAACGCGATCACGTGGGCGCCACCAACAAGGAGCTGCTCGCCTACGTGCTGGCCTTCCCGATCTACATGCTGAGCTATGTGCCGATTTCGTTCCAGGCGGTGTTCGCCAAGTCCGAATGGAAGCCGATCGAGCATAAGGGCTGAGGCTTGCCCGCGGCGGTGTGAACGGTCATGAGATGTTTCGTGGCGATCCATACGGTGCGGATGGTGAAAAGATGACGAAGAGAGGGTGTGGTTTGGCTATGGATGACGCTGGCGATTACCGCTATACGCGACGACGCCGAGCGATCACGGTGGCGGTTTCCGTCGTGGCCACCGTCGCACTGTGCGTCGGCTATGCAGTGGCCGACATGTGCGATGTCGCACCGGGCGTCCTCACATTGCGCCATGTCGAACATTCGACGGCCGCCGCTGCCGGCCGTTCGATCGAGGCGGCCGACGTGATCGCCGACATCGACGCTTCCAAGACCATCGATCCGGCCGCTGCGCGCGCGCTGACCGACGCGTTCCGAGCCTCAGCCGCCGGCTTCGGCGGCGAATTCTCCATCGCCATCGCCGACGCGTCGGGCAACGTGGTCGCGGAAAACAACATCGACGTGCCCCGCACGCCAGCATCCACCATGAAAACGTTGACGGCGTATGCGGCCGCCGTCGAACTCGACATGGGCAAGACCCTGGACACGCAGACCTATCTGGAACAGTCCCAGGACGGCACCGCGCGGCTGGTGCTCAAAGGCAACGGCGACATGCTGTTGGGAGCCGGAGCGTCCGACGCGAACCACATCAACGGACGTGCCGGATTGGGCACGCTTGCCGGGCGGACCGCACAGGCGTTGCGGCAGCGTGGCATCACCTCCGTGACATTGGCTTATGACGACACACTGTTCGGCAACGACCGCTGGCCGCAAGGCATCGCCGAACTCGACACGGACCACCTGTACTACGCCCCGACAGCTTCCGTGGCCGTGGACGGCGGCAGGAATTGGAACGGGACAGGTCCGGCCAATCCTGATGTGTTCTCGGCGTATCCGGCATTGAGCATGCAGCCGGCGCGTGACGCGGCGCTGGTGTTCCAGCAGCGGCTGGCCGAACAGGGCATCACGGTTCAGGGATTTGTATCGCAAGGCACGGTTGCGGGGGCATCCCATCCGCTTGCCTCCGTGCGTTCGGCGTCGTTGAACGAGATTATGGCGTTCACCATGCGGCATTCCGACAATTCGCTCGCCGAGGAATTCGGCAGGCTGCTGGCGTTGCAGGTCGGCGCGGACAATTCGCCGGCTGGCGCGGTGCAGGCTGTGAAAAGCGTGCTGGAGCGCAAAGGCATCACTACGACCGGGCTCGACATGCGCAATTGTTCGGGACTTACGGAGGATTCGAAACTGACGGCGCGCACCCTGCTCGAAGTGCAACTGCGCAATCTGGCTGCGGGATCGGGGGCGGCCGCAGCCGAAGGAATGTCCGTCATGGGCTTCGTCGGCACCGCTGAGAGCCGTCTGAACGATGCTGACGAAGCGGGGCTGATCCGTGTGAAAACCGGCAGTCTGGGCGACGTGACTTCCATGACCGGCAATGTGTCGCGGTTGAACGGCGGAGCGTTGACCTTCGCGGTGATCGTCAACAATCCCACCGATTTCGCGGCGGCGAAGGCGGCCATCGACACATTCGTGGCCGGTCTGCCGAAGCTGTGAACGGCCACGTGTGAATCTTCCCAGCGGATATTCAGCATATAGCCAGAAACACGTCATTCGCATGTGCCAAGATGGTGGGCATGCGAATCGCTGACGTACAAGAAGACATTGATCACGAGCTGATCAGCAAAGAAGAGATCTCCGACATCATCAACCGTGCCGCGGCACAAGCCAGTGAAGACTATCGTGGCAAGAACCCGCTGCTGGTCTGCGTGCTCAAGGGAGCCGTGAACACGCTTGCGGCGTTCTCCCAGGCCATGAGCATTCCGGTCCAAATGGATTTCATGAGCCTGTCGAGCTACGGTTCCGGCACGGAGTCGAGCGGCAAGATCACGGTTCGTCAGGATCTGTCCACGGATGTGCGAGGACGCCATGTGCTGATCGTTGAGGACATCATCGATTCGGGCATCACCCTGGCTTGGCTGGTCGACGAGCTCAAGCGCCGTAGAGCGGCTTCCGTGGAAATTTTTGCGCTTCTGGAGAAGCCGGCACGTCGCAAGGTCAATGTTGATGTGAAATACAAGGGACGTGAGATTCCCGATGAATTCGTGGTCGGTTTCGGCTTGGATTACGACGAGTACTACCGCAACCTCGATTCGATCGCGGTGCTGAAGCCGTCAGTCTATGAAGGAGGTCAGGCATGAGTTTCCCTGGTCCGAACCAGCCGCCAAGCAATGGCGGCGGCAACAAGCCCAACGGGGGTAGTAACCCGTTCACCAATCCGTTTAGCCGCAACGATGACGGCAAGAACGGTGGCAGCGGGGCGAACGGCAACAAGTCCAACGGCCCCCGTCCGTTCTGGCAGTCGCCGTGGCTGTGGGTTGTGGTCGTGGCATTGCTTGCCGTGACCATGTTCCAGCTTTTCGCCGGTGCGGGCTCGCAGACCATCGACACCAAGGATGGCATGCAGATCCTCAACGGCAACACCGTCGAGTATGCGACGATCGTGGACAACACCCAGCAGGTCAAGCTCAAGCTGTCGAGCGATTACTCCGCCACCGACCCGGACACCGGACGTACGAAGAACTACGGCAAGAACGTGCAGTTCTACTACACGTATGCGCAGTCCGCGGCCGTGGTCAAGGCCGTGCAGAAGGCCGATCCGGCCAAGGGCTGGACCGCGTCCATGCAGCAGACCAGCATTTGGACCTACCTGCTCACCTCGCTGTTGCCGTTCCTGATCATCTTCGGCCTGTTCTGGTTCCTGATGAGCCGTATGGGCGGTGCCGCCGGCGGCATGTTCGGCATGGGCGGCAAGAAGAACAGCGGCAAACTGCTCGACGGCCAGACCCCGACCACCAAGTTCTCCGACGTGGCCGGCGAAGACGCTGCCGTGCAGGAGGTCGAGGAAATCAAGGACTTCCTCAAGGACCCGTCCCGTTACAAGGCTTTGGGCGCCCGCATTCCGCGCGGCGTGCTGCTGTACGGCCCTCCAGGCACCGGTAAGACGCTGCTGGCGCGCGCCATCGCAGGCGAGGCCGGCGTGCCGTTCTACTCCATGGCCGGCTCCGACTTCGTGGAGATGTTCGTGGGCCTTGGCGCCTCCCGTGTGCGTGACCTGTTCGATGAGGCCAAGAAGAACGCTCCGGCCATCATCTTCATCGATGAGATTGACGCTGTCGGCCGCAAGCGTGGCGGTTCCGGCATGAGCGGTGGCCACGACGAACGCGAGCAGACGCTGAACCAGCTGCTCGTCGAGATGGACGGCTTCGACAACGATACGAACCTCATCATCATCGCTGCGACCAACCGTCCGGATGTGCTCGATCCGGCATTGCTGCGCCCGGGTCGTTTCGACCGCCAGGTGGCCGTCGAAGCACCTGATTTGGAAGGCCGCGAGGCGATTCTGAAGGTACACGCCAAGGGCAAGCCGTTCGTGCCGGACGTTGACCTGCATATGATCGCCGTGCGCACGCCGGGCTTCACCGGCGCCGACCTTGCCAACGTGTTGAACGAAGCCGCGTTGCTGTGCGCCCGTGCCGGCGCCCAGCTCATCGACAACCGCGCCATCGACGAGGCCATCGACCGTGTTCAGGCCGGTCCGAAGCGTCGTTCCAAGGGCATGGCTCTCGACGAGCTACGCAACACCGCATATCACGAGGGTGGCCATGCGCTGGTCGCGGCCGCCATGAACGACACCGATCCGGTGACCAAGGTGACGATTCTGCCGCGCGGCCGTGCACTGGGCTACACCGCGGTCATGCCAACCGAGGACCGTTACTCCATGTCCCGCAACCAGCTGCTCGATCAGATGGCGTACGCCATGGGCGGCCGTACCGCCGAAGAGGTCGTGTTCCACGACCCGACCACCGGTGCTTCCAACGATATCGAAAAGGCCACGAACATCGCGCGTCAGATGGTGCTCGACTACGGCTTCTCCGAGAAGCTGGGCGCCATCAAGTGGTCCGACGACGAGCAAAGCGATCTCGGCGCGCTCACCCACAAGTACTCCGCGCACACCGCCGAAATCATCGACGAGGAAGTGCTCAAGCTTGTGGAGACCGCGCATACCGAAGCATGGAACGTCATCAACGAGAACCGCGACATCCTCGACGAGCTGGTACGTCAGCTGCTCGTCAAGGAAACGCTCAACGAGAAGGAGCTTGCCGCCATCTTCGCCAACATCAAGAAGGCGCCGAAGCGCGAGGTCTGGTTGAGCGACGAGAAGCGTCCCGATTCCGACATTCCGCCGGTCCCGATTCCCGACAAGCTGAAGCAAAGCGCAGGATTGACCAACTGATGAGCGATACCGATTTCGATACCCTCTTCGACGACAAGGCCCGTGCCGCTCATGCGGCCGGGCCTGTCGGCTATGACGAGGAAGGCGTGCGCCAGGCCGTGCGCCTGTTCTTGAAGTCCATCGGCGAGGATCCGGACCGTGAAGGTCTGCTGGACACGCCGGACCGTATCGGGCGCGCGTGCAAGGAGCTGTTCGCCGGCCTCGGACACGGGCCAGAGGAAGTGCTGAAAACCCGTTTCAAGGTGGACACCGACGAAATGGTCCTCGTACGCGACATCGAACCTGTCTCTTATACACATCTGACGCTGCCGACGAAGAGGATAGTGTAGAT
>OJOH01001098.1_pt1 | contig 13326 bp, 9 predicted proteins | sample 1598201 | NCBI WGS metagenome assembly OJOH01 (sample SAMN03922462, study PRJEB24848) | human gut metagenome | isolation source: stool sample | host: Homo sapiens | place: Germany | collected 2009-11 | reverse complement strand
TTACAGAAGCGGAAGGCATCCTGGTTCGAAGCGCATCGATGCATGAGATGGAGCTGCCGGATGGACTTTTAGCGGTTGCAAGAGCGGGAGCCGGTGTCAACAATATCCCGCTGGAGAAATGCGCGGAAAAAGGTGTCGTCGTGTTCAATACACCGGGTGCAAACGCAAACGGCGTAAAAGAGCTGGTCATTGCCGGAATGCTTTTAGCAAGCCGTGATGTCGTATCGGGCATCAACTGGGTGGAAGAAAATCAGGAAGATGAAAATATTGCGAAGGATGCGGAGAAAGCGAAGAAGAAGTTTGCCGGTACAGAGGTGATGGGCAAGCGCCTCGGTATCATCGGACTGGGTGCGATCGGCGTCAAGGTTGCTAATGTTGCGCGTCATCTCGGAATGGAAGTGCTCGGCTATGATCCGTATGTATCGGTCGATGCGGCGTGGAAGTTAAGCCGCGACGTCAGACATGTGCTGGATGTCAATGAAATCTATGAGCAGTGCGATTATATCACAATCCATGTGCCGCTGATGGACAGCACAAAAAATATGATCAGTGCAGAAGCTATCTCCCGGATGAAGGACGGCGTGATTTTGTTAAACTTTGCAAGAGATCTGCTGGTGGATGAAGAAGCTGTGTTAGACGGAATTACCGCCGGAAAAATCCGCCGCTACGTTTCGGATTTCCCGAATCCGGTTACGGCAGGAAAGCCGGGCTGCATCGTCATCCCGCATCTGGGCGCTTCGACTGAGGAGTCGGAAGAAAACTGTGCGGTTATGGCAGTCAGACAGCTGCAGGAATATCTCGAAAACGGAAATATTCTCCACAGCGTCAATTTCCCGGACTGCGATATGGGTGTGTGCACGGCAGAAAGTAGAGTTGTGATTTTCCATAAGAATATCGCAAACATGATCGCGAAGTTCTCCTCCGTCCTCGGCTGGAACAACTTAAACATCGCAAATATGATGAACAAATCCAAAGGCGATGTTGCATATACGATGGTCGACCTGGAGTCCCACGTAAGCGGCAGTATTGTCAATCAGTTAAAGACAATCGATGGCGTGTTCCGCGTGCGGGTGGTGAAGTAAAACGCAGGCGTTCTGTAACGGAGAGTCACAGACCCCGGAGAAAGGCAGTATGGTGCCAGTCTTCGGGGTCTTTTCTGTATGGTACTGTGGGTATATTCTGTGTTTGAGCGTGCGATCAGTGTTGCGTTTGCACAAGATATTTATTTCTGTCCCTGTGCCGGTGTGTTCTGCGCTGCCAGCTGTTTTTTAAACAGGGTGCGGAAAATCAGGCGGGAGAGCGGTCCGCAGTAGAACATCTGCCAGAAAAATGCCATCGGCAGGTTGCAGCCAAAGGTGTGCGCCCATGTGCCGAAGCTGGGCTCCTTGAACAGCAGGGTAGCGGCGAGACTCATGATCGGGCACATGATGCAGATGATCATCAGGGAAATCGCGTGGGACTGCTGAAGTACACTGCTTAGACATTTTCCCTTGCCTATTGTGCCCGGGAAGGGTAAAATAAAAATAAGAGGGGCGCGGTAAAAGCGTCAGGCAGGAGGGTATCGAATGAACGAAAAACTGTATAGGCTGATGAACTGGCCTGAAATAGAGGCAATTATTTATTCTGAGGAGGACGATCCGCACCGGCTTTTGGGACCGCACCGGGAAGGCAATGCGACGGTGGTGCAGGCATTTTATCCGGGCGCTGTTTCGATGGAACTGAAGCTGCCCGGTCAAAAGACCGTGGAAATGGAGCAGGCGGACGAGGCTGGCTATTATGCCGCACTGGTTGGCGGTAAGGAAATCGGAAGCTATACATTAAAGGCTTCTTTGGAAGATGGCACAACAGAAGAATTTGAAGATCCCTATCGGTTTGCTCCGGTCATTACCAAAGAGGATACGGCGCGGTTTGCGGCAGGAATCCATTATGAAGCTTACCGTATCCTTGGTGCGCATATGATGACCATCGACAAAACCCAGGGCGTGCATTTTGCAGTCTGGGCACCGAATGCGCTGCGGGTCAGTGTTGTGGGAGATTTTAACCATTGGGATGGACGCAGACATCAGATGCGCCGCCTGTGGGATTCCGGTATTTTTGAAATTTTTATCCCCGGAGTTAGAGAGGGCGAGAATTATAAGTTTGAGCTGAAATTAAAGGGCGGTCTGACTTACCTGAAGGCAGATCCCTATGCGTTTGGACAACAGCTCCGCCCGGACACGGCATCTGTTGTTCGCAACATCGATGGCTTTGCCTGGGAAGATGAAGCATGGATCTTGGCACGAGAAAAAAGCTGTCCTGAAAAAGAGCCGATGAGCGTTTATGAAATGTATCTGGGCTCCTTTGCAAAGCCCGAGGATGGCCGCAGATATTATAACTATCGGGAGTTTGCACCGAAGGTTATTTCCTATGTGAAGGAAATGGGCTATACCCATGTGGAGCTGATGCCGGTTATGGAGCACCCGCTGGATGGATCCTGGGGCTATCAGGTCATCGGCTATTATGCGCCGACTGCACGTTATGGCACACCACAGGATTTTATGTATTTTGTCAACGAGCTGCACAAAGCAGGAATCGGCGTGATTCTGGACTGGGTTCCGGCCCATTTTCCGAGAGATGCTTATGGACTGTCCGGGTTCGACGGGACATGCCTGTATGAGCACAAAGACCCGAGACAGGGGGCGCATCCGCATTGGGGAACGCTGATCTATAATTACGGCAGACCGCAGGTAAGCAACTACCTGATTGCCAATGCGCTTTACTGGGTGGAGCAGTTCCATGCAGACGGAATCCGGATGGACGCGGTCGCTTCAATGCTGTATCTCGATTACGGAAAGCAGGATGGCGAATGGATTGCCAACATGTACGGCGGCAATGAAAATCTGGAAGCGATCGAATTTTTAAAGCATACAAACAGCATGATTCAAAAACGCGGCAGGGGCGCGGTTACGATCGCGGAGGAATCCACAGCATGGCCGAAGGTGACGGGCGATTTAAACGATGGTGGTCTTGGCTTTACGATGAAATGGAATATGGGCTGGATGAACGATTTCCTCGACTACATGCAGTATGACCCATATTTCCGTGCGTATCATCACAACGATCTGACGTTTTCGATGGTTTATGCGTATTCCGAAAAGTTCATGCTCGTGTTATCCCATGACGAGGTTGTTCACGGCAAAGCGTCGATGCTTAGCAAGATGCCGGGAGAGGAAGCGGACAAATTCGCGAACCTGCGCGCAGGCTACGGTTATATGATGACGCATCCGGGCAAGAAGCTTTTGTTTATGGGACAGGATATCGCAGAGTACGACGAGTGGAACGAAGAGCGGGGCGTGGAATGGGAACTGCTAAAATATGATTATCATGAGCAGATACGCCGGTTTGTGAAGCGGTTAAATGAGCTGTATCGTAAAAACCCTGCGCTGTATGCGGAAGACGACAGCTGGGACGGCTTCGAATGGATTGACTGCATTGATGCAAACGAATGCACGCTTTCCTATCTGAGAAAGAGCGACAAAGAGGAAGAGACGCTTTTGGTATGCCTGAACTTTGCAAATGTGGACAGACCGGAGTATCGGGTGGGTGTACCTTTTGAAGGAAAATATACGGAAGTTTTAAACTCTGACGATATCGCCTTTGGCGGAAAAGGAAGAATTAACTCCTATGTACTGGAAGCGGAAGAAGTCGCATCCGACGGCAGGGAAAATTCGATCCTGATGCATCAGGCGCCGCTGTCTGTGAGCATTTTTGCCTATACGCCTTACACGGACGAAGAAAAAGAAGAGCGCAGAAAGATCGCCGAGGCTGCCCAAAATGCGGCGGAAGAGGCTGTGAGAAAAGCCGCAGAGGAAGCTGCGAAAAAAGAAGCAATCGCTAAAAAAGCAGCGGAGGAGGCTGCAAAGAAGGAAGAAGCTGCGAGAAAAGCTGCAGAAGAGGCAGCTGAAAAGGAAGCGGTGGCAAGGCAGGCAGCAGAAGAGGTCGTAAGAAAAACGGCTGCTGCCAAAAAAGCGGTGGAAGAGGCTGCGAAGAAAGCAGCTGCCATGAAAAAGAAAACCCTGAAGGAAGAGCTGACCGAAAAGGCAGAGCAGGCGGACAGCGCGATTCTTGAGGGAAAAGAAAAAGAAAAGCCTGCACGCCGCACGACCCGCAAAAAGACAGCGACCGCGAAGGCTGTCGCACCGAAAGAGCCGACGGCTAAGAAGCTTGCGTCTGTAGCTAAGAAGTCTACCTCTTCCGCGAAAGTGACGAAAGGAACCAAAGCATGAGGAAGGTGCTGATGTCCGGCGCAGCATTTTTGACATCCTCTGTGACGCTGACAGGCGAGGAGATAGAAAGCCTCGCGTCGGACGAATCCTTAAAGAATATGGAAAAACAGCTGAGCCTGCTGGAACGCTACTTAAACGAGCTGCCGGACAAGCTTCTGGGGCTGGGCGTCCGCACGGTGCTGGCGCTCATCCTGTTTGCGATCGGCAGCAGACTGATTGCGATGATCCGGCATTTTTTCAGACGGGCGATGGAGCGTTCCAGCGCGTCGGAGGAAGCGGCGCAGTTTCTGGACTCCTCGATTAAGTTTGTTTCGTATACGATTCTGGTGTTCATGATTCTGCAGCTGTTTGGTGTGGAGGCAGCAAGCATTGCGACGGTGATCGGTTCGGTCGGCGTAACGATCGGTCTGGCGATCCAGGGAAGCTTAAGTAACTGTATTGGCGGAATCCTGATTATGATGCTGAAGCCGTTTCATGTCGGAGATTATATCATCGAAGGGGGCGGTAACGAAGGGATTGTTCAGCAGATATCTGTCTTTTATACGAAGCTTGCAACCTATGACAATCAGATTATTCTGATCCCGAACGGAAACCTCGCAAACAGCAGCCTGACGAACGTGACGGATGAGGCGGAACGGCGTGTGGATTTGAAAGTCGGAATTTCGTATGATTCTGATATCCGCAGCGCACGGAAAGCAGTGCAGGAAATTGCGAAGAAAAACCCGTATGTGCTTCCGGAACGGGAGATCACAGTCAACGTAGACGAACTGGCAGACAGCAGTGTTGTCCTTGTTGTGAAATTCTGGGCGAAGAAGGAAAACTACTGGCAGGCGCGCTATACGATGCTGGAGGATATCAAATACGGCTTCGATGAAGCGGGCATCCGCATTCCGTATCCGCAGATGGATGTACATCTGGAGTCCGGGACTTGACTTACAAGAAAATCCATGTATAATTATTCCATATCTGCATAGAGCAGAAAAAGTCGGCGTGCGAGCCTTATCGCCCGCCGCTTTTTTTCCTCTTTACGCACCGGCTTGAGCGTATACATAGCCTGCCGGGGCAAAAGGTGGATACAAAGCTCGTTTGAACGGGCAATTTCACAGATGAAAGGAGACAAACGTAAAAAGTATGATAAAAGAACTGATGAAGTCGATCAGGGAATACAAGCGCGATTCGATCCTGACACCGATTCTGGTATCTCTGGAAGTGGTCATGGAATGTATCATCCCGTTTGTAGTCGCTCAGCTGGTCAATGAAATCAAAGCCGGAAGCGGTATGGGCGTCATTTCACGGTATGGTCTGATTCTGGTGGTGATGGCGCTTATGTCCCTCGCATTCGGAGCCGGAGCCGGTTCGGTCTGCGCGTCCGCGTCCTGCGGATTCGCCAAAAACCTGCGCAAGGATATGTTTTACCGGATTCAGGATTTTTCCTTTGAAAACATCGACAAATTTTCTACCTCGTCTTTAGTGACGAGAATGACGACGGACGTTATGAACGTCCAGCTGGCATTTATGATGCTGATCCGACTTGCGATCCGCAGCCCGCTGATGTTGATCTTTTCCTTTACGATGGCGTTTATTATGGGCGGAAAGATGGCGCTGATCTTCCTGGTGGTCATCCCGATTCTGGGGATCGGACTGTTTGCCGTGATCCATAAGGTAGGCCCGCTGTTTAAACGGGTATTCCGTAAGTACGACGCTCTGAACAATTCGATTCAGGAAAATGTCAAGGGCATGCGCGTGGTAAAATCCTTTGTGCGCGAGGCGTACGAAAAAGAAAAATTCCATCATGCGGCAGAAGAGGTTTGTCAGGATTTCACCCGCGCGGAGAAGATTCTGGCGATCAACAGCCCTCTGATGCAGTTCTGCCTGTATGTGGTTATGATTTTTGTCCTGTCCTTTGGTTCTTATACGATCATCACGAGCGGCGGTCTGGATCTGGACGTCGGACAGTTTTCTGCCCTTTTAGTATACAGCTTCCAGATATTAAATAGCCTGATGATGTTCTCGATGGTATTTGTCATGGTGACGATGGCTGCGGAATCCGCACAGCGAATCGTGGAAGTGTTAAAAGAGGACAGTACGCTGACAAGTCCTGCAGATCCGGTGGAGGAAGTGGCAGATGGTTCGATCGATTTCGACCATGTCAGCTTCAAATATTCTCTGCAGGCGGAGAAGATGGCGCTTGCCGATATCGATCTGCATATCCGTTCTGGGGAGACGATTGGAATTATCGGTGGCACCGGTTCTTCGAAGTCTTCCCTGATCCAACTGATTTCCAGACTTTATGACGCGACAGAGGGCGTTGTAAAGGTTGGCGGAAAAGACGTCAGAGAATATGATCTGGAAGCGCTGCGCAACCAGGTAGCAGTTGTATTACAGAAAAATATTCTGTTTTCCGGAACGATCAAGGAAAACCTGCGCTGGGGCAACCAGAACGCGATGGATGAGGAATTAAAGGAAGCATGCCGTCTGGCGCAGGCGGATGAATTTATCATGCAGTTCCCGGATCAATACGATACGCATATCGAACAGGGAGGCAGCAATGTGTCCGGCGGTCAGAAGCAGAGACTTTGTATCGCAAGAGCGCTGTTAAAGAAGCCGAAGATCCTGATTCTCGACGATTCGACCAGTGCGGTGGATACCAAGACGGACGCACAGATCCGCAAGGCGCTGCGTGAGTACATTCCGGAAACGACCAAGATCATCATCGCACAGAGAATTTCCTCCGTGCAGGATGCGGATCGGATTCTGGTCATGGACGGCGGTACGATCTGCAATATCGGCACCCATGAAGAGCTTCTCAAGACGAGCGAGATTTACCGGGAAGTATATACTTCCCAGAACAAGGGAGGTGATTCTGATGAAAAATAAGGGACAGGCGAAAAAAGGAACGATGAAGCGTCTGATCAGGATGCTGTTCGAGTTTTATCCGGTACTTCTGCCGTTAGTTTTGGTCTGCATCATACTGAATGCGCTGATCAGCTCGATTCCCGCTATTTTTCAGCAGAATATCATCGCAGTGGTCGAGCAGTACTGGCAGACGAAGGACTGGGCGGCGGCAGCGCCGACGGTGACCAGACTGGTCCTCATCCTGGTTGTACTGTATGCGCTGTCTCTGGCAGCAGGCTATGCGTATTCCTATGGAATGGCGATTATCACACAGGGATCTCTGAAGAAGATGCGGGAAAAGATGTTCAATCGTATGCAGGATTTGCCGATCAAGTATTTTGATACACATAACCACGGCGATATCATGAGCTATTATACTAACGATATCGACACGCTGCGCCAGCTGATTTCTCAGAGTATTCCGCAGCTGATGATTTCCTGTATCACCGTGGTTACGATTTTTTCCATCATGCTGTATTACAGCATGTGGCTGCTTTTGGTCGTGCTCTGTGGCGTTGCACTGATGTTTGTCGTTACCAAAAAGGTCGGCAGCAGCTCGGCACATTTTTTCTTAAAGCAGCAGATCGCAGTCGGCAAGACAGAGGGCTTTGTGGAAGAGATCATGAACGGACAGAAGGTTGTCAAGGTGTTCAGTCATGAGACCGAGACAAAAAAGGATTTTGACCGGGTCAACGACGAGCTGTTTGAAATGTCCTGTCAGGCAAACCGTTATGCGAACATGCTGATGCCGATTCTAATGAATATGGGCAATATCCTTTATGTTGTCGTAGCGCTTGCTGGCGGCATGCTGTTATTGTCCGGCGCACCGAACTTGAGTTTGTCAGGCATGGCACTTTCCATCAGTATTACCGTACCTTTTTTGAATATGACAAGACAGTTCTGCGGCAATATCGGACAGGTGTCCAATCAGGTCAACTCAGTTGTCATGGGTCTTGCGGGGGCAGATCGTATTTTCAGTCTGCTGGATGAAGAGCCGGAGACAGACGATGGCTATGTAACCTTGGTCAATGCAAAAGAAGAAAATGGTGAACTGGTCGAATGCAGCGAGCGTACAGATATCTGGGCATGGAAGCATCCGCACAGCGCGGACGGCAGCGTGACCTATACGCGTCTGATGGGCGACGTGCGCCTGAAGGATGTGGATTTTGGTTACAATCCGGATAAAATCGTCCTGCATGATGTCAGTCTGTACGCAGAGCCCGGACAGAAGGTGGCGTTTGTAGGCGCGACCGGCGCCGGAAAGACGACGATCACAAACCTGATCAACCGGTTTTATGATATCGCGGACGGCAAAATCCGTTATGACGGAATTAATATCAACAAGATAAAAAAAGCGGATCTGCGCCGTTCTCTTGGCATTATTCTGCAGGATACGGTGCTCTTTACCGGCACTGTCATGGAAAATATCCGCTATGGCAAGCTGGATGCGACAGATGAAGAGTGTATCGGGGCTGCAAGGCTTGCGGGTGCGCATGATTTCATCACACGTCTGCCCGAAGGCTACCAGACGGTAATCGACGGTAACGGATCGAATCTGTCCCAGGGACAGAGACAGCTGATTTCGATTGCGCGTGCTGCAGTTGCAGATCCGCCGGTTATGATTATGGACGAGGCGACATCTTCGATCGATACCAGAACAGAGGCGATTGTGCAGAAAGGTATGGATGCGCTGATGCACGGACGAACCGTATTCGTTATCGCACACAGACTGTCCACAGTTCGGAATTCCGATGTGATCATGGTTCTCGAGCATGGACGGATTATCGAGCGCGGCAGCCATGATGAGCTGATCGCGCAGAAAGGAAAGTATTATCAGCTTTATACCGGCGCATTCGAGCTGGAATAAAGTGTAGTATGAGACTGCGCAGCTTCTTTTGCGCATGAAATAGCGCTCCCTTTGTAGCTGTCTGTAAACAGATTTTTATGCGAGCATAAAATCTGTTCGCAGACAGCTACGAGTGAATTGGGAAAACAAAAAGGCACTGGAATACCAGTGCCTTAAACAATAGAATGCTCGCAGAGCGTGCATTCTATTGTCATGAATTAAAATTCCTATAAAGAAAAGCCGGAAAAGGGACTCGAACCCTCGACCTACTGATTACGAATCAGTTGCGCTACCAACTGCGCTATTCCGGCAGAACTCCAACAATAGATATTATACTGATATTTCATCGGTTTGGCAAGTCTTTTTTGAAAAAAGTTTCGTCTTGACAGCATTTCTGAATTGTGGATAATGTAAGGAAGAGTAAAAAAGTAAATAAACTCACAAATGAAAGGCCGGTTACGCGGCAGAATGGGAGGAAGCATGACAGCTTATAAAGACAGAAGCAAAGAAGAGTTACTGCAGGAAAAGAGTCAGCTGGAGGCTCAGTATAAGGAGTTCCAGGGTAAAGGACTGAAACTGGATATGTCCCGCGGTAAACCGAGCGCAGCGCAGCTGGATCTTTCCATGGGTATGATGGATGTACTGGACAGCTTTACAGATCTGAAGTGTGAGGCAGGAATTGATTGCCGTAACTATGGTGTTATGGATGGCATCCCGGAAGCAAAGCGTCTGTTGGGAGAACTGATCGAAGTGCCTGCAGATAATATCATTATCTACGGCAACTCCAGTCTGAATGTAATGTTCGATGTAGTGAGCCATGCATTCACCCACGGTATTATGGGGATGACTCCCTGGCATAAGTTAGACAAGGTAAAATTCCTCTGCCCGGTTCCAGGCTATGACCGTCATTTTTCGATTACAGAATATTTTGGCGTAGAGATGATCAATGTTCCGATGACTCCCCAGGGCCCGGATATGGATCTGGTGGAAAAGCTGGTCAGCGAGGATGAAGCCATTAAGGGTATCTGGTGCGTACCGAAGTATTCCAACCCGCAGGGCTACACCTACTCTGACGAAACTGTCCGCAGATTCGCTGCCTTAAAGCCTGCGGCAAAGGATTTCCGTATTTTCTGGGACAATGCTTACAACGTACATCATCTGTATGACGAGCCTCAGGATGTTATCCTGGAGCTGCTTTCCGAGTGTGAAAAGGCTGGCAACCCGGATATGGTTTATAAATTCAGCTCCACCAGTAAAATCAGCTTCCCCGGTTCCGGCGTCGCTGCAATTTCTGCTTCCAAGGCAAACCTGGATGATTTAAGAACACATCTGACGATTCAGACGATCGGTCACGATAAGTTAAATCAGCTGCGTCATGTGCGTTACTTTAAAGATATCCACGGCATCGAGACGCAGATGAAAAAGCATGCAGAGATTCTGCGTCCCAAATTTGAAGCAGTACTGGAAATCCTCGACAGAGAGCTGGGGGATCTGGAGATCGGTACCTGGACAAAGCCTCACGGCGGCTACTTTATTTCCTTTGAATCTCTGGACGGCTGTGCAAAGGCGATCGTTGCAAAAGCAAAGGAAGCCGGAGTTGTCATGACCGGTGCCGGGGCAACCTACCCTTATAAGAAGGATCCTCATGACTCCAACATCCGTATCGCCCCTTCCTTCCCTCCGATCGACGAGCTGGTTCAGGCAACGGAGCTGTTTGTTCTGTGCGTAAAGCTGGTAAGTGTAGACAAGCTTCTGGAAAACATGTAAAATAGCACAATAGAATGCACGGTGCATGAGGCTTCTATTGCCATGAATAATGATGCGCGCCTGAGATTGTAGCAGCTGGGCGCGCATTTTTATCATATAGGAAACTTTGTTTCTATACGATTAAAACGCTTCGCGAGGATGTGCACTCGGCGCAAGGGTAGATGGCTGCAAAAGCAACAATAGAATGCACACTCTGCGAGCATTCTATTGTCATGAACCAGAGTTTTTGTAGGGGGATCAGGATGTCACAGGAGGAACAGACAATAAAGCTGGATCAGCGGGATGTGCTGGACGCAGCGATGACAGCAGGGCATATTTTGCTGGAAAACGGCGCGGAAATATTTCGTGTGGAAGAGACGATCGACCGGATCTGTCATCATTTCGGCGTACAGTCAGAAAACGCCTTTGTACTCAGTAACGGCATTTTTCTGACGTCCGGAGATGAGCATGAAAAACGCTTTGCCCGGGTGGAGCATATTCCAGTTCGCGGTGCACAGCTTCATCGGGTTGCGGCGGTCAATCAGCTCTCACGGGAAATAGAAGAGGGAAAATACACACTGCCGGAAATCCGGGAAAAGCTGGAACAGATCCGAAATGCGCCGGGCGCTTCCAAAAGGGCGCTGGTGCTGATGTCCGGTCTTGGCAGCGGCTGTTTTTGTCTGATGTTCGGCGGAATGTGGCAGGACTGTGTCGCAGCCTTTGTGATCGGGTGTCTGCTGTATCTGTATTTGCTTTGGTTAAACGGCAGATGCTCTAAAATTGTGGAAAATATCGGCGGCGGAATTATTATTACGGTGTGTAGTCTTTTGTTTATCCATATGCCGTTTGGAATGGATATGAGCCATATGATCAGCGGTTCCATCATGCCTCTCGTGCCGGGACTCGCATTTACGAACGGAATCCGGGACATTGCGGACGGCGATTACATTTCCGGGACCGTCCGCATGATCGACGCGGTGCTTGTTTTTTTGTCTGTGGCGGCAGGCGTCGGCTGTGTGCTGAGCATTTATCATCATCTGACGGGAGGTGTCATGCTATGACGGATTTGCTTCAGATTCTTGCGGCTGGAATCGGCACGGTCGCGTTCGGCGCGTTATTTGGCGTGCCTTCCAAATATTATCCCTACTGCGGTCTGATCGGAGCGTCCGGCTGGGCGTTTACGATCTTTACAGCGGCACAGGTACGATCGCGCAGCTGATGGCACCGGTTGCAAAAAAAGTCATTGGTGTGGAGATTGTGGAGGAGGCAGTTATTGCTGCGCGGGAAAACGCGAAGCAAAACGGACTGGAGAACTGTGAGTTTATCGCGGGAGATGTTTTAAAGGTACTGGATGAAATCGAAGAAAAGCCGGACTTTATTATTCTCGACCCTCCAAGGGATGGCGTACATCCCAAAGCACTTTCCAGAATCATCGGTTATGGGGTGGAGAAGCTGGTATACATTTCCTGTAAACCGACGAGCCTTGCGCGGGATCTGGAGATTTTTATCGCAAACGGCTATGAGGTGCAGCGGTGTGTCCCTGTGGATCAGTTCCCTTGGACAACCGGGATTGAGACGGTGTGTTTGCTATCCAAACTAAAATAAAAGCTGGGTATTTTTTAAAGGAAAGGGTAAAAGTGTCAAGAATATACATTGCATTCATAGAAAGTATGGCTGCCGCTGTGTTTATTGTTCCACTTTGGTGTATCTGATAGTGGTATTTGTTATGTTTTTCTTTCAACCATTTATTTCGTCTTTGTTATGGGAAATGCTGATGTCAATAAAAGTTTGCTTTTATGTTGATTCAACTGGGTCTCGCACTCTTTTGTTTTAACAAAAAATTAGCACTTACCGCTTGAAAGAGGAAGCAGCAGATAAAAAATGGTTCTAAAAGGTATATCTTTGTAATGCAAGAGTATGATACAATTGGTTGTGGATACTAAAAACTAAGGAAAATCAGGTATGCTGAATAAAAAAGATTTCTTAAAATACGCTTCAAAACTAGCCTTTCCGATCATGATCCAAAATCTGATCGGAACTCTGGTAAACATTGCGGATACGGTAATGCTTGGATATGTAAGCCAGACTGCCATGTCGGCTTCATCCCTTGCGAACCAGTTTACTTTTATTCTTTTCTGTTTATATTATGGTATGGCCACGGGTGCTTCCGTTTTATGTGCACAGTACTGGGGAAAAGGTGATAAAAAGACAGTAGAAAGAATTCTCGGCCTGGCGGAGCGAATCTCACTGATTGTTTCCTTCGTGTTTTTCGTGATTTCTTTTTCTGTGCCGGCTACGATCATGAAGATCTTCACAAGCAGTCCGGATACGATTGCTGCTGGCAGTGAATACTTAAGGGTAATTTCATTTTCCTTTATGTTTATGGGATTCTCTCAGGTTTTTATGAGCGCCCTTCGAAGCATCGGAAAAATAATGCTGCCTTCTGTCACGTACATTGTTTCGCTTTGTGTCAATGTTATTTGTAATGCCACCTTTATTTTTGGTCTGTTTGGATTTCCAAAGCTTGGCGTTACCGGTGTGGCTCCTGTCTCTTATACACATCTCCGAGCCCAC
>OJOH01001074.1_pt1 | contig 13604 bp, 15 predicted proteins | sample 1598201 | NCBI WGS metagenome assembly OJOH01 (sample SAMN03922462, study PRJEB24848) | human gut metagenome | isolation source: stool sample | host: Homo sapiens | place: Germany | collected 2009-11 | reverse complement strand
GATAGTTCTTTTTTGCTGTGTGATATATTAAAGCCCGTGGGCTTCCATATCGAGGGAATCCACGGGCTTTGTTGCGCTTTTTTTTACAGCGCCATTGATTTTTTATATTACTTTCTTGCTTCCAGAGCGGAGATAGATTCCATTATCTTTGACATCTTCTCCTCTGCCTTTGCAAGCTTTGCCTTTTCGGCTTCGATAAGCTGTTCAGGGGCTTTTGCAAGGAAGCCCTGATTGCTGAGCTTTTTGCTAAGGAAGTCTATATCCTTCTGTGCGTTCTTTCTGTCCTTATCAAGACGTGCAAGCTCCTTGTCAACGTCTATGATATCAGCAAGCGGAATGAAGAATCTTGCACTGTCTGTAACAGCGGCGGCGCAATCCTTTTCCTCACACTTGTCTGTAATGATGACCTCAGATGCAGAAGCAAGTCTTTCAAAGAACATTACGCCCTGTGAGAATACTTCCGGCTGTGCAGTTTCAATATAAAGCTTTGCCTTTACAGACGGCGGAACGTTCATTTCACCACGGCAGTTTCTTATGCTCTTTATGCCTGCGATTATCTTCTCAAATGTTGCTTCTTCGTCGGCAAATTCAAGCTTTTCGTCATATACAGGATAATCCTGAACCATGATAGCTGTGCCGTCATTTACGAGAGCCTGCCAGATCTCCTCGGTGATATAAGGCATGAATGGGTGGAGCATTTTAAGCATTCCTTTCATTACCCACACGAGAACTGCCTGTGCTGTGGCTTCTGTTTCACCGCCTGCGGCTATTCTTGGCTTTGTAAGCTCGATATACCAATCGCAATAGATATCCCAGATAAAGTCATAAAGCTTTGAAACTGCTACGCCAAGCTCGAACTTATCAAGATTATCGTTTACTTCCTTTGCAAGAGTATTGAACTTTGATATTACCCACTTATCCTCAACATTGAGGTTTTCAGGGAGCTTATCAGCCTTGAAATCGTCAGGAAGATTCATCATGATGAATCTTGCGGCGTTCCATATCTTATTGGCAAAGTTTCTTGAGGACTTTACCTTATCCTCGATAAATCTCATATCGTTTCCAGGTGCGTTGCCTGTTGCGAGCATAAATCTCAGGGCATCTGCGCCGTACTGGTCGATGATAACAAGCGGGTCGATACCGTTGCCAAGAGATTTTGACATCTTTCTGCCCTGTGAATCTCTAACAAGACCATGGATAAGAACAGTATCAAAAGGCTTCTGCTTCATGTTCTCCATGCCTGCAACTATCATTCTGGATACCCAGAAAGGAATGATATCATAGCCTGTTACGAGAGTGTTTGTTGGATAGAAATACTCAAGCTCCTCTGTCTTGTCAGGCCAGCCGAGAGTTGAGAACGGCCACAGTGCTGATGAGAACCATGTATCAAGTGTGTCAGGATCCTGACGCATTTCCTTGCCGCACTTAGGGCAACAAGCATGGTCTTCCTTTGTTACCACAGTTTCACCGCAATCGTCGCAATAAAATGCCGGTATCTGATGACCCCACCAAAGCTGACGTGAGATACACCAATCTCTGATATCGTTCATCCAGTTAAGGTAGTTCTTCTCAAATCTTTCAGGAACAAACTTGATAGAGCCGTCCTCAACAGCCTTTATTGCAGGCTTTGCAAGCTCGTCCATTTTAACGAACCACTGGAGGGATACTCTTGGCTCGACAGTTGTTCCACAGCGGTAGCAAGTACCTACATTATGCTCGTGGTCTTCAACATAAGCAAGGAAACCGCCCTTTTCAAGATCTTCGACTATCTTCTTTCTTGCCTCGTATCTATCCATGCCTGCATACTCAGGATAATCGTCAACTATCTTTGCGTCCTCAGTAAGAACGTTGATAACAGGCAAGTTATGTCTTTTACCGACTTCAAAGTCGTTAGGGTCATGGGCTGGAGTTATTTTTACAACGCCTGTACCAAACTCCATATCAACATAGCTGTCGGCAACGACAGGTATCTCTCTGCCAACAAGCGGCAGTGTGAGTGTCTTACCTACGATATCCTTATATCTTTCGTCCTTTGGATTTACTGCAACGGCAGTATCGCCCAGGAGCGTTTCAGGACGTGTTGTAGCAAGCTCTACATATCCGCTTCCGTCTGTTAGAGGATATTTAAGATGCCAGAAGTGACCAGCCTGATCTTCATACTCAACCTCTGCGTTTGAGATAGATGTACGGCAATGCGGGCACCAGTTTATTATTCTTTCGCCTCTATAGATAAGTCCCTTATTATAGTAGTTTATGAAAACTTCCTTTACAGCCTTTGAACAGCCCTCGTCCATTGTGAAACGCTCTCTGTCCCAATCGCAGGAAGAGCCGAGCTTTTTAAGCTGCTCAACTATTCTGCCGCCGTATTTCTTTTTCCAATCCCATGCTCTTTCAAGGAAACCGTCCCTGCCGATATCGTCCTTTGTAAGACCCTCTTTACGCATAGCTTCAACTATCTTTGCTTCTGTTGCGATAGAAGCGTGGTCTGTACCAGGTATCCACTCTGCGGCATATCCGCTCATTCTCTTCCAGCGGATAAGTATATCCTGCAAAGTTTCATCAAGGGCATGACCCATATGGAGCTGTCCTGTGATGTTCGGTGGTGGGATAACTATACAGTATGGCTCTTTCTTGGAATCAGGCTCAGCGTGGAAAAATCCGCCGTCAAGCCAATATTTGTAGATCTTATCTTCTACCTTATTAGGCTCATAAAGCTTTGAAAGCTCTTTTTTCATTATAAAACAATTCCTTTCGCAAATATTTTTTCTATCACAGTATCGTGGCAAGACCAAGAGGCATTGCCTTTTTGCCGTCAGACTCGTGTCTTAGGCTGTCTGCGAAACGGAACTGTGAATTTCATTTGAAAGCTGAATTTGAGATCACACATTATATTCTTTCCTTTCCGCATGATATGGCATTACTGCACCTATTATAATATTATCTCACTTTTGCACCGAATTGTCAAGGGCTGATGACGGTATGGAACGAAAAAAGCAGAACAGCTTGAAACTGCTCTGCTGAGAGTGTTGAAAAAGACTTAAACAAGCGGGACGTCGAGGGCGCCGTCCCCTACAACTTGCATAAAAACGAATTTACACTTACAGCTTGAAATGAACGGGCATACCGTTTTTCATTGCTATTTTTACCTCGCCTTGGATAAGTGGCAGGAAGTATCTTACGGCTTCCGGATTTACGTCATTGCCGTCCTCGCTTAACCACTGGGCAGGGAAGAATTTTTCCTTATTTGCAGCATCATGGGCGTCAACGCTGTCAACGGTCACAACATAAGGCACGTCGCTGATACGCTTGAATATCATCATTTTACCTGTTTTCCCTGCAAGAGCCGCTTTTACGCCTGCTGAGCCTATTTCCTCGGCTTCGTCTATATCCGTCTTTGAGCAGATATGAGAAGAACATCTCTGCATAACGTTAAGTTCAATAGAACGGACTTTACAGCCGATATTCTCTTTAACGAGCTGTTCAAGTGTCTTTCCTATGCCAGAGAGATACTCGTGACCGAAATTATCCACAACTCTCGGCTTATTTTCCTCGCCCTTAAGCTTTACGCCCTCGGAAACTGCGATGATAACGGCTTTGTGCTTTGCCATTTGATTTCTTATGTCCTCGAGGAACTTTTCGGCGGTAAAGTTATTTTCAGGGAGATAGATAAGGTGAGGGGCTATCTCGTCATTTGCTCTGAGTACGCAGGTGGAAGCTGTGAGCCAGCCAGCGTGTCTGCCCATTATCTCAACGATAGTGACGGACTCGATAGAATAAACCGAGCTGTCACGGATTATCTCCTGAACCGTTGCGGCAACATACTTTGCGGCAGAGCCGAAGCCTGGTGTATGGTCTGTTACAGGCAGATCGTTATCTATAGTCTTTGGTATGCCTATAACTCTTATCTTTGAATTTCTTGCCGCAAGATAATCGGAAAGCTTTGCCACGGTATCCATAGAATCGTTTCCTCCGATATAAAAGAAAGCTTCTATCCTATGCTTTTCAAGGCAGTTCAAGATACGCTCATATGTTTCACCGCCCTCCTCAACATCAGGAAGTTTATAACGGCATGAGCCGAGAACTGTTGACGGTGTCTGTCTTAGAAGCTCCATATCCTCGTTTGTTTTTATAACAAGCTTAAGATCTATGAGCTGGTCGTTTATGATACCCTCGATACCATTGAGCGAGCCGAAAACGGCGTCTATCTGTGGTGTTTTCACAGCCTGTTTGAAAACTCCCACCAATGAAGCGTTGATAGCGCAGGTAGGTCCTCCTGATTGTGCAACGGCAATATTCATTATCATCAATCTCCTTACAGCTTACTGAGAATATTAAAATTCTCATATTTGTTATTATTATAGCATATTATATATACAAATAAAAGGGTTATGAAAATTTATTAACATATTTTTTCCCTTTGTAACAAAACAAGCCTTCAATAAAACGTTATATCTATCCACTTTGATAATTTTCACATCTATTACATAAAAACGCCTCCCGATTTACACCATATTGTTATAAAGTAAATGTAAATCGTAACCGAATTTTAATTGACAGAACAGTTTATATTTTGTATAATTAAAGATATAGACACGAAATGTGTCGAACTCTAGTCAATGAACCGAAAGGAAGAATATAAATAATGCCTGACAACAGAAACAATAAAGGCTACTATCGTCCTGAACAGAATCGCAGACCTCAGCAGCAAGAAGGCTCCACTTGTCTCACTCCTACTGTAAAGGGAATAATAGCGATACTGCTGACTGTACTTGTGGTAGCCATAGTAATAATGATATTTGCAAAAACTCTTTTTGTGAACACCAACACCACTCCGAAAAAGACCGGTACGATAACTTCTACGGAATACATTCCGCCAAAGACCACCACAACTTCGGAAGAGCCACAGAAAACATCTAAAAAGTCCAAAAAGGCCACTGAGCCTGACGAAGATCCATATGACGGTGATAAGGATGACAACGGTGACGCTGTTGGTGATATCCAGTGCATAAGTGCAGTTTATCTCCACCCACAGCCTACATCGAGCAGTGAAAATCTTCTTACTATCCCATCGGGTGCGACCTGCAAATACTACCGCAACGAAAACGGCTGGTATTATGTTGAATATAATGGCACAAAGGGCTACGCATGGCAGACATTCTTCTCGACACCACCACAGTAATGTGTTTTACGATTTCTTAAATAACGCAGAAAGTGCAGCATGGAAATATGCTGCACTTTCTGTTTATATACGCAAAAAAGCGGAGGTGTTGTCCTCCGCTTGATGTAGCTTATCATACAGATAGAACGTGTTAAATAGCGGGCGAACGCTGTTCGCCCCTACACACAAATGTTACAATTAGAGTTCTACCTTATAGTCCTCTGAGCCTACACCCTTTACAGTGTAGTAAGCAACGCCCTCTTCAGGCTTGATGTATACTGAAACTGTCTTTGGTGTTCTGTGACCCTTTGCCTTGTAGTCAGCCTTTGCAGCAGCCACTACAGCTTCAACATTTATCTCTCCGCCTGCGAACTGAACGAATACCTCGTCCTTTATCTCAGCCTCAACTGCTTTCTTTACAGTTTCCTTCTTTGCCTTTGTTGCCTTTGCTGCGGTCTTTACTGCCTTTTCTGCCGTCTTGACAGCTTTCTTTGCTGTTTCCTTTACTGCTGCGCCTGTCTTTTCAGCGGCAGACTTTACCTCAGCCTTGACTTCCTTTACAGCTTCTTCTGCCTTCTTGTCAGCGGTGATCTTCTTTTCAGCCATTGTAAAACCTCTCCTTTAAAAGTGTTACTAATTACTTATCCACAGCCTCTTTAAGAGCCTTGCCTGCCTTGAATGCAGGAACCTTCTTTGCAGGAACATGGATAGGCTTCTTTGTTGCAGGATTGATAGAATCCTTAGCTGCACGATCTCTTACCTCAAATGCACCAAAACCTACGATAGATACCTTTTCGCCCTTTACAAGTGCCTCTGTGATAGTTTCTGTTACAGCCGCAAGTGCCTGCTCTGCTTCCTTTTTAGAATAGCCGCCCTTTTCTGCTATTGCGGATATCAGATCATTTTTTGTCATTTTGAATCTACCTCCGTTATAATTTTTTACATTGTTTTTATGCTGTTATTATAACGTATTTGACCCCTATTGTCAAATAAATTGCCCGATTTTGCGTGCTTTCTTGCAATCTTTGTAGCTTTACATAAAAAAGAGGCATAGTCGCCGCTTGATTTTTGTACTTATTCACACGTTGGAAATAGTATTTATAATTTAGCCATAATTAACTTTCGATCAGCATCATTATTTTTTTATAAACGCCTATTTTTCGCACTTTGTAAAAGTCACCCATAAAATATTCTTACATATATTTCATCTCAAAGTTCATTAAATATTTACATTCTTTTATATATTCTCTCATGCAACATAATTCATTTTTTCAATCCGTATTTTTCATAAAAAGCCTCAACATCGCTGTCGCTTTTCACAAGCTCGGGATACATTATCTCACGAGTGTTGCGGTTATAAAATCCGATAGTTTTCTCGCCTGTGCAGGTGCTTGACATTATTTTTATCTCCATTCCCCTGCACTCCTCAGGGACGGGCTTGACAGTTTTCTTTTTGAAAATTTCCATGGAAACTCCCCCTAATATTTTTTCAAACGTCTTATATAAGCGAAAGTGTAGTCCTCGCCTTTATCACGAAGCATTGTAAGAAGCTTCTCCAAAAGGTCTGATGTTTCAGGGTGGATGGCTCTTGTTTTTTTCGCTCTTAAAAAGTACGCAAGAGGTGCACCGTCATCGTATTTGTCTTTCATATATATCTTGCTTGCGGCAACTCTGTCGCAGAACATTTCTTTCACATATTTAAGGGGCATTTTCACAGGGGTCATCAACTTAGTCCGCAGGTCATAGTCCGTCCAATATTCAAAGTGATGCTTATTTCTTCCCTTGTGATGCATCCAGCCGTAAGAAAATCCGTATTCTTCACGCTCTGCTTCATGGGGCGAACGTGTGCCTTGATAATATTTACAGCCCTTGAGAAACTCCTCCGGGGAATATTTTGAAAGGTCATGCCTCAGACCCTGCCACAAAATGCCTGCCTTATAGCAGTTTTTTATCACTCCGTGGCGATGTCTTGTAATGGTCTTGAAATGCTCCCATGCCTTTATCAAAACGCTCATCTCCTCTGCATTTCATCTTGTGACCTTATTATACTACTTTTGCTTTATTATTTCAACAGCCTGCGGTCATTTTCTGCTGCCGCAGATATCAAGTAGTGGACACTCGCTACAGCGTTCTCCCCTTGCCTTGCAGTATTCACGTCCGAACAGTACAAGGCGGTGACAGAAATCAGAGGATCTCTCAGGGGGGAGTATCTTTCTCAAATCCTCTTCCACCTTTGCAGGCTCTTTATTTTTGGTAAGTCCAAGTCTGCCGCATATCCTTATGCAGTGGGTATCAGTGACCACCGCAGGCTTATGGAAAACGTCGCCCATAACAAGATTTGCCGTCTTTCTGCCTATGCCTGCAAGGGTGGTGAGCTTTTCTATGGTATCAGGTATCTCACCGCCAAAATCATCCATTATCTGTCTGCACATTGTGACGATAGAGCGAGCTTTTGTTTTATACAGACCGCAGGGGCGTATTATCTCCTCGATATCGGCAACATCTGCGTTGGCAAAGTCCTCAATGGTCTTGTATTTGGCAAAAAGCTCTTTCGTGACGATATTCACCCTTGCGTCTGTACACTGTGCAGAAAGTCTGCCTGCTATCATAAGCTCGTGGGGCTTTTTATAGTCAAGGGAGCATATGCCCTCGGGGTAGACCTGCTCCAGCCTTTCCACTATCATTTGCGCACGTTCTTTCTTTGTCATCGGTACTGCTCCTTTGTTTTTAGTGCTTAATTACTTTATATTGTACACTTTTTTGCAGGATTCGTCAACCGAAACTTCATAATATGGCGTGTCGTGGTACGTTTTTTGCGGCGTATCACTCACAAAAACGCCAAAAAGGCATTTTATCCACGCAAAACAGGCTTTTGGGAGCTATGTGCAACTTGCTGACATTTCACGGAAATTTTACACGATTTATGAATTTACAATTGTGATTTCATTTCACATTTCAAAAAAAGACTATGATTTTTATACAATTTCAATAAAATTATGAAATTTTGCATTTTACTGCTTGCAAATTGCAAAATAGTGTGCTATAATGAGTAGGTGATGTGCGGAATGAGTAAAAAAGCCGTGCACAAATTATAATTTATAAGATGGGAGTTTTAATAATGGCTTTGAACAATGCGTATCTTGAAAGCGTTTATGAGAAGGTTGAGAAGAGAAATCCCGGCGAAAAGGAATTCCTCCAGGCAGTATATGAGGTACTGGAAAGCCTCATTCCTGTTGTAGAAAAGAGACCTGACCTTGTTGAGGCAGGTATAATCGACAGAATAGTTGAGCCAGAGAGACAGATCATTTTCCGTGTTCCTTGGGTTGATGACAACGGCAAGGTACAGGTAAACAGAGGTTTCAGAGTTCAGTTCAACTCTGCTATAGGGCCATACAAGGGCGGTATCAGACTTCACCCTTCAGTATGTGCATCAGTAATCAAGTTCCTCGGCTTCGAGCAGATCTTCAAGAACAGCCTTACAGGTCTTCCTATCGGCGGCGGTAAGGGTGGTTCAGACTTCGATCCTAAGGGCAAGTCTGACGGAGAAGTTATGAGATTCTGCCAGAGCTTCATGACAGAGCTTTGCAAGCATATCGGTGCTGACACAGACGTTCCAGCAGGCGATATCGGTACAGGTGCAAGAGAGATCGGCTATATGTTCGGTCAGTACAAGAGAATCAGAAACGAGTTCACAGGCGTTCTTACAGGTAAGGGCCTTTCATACGGCGGATCACTTGCAAGAACAGAGGCTACTGGTTATGGTCTTTGCTACTACACATCTGAGATGATCAAGTGCATGAAGAATGAGACATTCGCAGGCAAGACAGTTGTTATCTCTGGTTCTGGTAACGTTGCTATCTACGCTACAGAGAAGGCTACAGAGCTGGGCGGCAAGGTAGTTGCACTTTCTGACTCTAACGGTTATGTATACGATCCAAACGGCATCAACCTCGATGTTGTTAAGCAGATCAAGGAAGTTGAGAGAGGCAGAATCAAGGAGTATGTAAACAGAGTACAGGGTGCTGAATACCACGAGGGCTGCAGCGGCATTTGGACTATCAAGTGCGACATCGCTCTCCCATGCGCTACACAGAACGAGGTCAACGAAGAGTCAGCTAAGGCTCTTGTAGCTAACGGTGTATTTGCTGTTGCTGAGGGTGCTAATATGCCTTCAACTCCAGAGGCTATCGCTGTATTCCAGAATGCAGGCGTTCTCTTTGGACCAGCTAAGGCTGCTAACGCAGGCGGTGTTGCTACATCAGCTCTTGAGATGTCACAGAACAGCGAGAGACTTTCTTGGACATTCGAGGAAGTTGACGCTAAACTCAAGAACATCATGACAAACATCTTCCACAACTCATACAATGCAGCTAAGGAGTACGGTCTTGAAGGCAACCTCGTTGCAGGTGCTAACATCGCAGGTTTCCTGAAGGTCGCTGACGCAATGAAGTGGCAGGGCATAGCTTACTAATATAAGCGTATAAACAAAGCTATATACGAAGCGGACAGTCAACTGACTGTCCGCTTTTTTATATCATATATGATGCGTCAAAAATAGAACATCCCCCTATCAGCGTCTTAGTGTCACGCTGATAGGGGGAACATATTCAATATTTACTTTTTCGTATCTATGTTTATCTTAATATAATCTATTACATTTTCTATTTCATTTTTATTGTTTGTACCCTTTCTCATGTTTAAAAATTTCGGATGATATGTCCAGAAAGCAGACTCAACAGAACTATATTTCTCTAATTTATCCGTTATGTTCACGATCGGCTTCGATTGTTTTTTAGTGAGCATGGGTTTGTCATCGAAAGAAGTTCCAAGAGCATATCCCATTGTTTTGTAATAACGAGGTCCTGTAAGGAAAATAATAACTGCTGGGTTTATTATCTCTATTTCCCTTTCAAATATTGACGACTTATCATTTAGATATTTTTTATTGAGAACTTTTTCACATTCGTCTTTTAGTCGTTTTGTTTTCCCTTTTGAAATGAGATGTAGTTTATCAATATTAGTCCAGTATATGCTATAGTATCACCACTTTATCGCCACTTATCGTCATTTATCGTCAAGTGATGCCAAATCACCGAAAAATCGGGGCTTTTGGCGGTAGAAAAGTTAAAAACCGCGCTATTACGGGAAATCGTAAAAATCGCAAATCAGAAGATTTTTGGTAGAAACTCGGTAGAAACCCAACAGCACAAAAGTTGGTAGAAACTTGGTAGATACCGAAAACAACCCTAAAACGGTAGAAAGCCTGTTGACAAAGCAAACTGAATAATGGACAATAGCGGACGGTGTTTCATAACAGAAGCGCTGTCCGCTATTTTTATGCCCAAAATTGAATACCGTACATCGCTTCTCAGAAATGAGGAGCGATTTTTTTATTTCAGATGAATTATGTCAAGGAGGTCTTTCTATGCCTAATCCTACGAAAATCAGCTTGCCGAGAATAGACTATCATTTCGAGGAAAGTGCCTGTGAACAGGTTCTTACCGTCATGCTCAACAAGGTCGATAAGGACTATTCCACGGTCGATGAACTGGCTGAACACGATGAACTGTCAATGTTTACCCGTGATGAGATCAAGAAGGCTGTATCCGAGCTGAACGGCAGAAAGTTTCTCCTGAAAGTGGATAAGCCGTATGGCTGCGTTTATGCGGTAAATAAGCTGTATATCCCCAACATGGAATTTGTTTACGGCAGATGAGCTGAGGAGGAACGGAAATGGACAAGCGCAACAGGAAAAAGAAAACCGTGGACGATACCGTCTGCGAGATACATAAATTCAGCGGATATGCCGTTCTGAGCAACTGCTTCGTGCGGTCTACCAATCTCGGCTGTCCTGCTATCGGTCTGCTTGGCAGAGTTATGGACTTGCCGCCGGAGTGGAACTTCTCAAAGGCAGGGCTGATTGCAATCTGCCCTGACGGTGAGACAGCTATCGACAGTGCCCTCAATGATCTGAAAGAGTGGGGCTACCTTGAAGTCGTGGTAAAGATGCCGAATGAGAACCCGACCGGCAGGATACAGACGGTCTACAAGTTCTATGAGTATTCAGCGAAGGATACCTCTATCCCTCAGTATGACTATGAGCTTGAAACCTTTACGGTGGATAACGCCGTTCTGAATCGTGTCAAAAAGGACAGCAACTTTACTATGGTAAGCACTGCTCTCCTGCGGAACAAGACGATTCCCAATAAGCTCCTCGGCTTGCTGCTCAAAGTGCGTTCTCTGCCTGACTACTGGCATTTCTCTATGTCGGGACTGAAAGCGATCTGCAAAGAGGGCAGGACTGCGGTTCATAACGCTGTAAACAAGCTCATAGATATGGGTTACCTTGTACGCACACAGCTTCTCTCCAATGAGAGCGTTCACAACTGCTTTGAGTACGTTTACAGCTTTTTCGATGTGCCTGTCACCAAAGAACAGGCTGACGAGCTTGAAGCTGAGACCAGACGCAAGGCAATCACGATACGTGCAGGCGGTCGGGCTGAAAAGCCTATTTCTTCTGAGGGGGAAAAACAGAGGGTGGAAAACCTGTATCCGGACATTCCGTCTGCTGAAACTCCGCTGTCTGAAAACCACGGACAATATAATAACAACAATACATTACAGAAAAATCAATTACGGAGTGATAAATCCTCTATCATTCCTTCTGCGGCAATTCCACAAGTTTTCAACGGTGAAAATGTTGAAAAGTCGAACGAGGGATATAACGCAGAAGAAGTTGAGTATTATACGGAAGTCGTGAAACAGAACATCGGCTACGGCTATCTCGGAGACTGGCTGACCGTTGACGGTCGGGACGGCTATGCAGAAGCAGATAATATCGTCGGCTTTATCGTTGACGAAATATGCTCTACTCTGCCGTACACCACGCTCAGAGGTACGAATTTCCCCAGAAGCGTGATAAAGTCCAAGATGCTTAGGGCTAATATTTACATGGTCGAGAATGTCCTTGTGAATATGGCAAAGGTCGATAATATCAAGAATTTCCGCAAATATTTCATCAGCGCCCTCTACAACGAAGTCCTGACATATCATTTCAACGAAGGCTGTGAAAGCCGATGGGCTGACAATGCTGTGGCAGAGATGTACGGTCGGGCTGTCTGATTACGAAGGGAGGTGTTCCTATGGGTGCAAAGAGAATCAGTGAGCATGATCTTGTGTTTACGGGAAGAAATGTTCCTCTGTCGGAGATCGCACGGGCAAGCGGTATCGGTATTACTACGCTGAAAAATGGTATTCTGTCCGGAGTTCTTGACTTCGGTTATGCGATCCCCTGCGGTGAGGGCAAACAGCATCGCTATTACTGCCCTGACAGGGTAGTATATCTCAAGACCGGATATTTCAATCCGAAGCCGCAGCAGACCAATGAGGAGGTGTAACTATGCCCGATAATCCTTCTTTTCAGGAGATAGACGGACTTTTTAACCGTTTTCATAGCGAATTTGAAGCTATCGTTATGGATATGCTCGGTGATAAGGTCAGCTATAATCTTCTGAGCTGCGTTTTCTGCGATCTCGATGAAACGCAGGAGGAGTATCACAACAAGCTCTCAGAGCTTTACGGAAAGGATGGTGAGGACAATGGCTAAGACTATCGTTACGCAGTTTGGCGAGTTCCTGAACTATGCCAACATCGTGAAGATCGGCGTTGAAACAAATTGGGATGATGCCGAAATTGACGAGGAAAACGGCACGATCAAGCCCGATTTTGAAATGATCGGCACGGATACCGCTGGCAACAAGATTCCTATGGGTATCTATGACACGCCCGATGAAGCAGATAATGCACTCAAAGCCCTTCATGACTGGCTTTCGACCGAGGCGTATGCCGTTTATGAGATCACGGGCGGTGATGCGTAATGCCGTCCGACTACGAAAGCGGTGCTAAGAAAACCATAGATATTTCGATCAAGGCGGAGAAACTGACCGCCGATGTGCTGAAATCTGCCTTGCAGGAGTTTATGTCGGGTAAGGCGGAGAAAAAGGGACGAATGACCTACAAGCAGTTGCAGGCGAAGTCCCCGTCCAAGCTCGACAGCATTGAGGTTTCAGACCGGAATATCGGTGATTTCCTGAAAACCGCACGAAAATACGATGTGGATTTTGCTCTGAAAAGAGATAAAAGCACCCAGCCGCCTACCTATCATGTTTTCTTCTCCGCTGCTAAAACGGAGAATTTCAAGAGAGCATTTTCGGAGTATCTCGGCAAGGGACAGGGCAAATCGCAGAAGCGCGGCGAGTTTACCCGTGAGCAGATGCACCAGCAGGCTCAGAAGGTGGCAAACAGACCTCGTAAACAGAAACAGAGAGAGAAAAACCGTGCGAAGAATCGCACATAGGAGAACAGACGTTGATCTATGACTACTTCAAGTCCGCACCCGTTCCACGGGCAAGGGGCGATGATATTTTTACGGCAGACTTTTGTGCCG
>OJOH01001068.1_pt1 | contig 13724 bp, 7 predicted proteins | sample 1598201 | NCBI WGS metagenome assembly OJOH01 (sample SAMN03922462, study PRJEB24848) | human gut metagenome | isolation source: stool sample | host: Homo sapiens | place: Germany | collected 2009-11 | reverse complement strand
GGTGTATGAAGCTTTACAAATGAACATGTCTTCTAAGGCTTCAGAACGTTTATCAAGGCCAATAACCTGACAATGGCGGCCGTTTTTTATAACGTTTGTAAATTGCATCGATTTCCGGCATGATAATAAATTCATAAAAAGCTCGGAAATACTACGTTTATGTCAATTAACCCCAAAAGACGGGAAAAGGAAAGGAAACAAAAACGGCAAGACAAAAAAGGCGAAAACAAGTCTGCATAACATGATGTGATCAAAGCGTATAAGACAACAAGGTTGTGCTGACGGAGAGGCTTTTAAAACGGGTGAACATAATTCCGGAGAGTTAATACCTCTTGCGTTAACCGGGGAAAGCTTACGTCTCAACGCAACGCTCCCGACGTCAACAGGCGAATGCGGACACACCGGCAGCTTCGCGCCGTGAATAATCATTACAGCCAATAAAGTAATTGTGCTCCTCACTGTCATATCATACAGCGATAAAGACAAAACGCCTGAAAAAGGCGTTTTACGCGGGCATTTATGGATTTTTTTTAGAAACGGTCAGGAGAAATGCATAAACACAGTCCGCAAACGGTATTCATCAAACAAAATCATGACAAAGGCCGTACGGCCTTTCACTTTTCATTTTGCCCCAAACGAGCGGGGACAGTGTCGTGCGCATAATCATATCCCATCCCAGAAAAAGGCCTAAAAAACACATCATTTTCTTAAAAAATGTTATTTGAGCACGTAAAATTTTGCTCAGACAGACATATTACTGCTGCCGCCATCAACGGGGCCGTAAAACAACGCTGTGTCGAACACTACGGGCGCGAAGATACGGGACAGCCCCTGCTTGAACAAAAAATACTGCCGGGTGTTTCGTACCATACAGATATTACAATTGTTTGCTTAAAAAAGTCCCTCCGCGTCAAACACGGGGTTCTTTGATAACATCTGCAAGCTCTATGGCACCAATGCGCAAATAACCGCTGCCGCCTGTTTTTTTGATAACTTCCGGCACCGGCAAGCGCCTCTGGTCGGGCGAAGCAAGTATTAGCTGTTACCGTAAACGGGAATTTTGCTGCATTATCATTTTGCATCTTCTTTTAACTTACTTTGTATTTTCCCGCCTTCATATATTGAAAGAGCCCCTTCTCTTTACCATCCTCCATAATGCCATAAGTTTTTCGGAATCATGCACCGGCACGGGATTTTTCCCGTCCTTTCTTTACGTTTTTTCCCGTTCTTCCCCATTCTTCCCCGCGGAGTTTCTCCGTCCTTCTTTGTGAGTTTTCCCGTCCCTTTCTCCCGCGTTTTTTCCGTCAGATATGCGACAAAGAAAACTCCCCGGATTATCCGGGGAGTTTTTTCTCGGGAAATGGCGCTTTCATTTAGAAAGCGTAGTTCAGTCCCAGACCGACGGTCGTCGCATCGTAATCCGAACCGAACGTATAATTCGCCCAGCCGTAAGCCGAAAGCTGATCGGTGAAACCGTAGCGGCCGCCTAACTCGATCCGGCCCAGCGTTTCGTCGTCAAGCGTGTTCACTTTGCCCAGACCCGTGATGTTGACTTCGTCGCCGTCGACAATTGTCTGAACAATACTCGGTTTGACATAGACGTTGGCATAGCCTTCTTCCAGCCAAAATGCCTTTGTCAGTTTAATGCCGGCTTCCAGTTCGATCTGTTGCAGGTCGCCGTATTTCGCTTTCTTGCCGACGTTGTCGGTTGCGTCGTCATAGTTCACCTGCGTATAGAAGACGCCGAGGCTCGGGGTTAAATAGACCGTGTCCGTCAGGCTGTAGTCGTAACCGGCCTCAATACTGCCGCCGAACTCGATGCCGTCGGTGTCGGACTTGACGCCGTCGTCGGTCTTGATGTCCGCCTGCTGGATGCCGCCGTACAAGGTGGCAAAGGCATACCAGTTGTTACGGTCGTAACGGTAATACAGACCGGCAAGATAACTGTCAATGTCGACTTCCGAACCGATAGTCGAATAATAGTGTTTGCCGTCGCCGTTCATGTCGTAGTTACCCTTGCGGTAGGACACGAACAGTCCGATCTTGTTGTTTATGTCGTGCTGCAAGTCACCGCCAGCCTCGACGCCCCAGACGTCGGCGTCAATCTCAAACGGCGCGTCGATATCGGAAGTATAATAAGTCGGATTGATCCACAGATTGCGGAAGCCTTCGCCGTTCCAATAGTAGTCGTAGAAGCCGCAGCCCGGACAATACGAACGACGGCCGGCCGCCTGTCCGAACACGTTGTCGACCACGCTGCGGGTCTGCTCAAACGCCGCCGCCGGAAGCGCGCCGTAGGCAACCACTTCGCCATATACCGGGTTGGTCGGTTTATCCGGGGTCGGCGTCGGCTTAACGTCCGGCACTTCGGGATCGGGACGTTCACCCGGTTCTACGCCGGCGTAGTCGTTTGCCGTATCGTTCATCTCCAGTTCCCATTGGTGGGCGTTCTCACCGGTAGAAGTATGTTTAACATCAAACATATAAGGACTTCGGTAAACGCGCCAGACTTTGAAGGAATCCTTGTTGCCTGTGGTATCGTTTTCTGATTGGGCAAACAAAATGCTTTCGCCGCGGATGTCCTTGCCGGAGGTCGGATAAAGCACCAGTTTGGTGGTTCCTTCGACGTTGCCGTTGATGTTGAACGTATCTGCGGTTAAGTTCTCAACATCGACATCAACATGCAGGAAACTGTCACCGCTTGCCTTCCAGCCTTTCAGATTAACCGTATCCTGATACTCATTGTACAAATCAAACGCCGCGTTGTTCAAAGAAAGCGTGGTGACGGCCTCGGCGTCCAAATCGGCGGTTCCGTCGGCTTTCAGTGCTGCCAGGAAACGCCCGTGTCCGTCCCAATTGTTGGCGGTCTTGTCTTCGTGCTGATAAGCGCCGAAGCGGAGCGTCGTTCCTTCAACCGTAACTTCTCCCGCATTGATGATGTCGTTGTTAATCGAAATATACTGGTCGGTCAGACCGTCTTCGTTCAACACGCCGTCGCCGGTGAAAGCGAGATTGTAGCGGGTGGCATAGTTAATCACATTGTTAGAGTTCTTTCCGCCTTCAATGTTGTCGTTAATCACCCAAGCACCGCCGCCGGCAGTGTCAAAAGTGACGACCGGAACCTCACCCGGGGCACCCGTTTCAACAAAAATCGCATTGTATCTTTTGTTGTAGCTTCTGCCCAGCGTATAGTTGCCGGACATAAAATACGTTTTCTGCTCTTCGGCGGCAAACGTCATCTTTTTCGCCGTATAAACGGCACCTCCCAGAGCCACGTTGCCGGCACCTGCTGCCCGGGAATAGTTGTTCAGAAAATTGCCGGTAATGCTGCCGATAAAAGCGTTGTTATAGTTAAAAACGGCACCGCCGGCCACATTATACCCTCCGGCCACGTAATTGCCGATAAAGTCTCCCCGGATATGGTCTATAACCCTGCTGACCGTCTGAGAGTTGCCGTCATTATAAACGGCTCCGCCATAAGCGAACGTTCCCCCGGATACGTAGTTTCCGATAAAATCTCCGCTGATACCGCCGATATTTCCCCGGTTGAATATTGCACCGCCGCTGCCGGCATAGTTACCGACAAAGTTTCCGCTGATATTGTCTATCTGATCCCTGTCGTCATTATAGACCGCACCGCCGTACCGGCTTACGTGGTTGCCCAGAAAATTGCCGCCGATGCTGCCGACGGTACCGGCATTATAAAAGGTTCCGCCGTCCTGACCGGATTGATTGCCGATAAAATTACCGGCAACGTTTTCGATCCGGCCGCCGTTATAGACGGCTCCGCCATAGCCGCCGGTGGTGGAATTAGCAACAAAATCACCGGTAATCTTGTCAATCGTACCGTTGTTATAAACGGCGCCGCCGGAAACGTTTGCGACGCTGCCGACAAAATCGGCATCGACTTCCCCGGACAGGGACGACTGCCGGGTATCGTAAACTTTTCTGCCTGCCGGACGAACATTGTCATATTTAAAATATTCCGTCTGCTTGTTCGGCAGATAAACGGCAACGGTGTCCGCATCGAATTTTTCATTTTCCCCGACTTTTCTCCAAACGGTGCTTCCGGTAGTTGAAAAATTTTCCGGCTTCAGGATAATTTTATAATATTCAGTCGTCAATTTTCCTTCAGCATCCGCCTCAGGCTTCGTAAAACTCCAGTCGTTTTCCGTCCCTTCCGCACAGTCGAACACCTCTCCGGAATTTGCCGCTTTTTGCCTTAACTCTTCAAACGCCGACGTCAACGCCGCCGCCTTTGCCGATGAACTTAAAAAAGTGCTTGTCAGAAGCACCAGCCCGATAACAGATTTTCCAGTCATCCTCAGTCCTCTATAACAGTTTTTTGTCATATAAAAAAACGTTCATTTAATTTGCCGTTTTTACCGTTTTCAGTATATAATAAAAAGATTAACAAAATATATCCAATTGATTATTCTTCCGACAGATTTTCATCTTCGGCAGTATTGCGGCGAAAACCTGCGTTCATACGGCCCGCCGCTTCCGCAAAACAAAAAGCTCCGGAAACTTTCCGGAGCTTTGTAAGCAGTTTTCGCACCCAACCTTCAATACATGGTCGACAGGACGTTTTTGAACTTGGGCAGGTTGTCAAGCGCGCTGCCGGTACCCTTAACCACACAGGCCAGCGGATTTTCGGCAATCGAAACCGGCAGTCCGGTCGCATTACGCAATACCTGATCAAGGTTGGAAAGCAACCCGCCGCCGCCGGTTAAAACAATGCCTTTATCGACAATATCGGCAGCCAGTTCCGGCGCGGTATTTTCCAAAGCAACCTTTACCGCTTCGACGATTTGCGCTACCGGATCGGCCAGGCCTTCGGCAATCTGGCGTTCGGTAATGGTAATTTCCTTCGGCACGCCGTTCATCAGATCGCGACCGCGAATCTGAATGCTGCGTCCCTCGCCTTCTTCCGGCGGACAGGCCGAGCCGATTTCCTTTTTGATGCGTTCGGCAGAACTTTCACCGACCAACAGGTTATGGTTGCGGCGGATATAAGAAATGATGGCGTCGTCCATCTTGTCGCCGCCGACCCTGACCGAACGGGCGTAAACAATGCCGCCGAGAGAGATCACGGCTACTTCGGTAGTACCGCCGCCGATATCGACCACCATGCTGCCGGTCGGTTCGGTTACCGGCAGACCGGCACCGATCGCCGCAGCCATCGGTTCTTCAATCAGACGGACTTTGATGGCGCCCGCCGCTTCGGCAGATTCCTGAATAGCGCGTCTTTCCACCGCCGTGGAGCCGGAAGGAACGCAGATGATAACCATCGGCGAGGCAAACGAACGGCGGTTGTGCACTTTACGGATAAAATATTTGATCATTTCTTCCGCGATTTCAAAATCGGCAATAACGCCGTCGCGCAGCGGACGGATCGCCTGGATGTTGCCGGGGGTGCGTCCCAGCATCTGTTTTGCTTCGTTGCCGACCGCCAAAACCTGTTTTTTGCCGCGGACTTCTTCAATCGCCACGACCGAAGGCTCGTTCAGCACAATCCCCTTCCCTTTGACATATACCAGCGTATTGGCGGTTCCCAGGTCAATCGCCATGTCGGAAGAGAATAAGCCCATTAATCTTTGCCACATAATGTTTTCTCCGGATTTTTCTTTATGATTAACTTGCTTTTTATATCATTACGCAAATTTCTGCAACATATTATATTGCTTTTTAACATCATTTATGAAATCCGCCTGCCCGGCGTAACAGTCCGGCAAAGTAACATCGGCCTCAAGCTTGTTGCGAAACCAGGTCAGCTGGCGCTTTGCAAAGTGCCGGGTATCGCGCTTAATCAGATAAACTGCGCGTTCGAGGTCATATTCGCCCTCCAGGTAAGCCAGGATTTCCTTATAACCAAGTCCCTGCATCGACACCATCCCTCTGTGACAGCCTTCCTGCTGCAGCCCTTTGACTTCTTCCACCAGTCCGTCTTTTAACATCTGGTCGACGCGGCGGTCAATCCGTTCATAGAGTTTTGCGCGGTCATCCGTCAGGACAAAATAATAAAACCGATAGGCGGCGTCCCGCTGATGCTGCGCTTCATTATGCGCAGAAATCTTCCCGCCGGTCTGTTCGTGGTATTCGAGCGCCCGGATGACGCGCTTTACGTTGTTTTCGTGGATTTCTTCCGCGGCTTTCGGGTCAGCCTGTACAAGCAGCTCATGCAGCGCATGTGCGCCGTTTGTTCTGGCATATTCTTCCAGCCGGTTTCGCAGCGACGTATCCTCTGCGTGCTCGGTAAAGTCGATATCATATAAAACGGACTGGATGTAAAAGCCTGTCCCGCCGACAAGAATCGGGATTTTATGACGGCTTAAAATATCTGAAATCGCTTCTTTTGCCAGCTTTTGAAACAGCACGACATTGAAATCCTCATCCGGGTCGAGCACGTCGATTAAATGATGGCGGATCCCTTGCATTTCCTCGGTGCGCACTTTGGCAGAGCCAACATCCATGCGCCGGTACACCTGCATGGAGTCGGCGGAAATAATTTCACCGTTCACTGCCTTTGCAAGGGCAACAGACAGGGCCGTTTTTCCGACAGCGGTCGGACCTGTCAGGATGACGAGGGGCGGCTTTGAGGGCGCACTGCCTGCGCTGGGGCAGTTTTGAATGTTGAGTCCGGTGTCGGGAGAACCTTTTTCATTATTCGCTACGCTGCAGGCAGAAGGTTGTATCTTTTCCATAAAATTTTATCTCTCCAAATTGAAAGCTATATCTCCCGGTTCTATCTTCGGGGATCGAATTCCCATTACACGATTCGCTTGAATTTGCGTTCCAGCTCCTGCTTTGTCATCACAATCATTGTCGGGCGGCCGTGCGGGCAATGATACGGATTATTGAGGGTCAGAAGCTGCTCCAACAGTTCCTGCATTTCGGCAAGGCTTAAACGATTATTGCCCTTGACCGCAGATTTACAGGCCATCGTAGCGATACGTTCTGCAATCGCGGTCGGTGCATTCGGAGCCTGACCGGTTCCCAGCTCATCCAGAATATCCTGTAAAAACTCTGCCTCGCAGTGTCCGTACAGATCGCAGGGAACTGCGCGCATCGCATAGGAGCTGCCGCCGAAGGAATCGATTTCAAAGCCGAGCTGTTCGAAATACTCCTGATACTGTTCCAGAAGCGCTGCTTCAGCGCCCGTGAGTGTTACGATCAAAGGCGGCATCAGGTTCTGACTGACGGGCTGTTTGTCGTGAAATCGTTTCATGAGCATTTCGTATTTTACCTTTTCATGCGCCGCATGCTGGTCGATCAGGATCATTTTATCATGATACACGGCGATCCAGTACGTGTCAAAGATCTGACCGATAAGCTGGTATTCGTCCACCGCCTTGCGGCTAAGGATTTTTTCATCAAATAAATTCAACTGCTCTGATTTTGCAATGTCAGGCGCCTGTGTCTCATATGCGATTCGATTCTCACGGACAGCCTGTTCGAAGCGTTTTTTCTCAAACGGCTGCGGCGGAAGAATCGCCGAATGGTGCTGGGGCCTCTGTGGGGAAACGCCGACGTTTTCTGATGTGCCAATCCCTGCACCGGTAGAAGAAACGGGATCTGCCGTAGCTTTGGAAAGCGAATCGCTGGCAACAGATTCTTCCTCTGTCCTTTGTGTGGACAAACCTTCCACGGCTGTATCAAACGTATTGACTTTATTAGTCAAGGCTCGGATAGTTGGCTTATTTATGCTATTTTCTGCACTTTGACTGCTTGTGGTTGTTGACTTGACAGGTCGGCTTTTGCATAAGTTGACCATATCGGTCGATCGCTGTTTTGCCGAATCCGGCATCGGTGCTGCTGCCTGGACATCCTTACGCTCCTGCTGGCGATGTCCAGTCGGAATGCCGGAGGAAAGGAGCTTTTGTGTGAGACTGACGGCAGTTTGCTTAGATGCCTGTGCATCGCTTTTTCCCGTCCTTTTGTCGTCATCCAGCACAACCTGCGGAATCATCTCCCGGTCGTGCAGTGCTTTCTGCACCTGCTCTTCCAGAAAATCGAACACCCTGCGGTTATCCGAAAAGCGCACTTCCATTTTGGATGGATGGACGTTGACATCTACCTGTTCGGTATCGATCTGCAGATGGAGGTATGCCATCGGAAATTTATGCTGCATCAGATAGGCCTGATAGCCGCTCTCCAATCCTTTTGAGAGCACCTGGCTTTTGATATAGCGGTTGTTGACAAAGAAAAACTCGAAATTGCGATTCGGGCGTACCAGCTGCGGACTGCCAAGGAACCCTTTTACAGAAAATCCGTTGCCGAAAGCCTCAAACGGAAAAATTTCCTTTGCGATTTCGCGGCCGTAAATCCGATAGATGACCTCCTTTAAATCTCCGCTGCCGGAGGTGGAAAAACGAGTCTGGCGGTTGATCTGGAACGTAAAAGAAATATCCGGTCTGGAAAGCGCCATGTGCTCCATCAGATCTGCAATGTAGCCGCCCTCCGTCGCCGGCGTTTTTAAAAACTTCTTACGGGCGGGTGTGTTATAGAACAAATCGCGGACAAGGATCGTCGTACCCTCCGGCGCACCGATTTCCGAAAAATCCGCTTCCCGCTCTCCTTCGATGCAATAGCGAACGCCAACTAAGGAATCCTTCGTGCGCGTGATCAGCTCGACCATCGAAACGGCGCAGATGCTGGAAAGCGCCTCCCCTCGAAACCCCAGGCTATGAATCCGGCTCAAATCCTCTACGCCGCGGATTTTGCTCGTCGCATGGCGTAAAAAGGCTTTCCGGATCTGCGCCTTTTCAATTCCAGAGCCATTGTCCGTAACCCGGATAAACGAAGTCCCGCCATCCTTGATTTCGACCGTGACAGCGGTTGCACCCGCATCACAGGCATTTTCCACCAGCTCCTTGACCACACTGGAGGGGCGTTCCACCACTTCTCCCGCTGCAATCTGGTCAATGGTTTTATTGTCCAGAACCATAATTTCAGCCATATGTAAAATTCCCCCTTATCCGTTTCCCCAGCGGTTTTTAAGCTTGTTCTGCAGCCGATAAAGCGTGTTGAGCGCATCGAGCGGCGTTAGCGTCTGGATGTCGACGTTTTTTAATTCCTCGAGAACGTCCTCATCTTTGACCGTATCGAAGAGGGAAAACTGTTCCAGATCCACTTCATCGTAATGCTTTTGTTTCTTTGCCGTCGTGTCTGTATCCACGGAAATGCTCTGTACTTTTTCTGTAATGTCGTTGTCGGAAAGCTGCTTGACGATTTCCTTTGCGCGGTCGATAACCATATCCGGGACACCTGCAAGCCGAGCCACCTGAATGCCGTAGCTCTTATCTGCGCCGCCCTTGATGATTTTACGCAAAAAAACGATATCGTCGCCCTTTTCCTTGACCGCGATACAGTAATTGTTGACGTTGCCGATCTTGCCTTCCAGCTCGGTCAGCTCGTGATAATGCGTTGCAAACAGCGTCTTTGCCCCTAAAAGCTTTCGGTTACTGATGTGCTCGATCACCGCCCAGGCGATGGAAAGACCGTCAAATGTCGACGTACCTCTGCCGATTTCATCCAACACAAGAAGGCTTTTGGACGTTGCGTTGCGCAGAATATTTGCGACTTCGTTCATCTCGACCATAAAGGTAGACTGACCGCTTGCCAGATCATCGGATGCGCCCACGCGGGTGAAAATCCGGTCGACAATGCCGATATTTGCCGTTTTTGCCGGTACAAAGCTGCCGATCTGGGCGAGCAGCACGATCAGTGCAGTCTGACGCATATAGGTGGATTTACCAGCCATATTGGGGCCTGTGATAATCGCAATGCAATGCTTCTGGTTATCCAGATAGGTGTCATTGGAAATGAACATATCGTGGTCGGTCATCTGTTCAACAACGGGGTGCCGGCCGTCTCGGATATCGATTACGCCCTTTTCATTCAGGACCGGGCGGACATAGTGATTTCGCTCCGCAACAAGTGCAAGGGAGGCAAAGACATCCAGGCGGGCAATTGCCTTTGCCGTGCGCTGGATACGTTCGATCTGTGCGGCAATCTGCTCCCGCACGCTGCAGAATTTATCATATTCCAGTCCCGTCAGCTTGTCTTCGGCATTCAAAATCATATCCTCAAGTTCTTTTAACCGTGGCATGGAATAACGCTCCGCATTTGTCAGCGTCTGCTTACGCACATAATCGTCCGGCACCATATCCTTATAGGAATTAGTGACTTCCAGATAATAGCCGAATACCTTGTTATATTTGATTTTGAGGTTTTTGATCCCGGTGCGTTCCCGTTCCTGCTCTTCCAGCTCTGCCAGCCAGGTTTTGCCCTCTGTTTTGGCAGCGCGCAGCTGGTCGATCGTCTCGTCGAAGCCCTCTTTGATCATGCCGCCCTCACGGATGGAAATCGGAGGCTCTTCGACAATTGCCTCTTCGATCAGCGTGCACAAATCCTGCAATGCGTCGATATCGTTTTCGATTTTTACCAGCTCCTCGGAATGAAAATCCTCCAGCACGCTTTTGATCGGCGGCAGCATCTGCATGGAATTACGGAATGCGATCAGATCCCTCGGGTTCGCTGTTTTGTAGCTGACTTTACCCAGCAGGCGTTCCAGATCGTAAACCGCGTTTAAATATTCGCGGATTTCTTCGCGGGACATTGGATTTTTCAGCAGCTCGTCGACTGCGTCCAGGCGCAGGTTCATCTCCTTCTTCGCAATCAGTGGCTGCTCGATCCAGCTGCGCATCATGCGAGCACCCATGGCGGTTTTCGTCTTGTCCAGAACCCATAACAGGGAACCGCGCTTTTGCTTTTCGCGCAGCGTTTCCGTCAGCTCCAGATTCCGGCGTGTGGAGGAATCCAGCAGCATGTATTTGTTCGTCAGATACGGATCGATATGGGTAAAATGCGCCAGACTGGTTTTCTGTGTGTCATACAGATACTGCATCAGACCGCCCGCCGCGATCAGGCCATTCGCAAATTCCTCGAGGCCAAGACCGATCAGTGAAGAGACATGGAAATGCTTCTGCAGGCATTTGCGGCACAAATCTTCATCAAAATAGTGCGGATCGAGGGAATAAACCGTGATATGCAGACGGTTTCTCAGATCTTCGATATCCACACCGCTCATCAAAAACGCGTCGTTGCAGATGATTTCCGACGGGTGATATTTGTTGATTTCATCCAGCAGCTTTTTGGCGTCCTCCACCTCGGTCACATAATAGTCCCCGGTTGTGACATCCGCGATGGATAGCCCTGTTTTTCCGGTAAAATAGGCAACGCACATCAGATAATTGTTTTTGGATTCCTCCAGCGCCTGAACGTCTAAGTTGGTGCCGGGGGTGACGATGCGCACGACATCCCGCTTTACCAGTCCTTTTGCGAGCTTCGGGTCTTCCATCTGTTCACAGATCGCTACTTTATAGCCTTTGGAAACCAGTCTGTCCAGATAGCTCTCCACTGCATGATAGGGAACTCCGCACATGGGGGCACGTTCTTCCAGACCGCAGTTTTTTCCGGTCAGCGTAATTTCCAGCTCTTTCGACGCGGTCAGTGCATCGTCAAAGAACATTTCATAAAAATCGCCCAGACGGTAAAAAAGAATGCAGTCCGGATACTGTTTTTTCGTTTCCAGATATTGCTGCATCATCGGTGTTAATTCCGCCATCGGTATGTATTCTCCTTTTTCAAGTCAGAATTTCAAAACTTCTGTCAGTTCTTTCGAACAGGTAACATTATAATGTTGCCGAATCCTTTCACAGCGTTTTCATGTCCGCATGGACGCTCTTCCGAACGATAAAAAAGCAGATGACCTGCATGAGAATCGTCAGAATCCAGGACACCGGATAGGATAGGAACAAGATATCCAGAGAACGGTGATACGGGAAAATCCAGAAAATCCAGACAATTCGCGTTCCGACAGTTCCTATAATCGATAAAATCATGGGCACGGCAGAACGTCCCATCCCGCGCAGCGCGCCCGGAATCAGATCCATAATTCCGCATAAAAAGTACGTCACGGTCGTAAAGCTCAGAATCTCAACGCCGCACGAAATAACCGCAGAACTCTCCGTATAGATCTGCAGAAGCTGTGGTCCGAAAAACCATGCACAGCAGCCCATGGTCAGGGAAAACGCACAGGATAAAATCAGACAGTCGATTAAAACGCGGTCCATCCGCTTCGTTTTTCCCGCGCCGTAATTCTGGCTGGTAAAGCTCATGCACGCCTGCGTCACAGAGTTGACTGAAGTGTATAAAAATCCGAAGATATTGTTCGCCGCGGTGTATCCTGCCATTGCAATCGAGCCAAAGGAATTGACCGAGGACTGCAGCAGGACGTTGGAAAAGTTGATGACGGTGCTCTGAATTCCTGCCGGGATTCCGACCTGGAAAATCTGGAGGACATAGATGCTCTTGAGACCCAGCTTCGAAAAGCGGAATTGATAACAGCCCTGCGTCCGATACAGGCAGGTCAAAACCATAATACAGGAAAGCAGCTGAGAAATGACAGTTGCAATCGCAACGCCTTCTACCGCCATATGGAAGCAGATGACAAAAATCATATTTAAGCCTGCATTGACCAGTCCGGACACAACTAAAAATAACAGCGGACGTTTTGTATCCCCCACTGCCCTTAAAATAGCCGCACCATAATTATAAAGCATGAAAAAAGGCATGCCGATAAAATAAATTTTCATATAGAGGGCTGCCAGATCGATGACGTCGTCCGGCGTCCCCATCCATTCGAGGGCTGTCCTGGAAAAGAATAGTCCGGCAAATGCCATCAAAATTCCGCTGATCAAAGCGAGCGTCAGGGAGCTATGTACCGTTTCCGACATTTCCCGCTCCTTCCCGGCTGCATAATAGCGGGCAGCGAGGACATTGGAGCCTAAGGAAATGCCGATAAAAAGGTTGGTAAATACATTGATGAGGGCGGTTGTAGAACCGACAGCCGCCAATGATTCGCTTCCGGCAAAGCGGCCGACTACAATAATGTCGACCGCATTGAACATCAGCTGTAAAATACCGGAAAGCATTAACGGAATGGAGAAGGAAATCAGCTTGTCCATCAGCGTTCCGTTGCACATATCGATTTCAAAGCTTTTTGTCTGTTTCATTTTGTTTCTTCCACCCTGTGCCCCGTGTAATAAAAGCCGTGGCACTCTTCCAGTTTCACCGGTACGATCTGCCCGATCAGGTCAGCACTTCCGGGAAAATGTACAATCGTGTTATTGGACAGCCTTCCGGTGACGAGAGAAGCATCCTGTTCGTTTACTTCTTCCACAAGGGCAGTAAGGGTCTGGCCCTGCAGGCGTGCGACCTGTTTGCGTGCAGTTTCCTGAACTGCCTCCAGCACACGGTCAAAGCCCGCGTGAACCTCTTCTTCCGGAACCTGATCCATCGCCGCTGCGGGGGTTCCGGTCCGGACAGAATAGATAAAGGTAAACGCGTTGTCAAAACCAACCTTCCGGATCACGTCGATGGTATCGTCCACGTCCTCTGCTGTTTCTCCCGGGAAGCCGACCATGATATCCGTCGTCAGCGAAATATCTGGGATTTCGCGGCGGATTTTGGCTGCAAGCTCCAGATACTGTTCTTTCGTATAACGGCGGTTCATTGCCTTTAAAATCTTCGTAGAGCCGGACTGCAGCGGAAGGTGCAGATGTCTGCAGATCTTATCCGAGTTTTTCATGACCTCGATCAGCTCATCGGCTGTCTCTTATACACATCTCCGAGCCCACGAGACAAGAGGCAATCTCGTA
>OJOH01001065.1_pt1 | contig 13737 bp, 6 predicted proteins | sample 1598201 | NCBI WGS metagenome assembly OJOH01 (sample SAMN03922462, study PRJEB24848) | human gut metagenome | isolation source: stool sample | host: Homo sapiens | place: Germany | collected 2009-11 | reverse complement strand
TTATGATTTCGGATGTGACGTTCGTCGTTTTCCATTATCCTATGGCTGATTTACTCTGGGTATCTTGTGGATACGCATGGCCGACTCATATCCACCAGAGTACATGCGAGTATAACTTCCTTACGCATGGAGCAACATTTTGCCCAATCTCCGACTGTCATTCAGGCAGTTTAGCTTTCATCCTTATTCATAACTTTTCGCCACTACCACGCAAACACTTTGGAAGTTTCCGTGTTTCGTGCCCTCCGACATGCTACACTCCCCATCGGGTTTCCCCTTTTGGATAAGTCGGGTGACGATAGGGTGCGGATTATTCCGCTTTGATACCTTGCCCTATTACTTGCTCAAGGTAAGATTATTACAGCCCCTTACGGGCGCACCGTCATAGAGTTGGAAACCGGTGTGCCGGTGGCAAAGATAACGCCCCGGCTGCCGGTGATCTCGTCCATATAGCGGCACTTGGCAAACATATCGCTGGATTTCTGCGCGTCCGTGGTGGAGAGGCCCGCCACATTGCGCATCTTGGTATATAAAAACAGGTTTTTGTAGTTGTGGGCCTCGTCCACGAACAGCCGGTCCACGCCCAACTGCTCAAAGGTCACCACATCGTCCTTGCGGCCTTCCGCTTGCAGCTTTTCCAGCCGCGCCTCCAGAGACTTTTTCGTGCGCTCCAGCTGCTTGACGGTGAACCGCTCGCCGCCGCTGGACTCCACCTCGGAGATACCCTCGGTGATTTCCCAAATCTGCTCATGCAGCAGCCGCTCCTGGCGTTCCTTGCTGATGGGGATTTTCTCGAACTGGGAGTGGCCCATGATGATGGCATCATAGTCGCCGGTGGCGATGCGGGCACAAAACTTCTTGCGGTTGTGCTTTTCAAAGTCCTTTTTGGTTGTGACCAGGATGTTCGCGGACGGGTACAGACGCAGGAACTCCGAAGCCCACTGCTCAGTCAGGTGGTTGGGCACCACAAAGAGGGATTTCTGGCACAGCCCCAGGCGCTTGGCCTCCATCGCGGCCCCCACCATTTCAAAGGTCTTGCCTGCGCCCACCTCATGGGCCAACAGCGTGTTGCCGCCGTACAGCACATGGGCGATGGCGTTTTTCTGGTGTTCCCGCAGGGTGATGGCCGGGTTCATGCCGCCGAAAACAATGTGGCTGCCGTCATACTCGCGGGGGCGGGTGGCGTTCATTTCCTCATTGTACTGGCGCACCAGCGCCTGCCGACGTTCCGGGTCGCGCCAAATCCAGTCGCGGAAAGCATCCCGGATGGCCTGCTGCTTTTGGGCGGCCAGGGTGGTCTCCTTGGCGTTCAGCACCCGGCGCTCCTTGCCGTCCGCATCTTCAACAGTATCGTAGATACGCACATCCCGCAGATTGAGGGAATCTTCGAGGATTTTATAGGCGTTGGCGCGGCTGGTCCCGTAGGTCGAATAGGCGGCCACGTTGTTTTGCCCCACGACATTTTTGCCGGAGATCTGCCATTCCGCCGTAAAGGGGGTGTAGTGGACTTCAATGCTGCGCTGGAGGTAAAAAGGCGTGTCGAAGGTCTCGTACATGAATTGCTGGATATACTCCTTGTCGATCCACGTTGCCCCCAGCCGCACCTCGATCTCGGAAGCGTCCAGGTCTTTGGGCTGGGCGGCAGTCAGAGCCTCCACGTTGACCGCAAAGGCCGGGTCCTGTTCCGCCGCCCGCTGGGCCTGACGCAGCTTCCGGCGCACGTTGCCGGAGAGGTATTCATCGGCGGTCACATAATGGGGCGTTCCGTCCGGCTCAGTCTGGCCCGGTACACGGAAGATGACACCGCGCAGCTCGTCAGCCAATTCTTCGCCGGTTTTGCCGGTGAGCTGTTCCATGTAGGCCATATCCACGCAGGCTTTTTCAGAAATGGAGACCGCCAGGGCCTCGGAGGCGGTGTCTACGGTGGTGACGGCCTCATGTGGCTTGATCGTGCGTTTGGTGAACATATCTGCCTTGCGCTCCAACCGGCCATCCTCGTCCAGCACCTCCAGGGCACAGAGCAGGTAATAGCTGCTGTCATCGGCAAAGGCCAACCGGTTCGCCCGGTCGTTGATAAGGCCGTACTTTTCAGAGAAATCGTCATAGCGGCGGTTCAGTTCGGCCATCTGCGCCCGGATGTCGGCATCCGGCGCGGCGGCGTCCATCTCCAGGTCGATGAGCCGCTGCACACAATCCCGCAGCCCCACCAGCCCTTTGACGCGGGCCTCGGCGGTGGCGTTCAGGTCGGGGCGCACCATGCGGCTGTTTTCCCGGAAGTACACCGCGCCGTCCACCACCGTGTAGGAGTAGTTCTTCACATTGGGGTCAGCCGGGAGGGATTCGTCGATGTCCTCGCCCTCGCCCAGCTCCGGCAGCGCGGCCTCCTGGTAGGTGCCGTGGATGTGCTGCACGGCGTCGTGCAGCTGGTCGGCCAGCTCCAGCCCCTCGATGGGGACCACGGTGTAGTCCTGCTTGCCATATTGGGTGCTTTCGGCGGTGGACCGCCCCAGCACCATCTCCGGGTGGTCGAGAAAATACTGGTTGACCGTGAAGCCTTCCTCGGTCCGGCCGGTCTGCGTCCAGTCAGGGGCGATGTCCAGCGGACGGTCCCGCTTTTGCAGAAACAGGATGTCGGACACCACATCGGTCCCGGCATTGGCGCGGAAAGCGTTGTTGGGCAGGCGGATCGCCCCCAGCAGCTCGGCCCGCTGGGCCAGATACCGGCGCACGGTGGAATCCTTGGCGTCCATTGTGTAGCGGCTGGTGACAAAGGCCACCACGCCGCCGGGGCGCACCTGGTCCAGCGCCTTGGCAAAAAAGTAGTTGTGGATGTTGAAGCCCAGCTTGTTGTAGGCTTTGTCGTTCACCTGGTACTGGCCGAAAGGGACGTTACCGATGGCAAGGTCATAGAAGTCCCGCCGGTCGGTGGTCTCAAAGCCCGCCACGGTGATGTTAGCCTTGGGGTAGAGCTGCTGGGCAATCCGCCCGCTGATGGAATCCAGCTCCACGCCGTACAGCCTGCTCCCGGCCATGCTCTCCGGCAGCATCCCGAAGAAATTACCCACGCCGCAGGACGGTTCCAGAATGTTGCCGGTGCGGAAGCCCATCTGCTCCACGGCCTCATAGATGGCGCGGATGACGGTGGGGCTGGTATAGTGGGCGTTGAGGGTGGAGGCCCGCGCCGCAGCGTATTTCTCTGGGGTCAGCAGTTCTTTCAGTTCCGAATACTCGGCATCCCACGCGGGTTTGTCCGGGTCAAAGGCATCCGCCACGCCGCCCCAGCCCACATAGCGGGACAATACCTCCTGCTGTTCCGGCGTGGCCTGCCCGGTGGTCTCTTCCAGATATTTCAGCAGCTTGATCGCCGCCACATTGGCCTGGTACTTGGCCTTGGGGCCGCCCTCGCCCAGATGGTCGTCGGTGATGCGGAAGTTCTCGGCGTTGCGGCGCAGGTTGTCCCGGTACTCCTGATAGGCCGCCTGTTCGGCTGCCCTCTGGTTGGGGAAAGTCTGCCACTCACCGTTCACCGGGATGGCGACCGGGTGATCCGGCTTTTCCTCCGGCTGCGTGTCCGGCGTCGGTTCAGGCGGCGTGGGTTCCGGCCGGTCAACGTGCAGCCGTTCCACCACCACGTCATAGGGAAGTCCGTTTTTGTCACCGGGGTAGACGGCCACCGTCTCGGAGTGGAACGCCGGTGCCTCAGCAGCTTCTTCAATGGGCTTGGCGGTTTCGGCAGGTTCTTCCACGGCGGCAGGGGCTTCCATATACGGTTCATCCTGCTCCTGCACAAAGCCGTCCAGCTGGCGGGCATATAGCCCGCGCAGCAGCGGTGCAACCTCATCCCAGCGGAAGAACAGCATGGCCAGTCGCTTCTCGTCCGCGTCCAGCACTTCCAGCTCGATGCCTTCGGGTATGGTTCGGTAGTCGGCGGTATCGCCGGTCTCCAGCTCCATCGTCTCGATGATGTCAGGATAGGCCCGGCTCAGCCACAGGGCGACCTCCCGGTTGCTCTTGCCGGTGCGCAGCAGTTCGGAAAGCTCCGCCTTGTTCGGCGCGCCGATCAGGCCGTGGGCCAGCACGTCCCGCAGGTCCTGGTCCGCCGTGTCAGGGTTGACGGGCAGGAACTCGGTGTAGAAGTCGTTGCGGTTGTCTGCCCGCAAAAGCTGCTCGAACCGCTCCCGGCTCTCGACCCGGTAGATGGGATAGCTCATGCCGGTGGGCAGCAGCTGCACCGTATCCTCCCGCAGTTCGGTAATTTGATGGGCGCGGTCATCCAGATAGACGGTATTGCCCACATTGTAAACCGGGGCGGACGGATCGTAGGCGGTGCGCTCCGGGATGGTGCCCCGGATGGCGGCATATTCCTCGTCCGACACCGTGATGTCGATCTCATGGGTGGGTTCGCCGCTGCCAATGGTGAGGGTGTCGCCCTCGCGGGTGACGGGCTGGCCGGATAAGTCCGGCACAGGCGGCTTTGCCGCTGCCTCGGCCTGTTCCTCGGTTGCGACGGCCTCCACATCCCGCATGACCTGCCGGATGAATGGATCACTGTCCAGCTTTTCCGGGTCCACCACCTGGCCGTTCACGATGCCGCGCTCGGCCAGGGCTTCCCGGATGGCGATGGGGTCGATGTTGTCAAAACGGTCCTGCTCCGCCTCGGTGTAGAACCGATCTTCCTTGATGAGCTGGGCGATCCGGCGCTGCACCTTGGGCCAGGACACGTCGCCCGCCGCGCTGTCCACCGTCACAGGCAGGGCCGGGAGGTCATCGCCGTACTCCTGCCGCAGCCAGGCGGCGGTATCCTTTTCACGGGCATGGTCCTTCATGTAGCGGACAACCGCGTGCTTACTTTCAATATTGCCGTTCCATTCCTGGATGGCGGCGTCGATCTCCGCCTGGGTCAGCGCCCGGCGCACAGGTTCCGCCTGCGCAGCGGGTTTTGGCATAGAAAAAGCAGAGGGCGTTTTCACACTCTCTGCTTCGTCGATCTGTTGAATCTGTTCCGCTTCGGAGAGGAACAGGTTTAGGGTCAGCTGTTGATAAGTTCCGCCAGCAGGATCTCCTCCGCCTGGGCCTTGCAGGTGTTCATCAGGCCCACCCACTGCATGGGGTCGCTGGCTTTCAGCTGCTCCGTCGCGCCCGCTGCCTCCGCCAGCCGGGGCATCATCTGCTCCAGACGGCTGTTCGCGGTCTCGTCGATCTCCAGAAGATGCAGGTACAGCTTCTCGCTCATCAGCAGCTGGTTGTACAGGATGGGCCGGTGTTCTTTCAGGTACGCTTTCCTCATCCTGCCGTACTTGCCCAGGGGCTTCTCCGGCTGTTCGGACAGCTTCAGGTCGGGAATCAGGTAATCGCCGTTCCTCGTGTAAGTCAGGTTGTTCTCCATGTGTGGCACTCCTTTCCGCGCTCTTGGCGCGCTCATAGTTCTGAATGGTGACGCCGATCTGCCGCAGCACTTGCTGGTTTATCTGGCTGACCGCCGTGCCCAGCGCCCCCACGGTGGCGGGGGTGTTGAAGTCGAAGATCGCCATGAAATCCTCATGGCTGAAATACTGCTCCGGCTCCAGCCCGCAGCGGGACATCAGGGCGTAGGTGATGCTGACCGTGGCGGCTGATTTGAACTGGACTTCGATGTTGTACTCATCGTACTCCTCCAAAAAGGAACCGTCAACGATAGGGAGAATATCCCGCCGGTGGTCAGCCCAGTATTCCTCCGCCAGCTTGGCGGCCACATCGGCCAGCTGCTGGGCCAGGTCGCCGCCGCTCACATCGTAGTTGTGTTCCAGCATCGCCATGACCGGTGCGGTGTGTTCCTCGTTCAGCGTCCACAGCCAGGGGGTGCGGGAATGTTCACGGGTGCCTGTGTCAGAAATATCAAACACATAGCGCAGCCGGGGCCGGTCCCCGGAATCATTCACCAGGGCGATACCCTTGGACCCGCGCCGCACATACCGGCCCATGCGGTTGTTCCACAGGTCGTACTCGGCGCAGGCGGTGGCATCCGGGCGCTGGGCGTAGATCATCATCTGTTCATGGAACGGATATTTGTAAAGCCGGGCGGCGGTGGTGAGAAAGCCCGCCCACTCCTGCCAGCTGCCGGTGAGCTGCCGCGCCACCTGGTCGGCCATCTGCGCATATTGTTCTGCTTTGGTTGGCATGGGGTTCTGTCCTCCTTCCTGGTCTTATATAAAAGCAGGGCGGCACGGTGGCCGCCCTGCGGGTCAAAACAGTGTGTTATTCATCAAAATCCGGGTACAGCTCCAGCTCGTCGAACTCGGCGTCGGTCATGGTGCGCAGCTTGGCGAGGGTACTGTCGGTCAGGGCCAGCAGTTCAGCTTCGTCCGGCTCCAAATGGCCGCGCATCTCAGTCAGGGCCTCGATGGCACCCTGGCGGGTGCCGGGGTTGTAGATACACAGCAGGTTGGTTTCCTCAAAGGTCAAAGCGTTCATATCAGATCTCCCTTTCCGCGCTCTTTTTGGGCGCTGTCTTTTTATGTTCGTGTTTGGGCTGGCTTTTCAGCTGCTCCACGACGGATTTCTTCTTGTCCCGGCCCTCCCGGTGGGCGGCGGCAGCCAGGTCCATCAGGGAAATGGCCTGGCCGCTGCGGGCCTGCTGTTCCAGCTGGGCCACCGTCTGCTCCTTGGGGCCGTTGTTGATGATGCCGTCGATCATGCCGTAGTCATCCTCCACGGCCATTTCCGCATTTTTCAACGGGTTGTCCGGCAGGAAGCCGGGCACCTCGGCAAAGCCGAAGCTGTCGCAGTAATGACAGGATACCTTGCCGTCCCGCTTGATGGCAACGATGTCGCTGACGCTCATGGACGGATGGCGGTAATCGGCAGGGTGTTCGTTGTTGAAGCGGTAAAAAAGCTGTTCGGCAGTATCGCCCTTCAAATCGGAGGGCAGCAGCGGCGCGGTGTAGACTAGATCGTAGTTGTCCCGCTGCGCCGTCTGCCCGATGGACTTGAGCCATTCCAGCCCCTCATAGCGGATGTCCCGCAACTCGTCGGTGTGCTTCACCTGATAAATAGCGAAGCAGTCGCCCTTGTGGCCGAGGAACGCCTGCTCCCGTTCCTGCTGGTGGTCCATACGCTCCTTGACCTGGGCATCGAAAACCGGGCTTTCCTCCCATTCCTCGCGGGTGACGGCAAAGATACCATCGTGGGCGTCCAGATCGTCGGTATCAAAGGCCATCGCCGGGTTTTCGCCCTGCTGAACCATGTAAACGGTCAGGTCCTGCGCCATCAGCTCATAGGCCCGCTCTTTGGAGAGGGGCAGAAGGTCCCCATCCAGATAGCCGCACTTTTCCAAATCGTCCTGGGTCAGCACCGGGTCCGGCATGGGGTACTCGTCCAGGTGCTGCTCAGGGGCGTCCGGCAGCATGGTAGTTTCCGGGGCGGCGGCCTGGGCCGCTGCCTGCATCTGCTGGACAGCCGCCTCCTGCAAAGTTTCGATCATGGACAGCGGCGCATACTGAATGGATTGGCCGCCCATGTCGTGCATCTCGCAGATTTTCAGCGCGGCGGTGGACAGGGGCAGCTCCGGGGCGTCCAGCTGGCCGCCGTCCAATGCCCGCATTGTGCCCTTGTCGTAGATAGTGTAGTCATAACCGCCGTCACAGGGCTGGACGTGGAGGTACAGCCGTCCGTCCAACTCATAGAGCTTTTCCGCCTGCGCCTGGGCCTTGACCTGCTCAGCCGTCATACTGCCATCTTGAAGGGCGTTGTGCAGTTTTACACACTCGTCATAGGTTCCCGCATAAAGTACCTCTCCGGGGATAAGGGATAAATCATCCGCAACGGTATATTCCTGGATATAGGTACTGTCTGCCGGTGAGGTACGCTCAAAATTGCTGTGGAGCTTGTAAGCATGGCGGGCGGGAGCCTGCATGGGGACCTCCGCCTCCGATGCGGCTTCCTGCTGCGGCACTGTCTGTTCCGACTGGGCGGCCAGGTCAATGCCGCGCTCCTTGCAGATAACCTTATAATGCCGGTCAATGTCCGCGATCAGTTCCCCGGCTGCCTTGTTGATGGTCTCTAAACTGGCCCGCAGCTCCGGCAGCTCCTTACCCTGGCTCCAGTTGGCGATGTAGCCGAAGCTGTTCTCGCCGGTCTGGATACCGTAATACTGGCAGACGGCATAGGAAATGCTCTCGGCCTCCACCTCCTCGGTGTTGCGGTCTTTCTTCTTGGGCGGCTCCTTGTCACCGGCCCTGGCCGCTTCCTCCTGGGCCTTGGCGTAGTTGTGCAGCTTGCTGTGGGCGATCTCATGGACGGCGGCGGAAACGGTCTGCACCTCGCTCATGCCTGCCCGGATGGCGATGCGCTGCTGGTCCGGCGAGAAATACCCGTCCATATTCTCTGCCATCGGCTCCACGGAGAGCGGCACCGGCGCGGACCGGCGCAGGGCCTCCATGAAAGCCTCGTAGTTCTGGACATTCCCGGACAGGGAGGACGCCAGCTCCGGCAAGGGCTTGCCATCCGTCTGGCTCACATCGAACACCTTCACCGGGCGGAACATGGGAATCTCAACTTCCCGTTCCTCCATGATGATCTTGCCCTCTGCATCCAGCATGGGGGCTTTGGTGTCCGGGTCCAGTTTCTGTTCCTCGATCTTTTTCTTGAACGGTGTGGGCGCGATGATGGTAATGCCATGCTCACCGCGCTTCACATGGCGCTCAAACTGATTTTTCCACTTGTTGTATCCGGCCACCAGCGTGGCGTCCGGCTTCTGCATATAGATGAGCATAGTGTTGTTGACGGAGTAGCGGTGGAACCGAGACATCACAGACAAGTAACGCATATACTTTTCGCTCTCGAACAGCTCTTTGATACCCTGCTCGATGCCCGCCGTGATTTGCTGCAACCGTTCCCGGTTGGTGGGTTTGTCAGCCATGATTTTCACTCTCCCTTCTATGGCCGAAATTTCAGCGGTGTGTTCTGCGATCCACTGGTCCTGTTCCTCGGTGCTGCTGTCGAGGAAGGTGTCCAGCAGATAGCCCATGTAGTCTTTTTTTTGGACGGCCTCCAAAAAGCGCGGGTGCGGGTCCTCGTCCGCCGTCTTGGGGGAATAGTCGGCCTCCCATTTTCGGAGCAAGTGATAGTAGTCCGTCAGGACGCGCCAGCCGTGTTCTCGTTTTTCTTTCCGCACCTGCGCCTCGGTTTTCTGCCGGACATAACTTCGCCGGATCGGGGCCTTGCTGTCATAAGAAAGGCCAAAATCCTGGGCCAGCTTTTCAGCGGCCCCCTTGGGGGACAGGTCATAGAGCCGGGCGGTGAAGTCGATCACATCGCCGTCTGCGCCGCAGCCAAAACAGTGGAAACGGGTGTCCACCTTCATGCTGGGGTGGCGGTCATCGTGGAAGGGGCAGCAGGCCATACCGCCGCGCCCCACTGCGATGCCGTAAAGCTCCGCCGCCTCTCTGGCGGTGACGGACTGTTTTACGACTTCAAAGACGCTCTCGCCCATGCTTACTTGCCGCCCGCTTTGGGGACGGGCGGCCTGTACCCGGCGGCTTTGGCCCGTTCGCTGGCGGCCTTGCGGCGCTCGGCGCTGTACGGCTCCCGCACCGACACGCAGCGTTTGGGCACCACGAAGGTCTGGCGGTCCTTTTTCACGATCTGGTCCGGGTATTTTTCCGCCAGCCGCCGCAGCTTTTCCAGCAGGCGCGGGTCGTGGGAATAGACCTCGGCGGTGGCCTCGGCCTGGTTGTAGAGGATAATCGTTTCCTGTTCATACAAACTCAGTTTCATTTGCCGCCGCCTTTCTGCCGGTCAAAGTCCAGCTTGAAGTTGACGTACTGGCCGGTATCTTCCAGCACCACGGTGGCGTCGTAGGTCTTGCCGCTTTTCTCGGAGTACAGCCCGGTCACATGGGCGCGGCCATCTTTCAGCAGCGCCGCCACAATGGCCTTGGTGGGTTGTTTGCGCTTCGCTGCCCACCAGTTGTTGTTCTTCCAGATCGCAAATTTGCAAGATTTGTCCTGACAGAAGAAGCCTTTTTGCATTTCTGCAATTTCACCGCCGCAGCGGGGGCATTTGCCCACCACCTCGCGGGGCGGGGTGAACAGGTACTCGCTGCCCTTGATGACCTGATAGGTCCCCACCAGCTCCTTCAGCATGGCGGTGATCTCGGCCATGAAGTCCTCCGGGGCCAGCTCGCCGCGCTCGATCTCACCCAGCCGGTACTCCCACTCGGCGGTCAACAGCGGGGATTGAAGCTGCTCCGGCAGGACGGTAATCAGGGAAGTGGCATCGTGGGACGGCAGAAGCTGCACCTGCTTTTTGCTCTTTTTGCGTTCCAGAAAGCCGGTGGACACCAATTTCTCTAAAATCCCGGCGCGGGTGGCGGGGGTGCCTAGCCCCTTGCGCTCGGTGTCCTCCGGCATATCGTCCTTCCCGGCAGTTTCCATCGCAGAAAGCAGCGTGTCCTCGGTGAAGTGTTTGGGCGGGGTAGTCTTGCCCTCCTTAACGGCGGCACCGGCGACCGGCAGTTCCTGGCCTTCGGCCAGCTCCGGCAACGCCTTATCTTCGGAATTGCCGTCCTGTTCCGGCGCACTTTTCATGGTGGCCCGGTAGGCAGCATCCAACGCCCGCCAGCCGGGCTGCTTCACCGTGCGGCCCTTGGCGGTAAACTCCGCACCGGCGCACTCCACAACAACGGCAGTTTCCGCAAAGGTATAGGGCTGGGCCACAGCGCACAGCAGCCGCAGGGCCACCAGCTCCAAAATCGCCCGTTCGCCCACCGGCAGCGCGGTCAGATCCGCCTCGCGGATGTTCCGGGTGGGGATCACCGCATGGTGGTCGGTCACTTTCTTGTCGTTGATGACCGCCGCTGCATCGCAGGAGATGGCGATACCCTTGCGGAACGGCATGGCGTTGGCGACCAGGTTCACCAGCACCGGCAGTCCCTCGGCCATATCGGAGGTCAGGTAGCGGCTGTCCGTCCGGGGATAGGTGCATAGCTTCTTTTCATAGAGGTTTTGTAGATAGTCCAATGTCTGCTGGGCGGTGAACCCCAGCAGGCGGTTGGCGTCCCGCTGGAGGGTGGTCAGGTCATAGAGGGCGGGCGGCTTCTCAGATTTGTCCCTGCGCTCCACCTGTTTGACCGTCACCGTGCCGCCCTGGCAGGCGTTTTTCAGCTGTTCGGCATCGGCTTTCTTGTCCATGCGGGCGCTGGCAGCGGTAAAACCGAGCAAGTCCAGAGCCACGGTATAGAACGGCACCGGCTTGAAGGCGTCGATCTCGGCCTCCCGCTGGACAATGAGGGCCAGCGTCGGGGACATGACCCGCCCGATATTGAGGGTGCGGTGGTACAGCACCGAAAACAGCCGGGTGGCGTTGATACCCACCAGCCAGTCGGCCTTGGCCCGGCAGAGGGCCGCCTGGTGCAGCCCGTCATAGTCCGCGCCGGGGCGCAGGTTGGCAAAGCCCTCCCGGATGGCGGAATCCTCCATGCTGGAGATCCACAGCCGTTTCATGGGCTTCTGGCAGCCCGCCAGGCAGTAGACCGTGCGGAAAATCAGCTCGCCCTCGCGCCCGGCGTCGCAGGCGTTGACTACCTCGGTCACGTCCTCCCGCCGCAGCAGGGTCCGCAGCACGTCAAACTGATCCCGCTTGTCCTTGGCGATGGTGAAGCGCCAGGACTCCGGCAAAATGGGCAGGTCATCATAGCGCCACTTGGCGTAGTCGGGGTTGTAGGCGGCGGCGTCCGCCAGCCCGGCCAGGTGCCCCAGGCACCAGCTCACCAGCCAGCCGCCGCCCTCCAGGTAGCCGTCTTTGCGGGTAGCAGCGCCCAGCACGGCGGCCAGGGATTTTGCCACAGAGGGCTTCTCAGCGATCACCAATCGCATCTTCCTCTACCTCCATTTCTTCGTTGGATTTTTTCAGTTTTCTGGAAACGCTGTTGCCATCGTCCAAAAGGCAGTCATAGCCGACGTTGTAATCATAACGGTACAGCTTTCCCAGCAGGTCGTTGATGATGACACGGCAGGCCAGCAGCACACGCGCCTTATCCACCTGCATGAGCTGGTAACGGCGGTAATCGCTGAAATATTCCTCGCGCAGATGTGTCCGGGCGGCGGTTTCCTCCATCAGAATGTCGATCACGTCCTTGTCGCCGTCCTCTTTCGCGCCCTCGGCGTAGTTCAGCATCTCCATCACCATCGGGAAGCTCTGCTCATCCATCGGGGCTTCCTCTTTGAGATAGCCGATCAAGGCGCAGAACAGGAACCTGGCCGCTGTCTGCTCCGGCTCGGTCAGGGCGGAAAGCGTCTCCTGCCCGCTGGGCAGAAGTTTGTTGCAGACAAAATCGCGGACCTCGCCGCGGAACAAGTGGCGGATGGCGTCGATAGACAGCGGCGGTTTGGAGGTGTCTGTATCGTCCTCCACTTTGTAGATTTCAAATTCTTCTTCGTCTGTCTTTTTGCGCACCTTGGCGAGCGCCGTGCAAACGATGTCGCCGCCAAAGTAGACGCCGAAGCAGATCAGGTCGAACACAATGAGAAATTCAAAAAAATAATTCATTTTGCTTTTCTCCTTTCACGCAGCCACGCGGTCAGCTCTTTGTGGCAGAAACCCACGCAGGGCTGGCCGGGGCGGTAGTTTCCGCAGCCATAACAGGGGTGGCCGGGAGATAAAGAGGGAGGACGGGAAGCTGCCTTCCCGCCCTCCGGCCTGCGTGTCATCATGGGTTCATAGGGGCTGTCGGTAAACCGGGTCATTTGGCCGGGTTCTCGCTTTCCTCATCGCCGCCCCCGCCGGCGTCCTCCGGCTCGTCAGATTCCTCGGTCTCCCAAGGGTCCTCGTCCTCCTGTTCGGTATCGTCCTCGCCGTAGTCGTAATCATCCAGGTTGTCGCTGCCCTTGGTCTTGGGCTTCTGCTTGATGAATTTGAAGTAGACCAGCGCACCGATGCCGCCCAGCACAGCCAGCACCACCAGCAGCATCGCCGGGTTCAGCCCTGCCGGTTCCTGTTCCGGCTCCGGCTCTGTTTCCGGGTCAGGGGTGGGTTCCGGCTCCTGGCCCGTACACTCTGCCATATTCACGGCGCACACCGGGCAGGCCGTATTCACCGCACCGGCGGCGCATTTTTCCGTGCAGTTGCAGACAGCGGGCGTTTCCTCCGCCGTCTCGCCGTCCTCCATCAGCGCCTCCAGGTCAGCCTCGTCCACCTGGTTCAAGAAGTGGACGGCGGTCTCCTTGTCCTCGTTGGCGCGGTCAATGAGGATGTAAAAATAGTTACCCGCCTTGGTGGTGACGATGATGAGCTGCTTGTTGCCGCCGAAATCATCCACCAGGGCGGCGTTGCCCTCCGGGGTCAGGGCGGGACTGTCCTCGGTTTCCTCCACCACCACGTTGCTGTCGTTGGTGGCGTCCGCCGCCGGTGTGGCCGTGGGCGCAGGGTCAGTGCCCTGGGCAAAGGCGGTCACAGAGAAGCCGCCCATCAGCATCAGGCAGGTGCAAAGGGCGGCAAAGGTTCTGAAAATCTTTTTATTCTTCATGGGTCATTTCCTCCTGTTCGGGATTGGCAGAACCCACCGCCCGGCCGGGCACCATGCCGCCAGACAGCATGGCGGACAGCTGGGCCGGGGTCATACGCAGGGCGCGCACCATCTGGACGATCTCCAGGTTCTCCGCCTCGGTTTTCTGCGCTTCCAGGTCTTTCAGCTTTTCCTGCTGTTCCGCGATCTTCTCGCGAGTTTTGGCGATCTCCTGGTCGATGCGCTCGATTTTGTTT
>OJOH01001060.1_pt1 | contig 13799 bp, 11 predicted proteins | sample 1598201 | NCBI WGS metagenome assembly OJOH01 (sample SAMN03922462, study PRJEB24848) | human gut metagenome | isolation source: stool sample | host: Homo sapiens | place: Germany | collected 2009-11 | reverse complement strand
TACTTCAATGTGTTGTTCTCTTTCACTACTGTTCTGGCAGTTTTCTTTTTTGTTCATTACTAATTATATTTAAATTAATCCGACAAAATTCGGGATTTACCTTTAACATTTTGGGTCACGCGTGACTCTTTCTACATATTTTTTCATTTTAGTCAAGCGTGAACGGTTTTTATTCTACCCATAATCTACTTTTGCCCCGAAATCAATAAAAAACAATTGAATCATATGACTGAAATGAAAAAACAACATTCCCTCCCACGGGTACGGCTCATGAGGCGGGCCGCCGTCATCCGTCGCAACAATGACATGAACCGGCGTGATGCGCTCATCATCGCCCACCGAATCGGTGGACTGATACGGAAAATGCACAGGGAGAACGTGAAATTCTGCTACACCAAGCAGGACGGAACCGTGCGCCACGCTGTCGGCACGCTCACCGGATATCAACACAGTTTTCACCGCCCCTATATGCCACGACCGGAAAATACGTTTGTAGTCTACTACGATCTCGAAGCCAAAGGGTGGCGCACGTTTCATGCCGAAAATTTCCTTTGCGTCGAATGAGTTTCGAAGAGCAGATGAGATTCGGAGAGCAAATGAGTTTCGGGCAGCAGATAAGTTTTGAAATGAGTTTCGGGCAGCAGATAAGTTTTGGACAGCAAATGAATTTCGGAGAACAAATGACTTCAGAAGAACGAAAAGAATGGGAAACGCTTTGCAGAATGTATCATGTGGACTCTTTGTATGAAGCCATTCAAGGGTGTCGGGAGGAGCTGGAGTTTCTCGTTCGCTGTGCCGAACGGCTCGAACCCCGTGCAGAGGAGGAATGAGAAAGGTCAAAGACCGGAGTAAGCGGGCGGAACCGCCTCATGTCAGCGAGGAGGCTACGCCGTTTAACAGTCCTTGTTTATGCCGTTTCTACCTTGCAGGCTACGCCGTTTCTACCATGCAGGCTGCGCCGTTTCTACCATGCAGGCTGCGCCGTTTATCCCCGGTGGTTTCGGAAAAGGGATTTCTTTTTAACGAAGTATAATTTTATTAACAATATAAAGAATAAAGTATGGAAAATTGGAGATTTATCGAAGCAAATTCCGATTATATGGTTTCAGACCACGGGCGGATATTGAGTTTCAAAGGCAAATCGAAGTTGATAATCAGCAGCAGCATTACCGCAAAAGGTTATGAGTACGTGGCCATCCGCCAAAAGGGGATATACGTCGGCTACTCTGTACACCGCTTAGTGGCAACAGCTTTTATCCCCAACCCGAAGCGTCTCCCCCAAGTGAACCACCTCGACGGAAACAAGCTCAACAACCACGTCGCCAACCTCGAATGGTGCGATGCCTACGACAATGTCATGCACGCCATCCGGACCGGTCTGCGTCCGTCGTCACCCGCCCTCTCCCCCGTCCCCTGTGCCACAACGGACGAGGCAGGAAATATCCTGCAAGCCTATCCATCCATGAACGCACTGGTAAAAGGGGAACAAATGAACCCTAAACAACGTAATTGGCTGGTGCTGCATTTATTACACCCCGAAAGACTGAAGCAATCGGCCATGAAGAAAAAGCCAAGAGCCGAAAGAAGCGGTTCGGAAGAATGCTTTCTGATAGCACCCGAAATACCTGTGCTGACTGTCAAAGCTGATTCAATCGGGGAGTTCGAAGCAGGCAATCTGCTCGGAACAGGCAGATCGAGTAATTCAGTCGGAGAGTCCGAAGCAGGCAATCTGCTCGGAACAGGCAGATCGAGCAATTCAGTCGGGAAGTCCGAAGCAGGCAATCTGCTCGGAACAGGCAGATCGAGCAATTCAGTCGGAGAGTCCGAAGCAGGCAATCTGCTCGGAACAGGCAGATCGAGTAATTCAATCGGGAAGTCCGAAGCAGGCAATGTATGTGTGCAGTCAGTTTCTTCTCCCCTTGTTTCATCGCCTCTTCCTCTTATTTCTCTCTTTGTTCCCGCACACCATTCAATGACGCAACACTATTACCGCCGCCTGTCTCCCGAAGAATCCGCCATTTTTGGTTTCAACACTTATATATTGCCCAGAGAAAGAGAACAAAGAAAGGAGTTTCTGCAATGAAAGACACCATCATCATCCACTGTTCCGCCACCCGTGCGGGACAGAACATCACCGCTGCCGATATCGACTGCTGGCACCGTGCCCGTGGCTTCTGGTCCATCGGCTATCATTACGTCATCCGCCTCGACGGCACCATCGAACCGGGACGAGACGTCACCCTCGACGGGGCGCATTGTATGGGCTGGAACCAGCGTTCCATCGGCATCTGCTACGTCGGCGGACTGGACAAGGAAGGCCGCCCCGCCGACACACGGACAGATGCACAACGCACTGCCCTCATCCGACTGGTGAAATCTCTGCAACTGGCCTTCCCCAACGTGAAACAGGTCATCGGACACCGGGACACAAGCCCCGACCTCAACGGAGACGGCATCATCTCACCCAATGAATACATGAAAGCCTGTCCCTGCTTCGATGTGAAAAAGGAGTTCTAGGGAGTAGTTGTACGCAATAGTAACTCTATTCTCCTCCTTCGGGAAGGAGGAGTACCCGTAGGGGGAGGTGGTAGGTGAATGCATAATCCTATCATTCACAAAGAAATAGGTATAAACATTATTTCTCCTACCACCTCGGTCTGCGACCACTCCTCCTTCCCGAAGGAGGAGAATAGAGATAGAATCGACTTTCTAGTCACCCCCAATTGAGATAGAATCGACTTTTTAGTTACCCTCAGTTGAGAGACAGAACTGACTATCAAGTAGCTTATCACCATACTGAAATGAGCTAAATTAAAATTACCGATTCGCCTTATTCATTATTTATCATTCAATATCACTCTAAATATTCAAAAAGATGGCCCGTATTTCCAAACCCGGATTAGATTATTTCCCGCTCGATGTCAACTTCTTCCAAGACAGGAAGGTACGCCGCATTTCCAACCGTCATCATGCAGCAGGAATTGCCGCACTCACTTCCCTGCTCTGCCTCATCTACAAAGAAAAGGGATTTTATGTCGCATGGAATCAAGATACCTTGTTCGACATTTCGCAGGAAGTATGTTGCGAGGAGGAGGAGATGCAGGCCATCATCGACGACTGCCTGTCCGTCGGACTATTCGACACCTATATATATAAGGAGTACGGGATTCTGACTTCGCAAGCCATCCAAGAGCAATACCACAAAATCATTACCGACAGCCGAAGGAAATACAAACTCCCGCTGGAACGGTTTTGGCTCATCAAGGAAGGAGAGGATGGAACGGAAAATAATTCCGCAGAAATAAGAAATAATATAAATTCAAAAGGTACAGAAGTGTATGAAGCGGAAAGCCATATAGTAGGCGCAGAAGTCAACGCAATAAAAACAAGAATCAATATCACAGCTACAGAAGTTACTAAAACAAAGACAGGAATCGGCACGACAGGCACAAATATCCATGCAGCAGGCACAGGAATCAATGCTACAAAAACAGTGACCGACGAAGCAGCTATGAAAATTAATGCTGCAAAAAAACGAGAAATTGCAGCAACAATCCCACAAACAAAACAGGAAACGGATACAGAAATCGAAAGTAAATCGGAAACAGATACTGAGATTAAAAGCAAACCGGAAAGAGAAAGAGAAAGAGACAAAGAAAGGGAAAGACAAAGCAAAACCGAAAATGAATGGGAGAAGGATAGAGAGCAGCCGCCCGTTCCGTCAAACGGCGTTTTTCAGGCTGCGCCTGTTGCTGTCAAAGGTTTGTCTTTAGAAATCTCGTCCGGAAAAAGAGGGGAGGAAAATAAGGAAGAAAGAAGAAATGAAGGAATAGATCAGAAGGGAGAAACTAGATATAACGGAACCCAATACGAAAGAAACCAGCAGGAAGAAGCCAAGCACAACGGAACTCAATACGAAAGAAACCAGCAGGAAGAAGCCAAGCACAACGGAACCCAATACGAAAGAAGTCAGCAAGAAGAAGCCCCGAACGAAAACACTGCTTCCGGAGGATTCTCCGAATCCCTGCTACGCCTCAACATGGACGCCATCGGCATCCGGAACGAACCAACCGTGAAAGCCATCCTCGCCCTCGCCCGACGCAGAAAGCTGGGTGGTCCCTGCGGCACCTTATGGAAAGTCCTCAGCTCCGAATACCGCTCCACCCTGCTCAAAAAGAACGAGCCGGGCGACTACATCCTCTGGGCACTCAACCACTCGGCAGAATTTGAAGACACCTACAACGGCATCCTCAAAAAGCGAGTCAGAGGAAGATGAACATTTTTAAGAGGGAGATGAACATTTTTGAGCACCCACGTCATTTATTTCTCCCGCCAAACGCATCATAAAACAATAATTTATCCTATCTTTGTAGAATAAAGAAAAGCCTCTTCACTATACATGCGAAGAGAAACATCTCTTTACAACATAAAAGAGAAACAACCAAAACAATGAGCAAATTTATCAATCCGTTCACCGACTACGGATTCAAACTAATATTCGGCAGAGAAGTCTCCAAGATTTTACTAATCGAATTTCTGAACGACCTTCTCGAAGGTGAACGAGTGATAACCGACTTAACGTTTTTGAACAACGAACAGCTGCCGGACTACCCGGAAGGACGAGGCATCATCTACGATGTCTACTGCACCACGGACACGGGCGAAAAGATAATTGTCGAAATGCAAAACCGCATGCAGAGCAATTTTAAAGAACGCTCCATCTTCTATCTCTCCCGTGCCATCGTCAACCAGGGCCGGACGGGGCACGACTGGAAATTTGAAATAAAAGCTGTTTACGGAGTCTTTCTGATGAATTTCATCATGGACAAGAACATAAAACTCCGGACAGACGTTATTCTTGCAGACAAGGAGACAGGTGAACTCTTCTCGGAGAAGTTCCGGCAAATATTCATCGCCCTCCCCCTCTTCAAAAAAAGCGAAGAGGAATGTGAAACGAATTTTGAACGTTGGATTTATATATTAAATAATATGGAAACTTTAAAACGCATGCCGTTCAAGGCACGAAAAGCTGTCTTCGAGAAATTGGAAGATATCGCTGATGTGGCTTCTATGTCTCCGGAAGACAGGGAGCGATACGACAATAGCGTCAAAGTGTACCGAGATTATTTGGTGACAATGGATGCAGCTGAACAAAAAGGGATGAAAGAAGGGATGGAGAAAGGGATGGAGAAAGGGATGAAAGAAGGCGCCCAAAAAGCCCAACTACAAATAGCCCGGAACATGAAAGCCAAAGGGATAGACAATGAGTCTATCGCCGAATGTACCGATTTACCTTTAAGCATAATCGAAGGGTTATAAAGTAATCGGATTCATAAAGGCACTATGTTGTAACCAACCGTTTACGAACGAAGAAAATAAAAAGAGGTGAGCTCCCTTTGCAGGGTAGTCCACCTCTTTCTCTTCATACACAAACATTCAAATGATCAGGTACCAGATGTTAGTCAATGTAACGGATGCCATCCATTTTAAACATACCTCCCTACATACGGCCGCCACCCAAAGCCTGATACAACGTAATCACACCCTGAATTTCGGTAAAGCGGTTCGCTACTTGTGACAGTTGCGCGTTGAGCAACGTCTGTTGTGCTGTCAGCACTTCCAGATAAGTGGTGTTGCCATGCTTCATCAACAGGCTTGTGCTCTTGGCGGCTGTTTGCAAAGAGGCTACCTGCTTGTCATAGTAGTCGGCTTTCTCGCGGGCAGTCTGATACTGTACCAGTGCCTCGTTCACTTCCACGCCTGCGTTCAGCAAGGTCTGTTCGAAACTAAGGCGGGCTTCCTCCTGTTGGGCTTTCGCTATTTTCAGTTGGGCGATGTTCGCTCCTTTATTAAACAAAGGCTGCGTCAGGGAAGCCACGGCGGAGGCCAGGAACTTACCCGGGTTGACAATCATGCTCCCTGCACTGTTGGTCCACCCTGCGCTGCCGCTCAACGTGATGGAAGGATAGAAAGCGGCACGTGCGGCATTCGTTGTATAGAAAGCCTGTGCCAACGAAAATTCTGCGCTACGCACGTCAGGACGGTTGGCAAGCATCTGTAAGGGAACACCCACGGAGAAGTTTTCCGGCAACTGTTGATTTCCCAATTTGCCACGCTGTATTTTGTGAGGAGTTTCTGCCAGTAAAAGTGCCAGTGAATTTTCCGCCTGATTGATTTGCTCTTTCAGGTCGAGTACGGTGGTACATATATTGAAGTAGGTAGCCTCCGTCTGCGCCAGTCCGGCCTCATTCACCATCCCGGCCTTTTTCATGGCACGGGTGGCATTCACACTTTCTTTCCAGGCAGCTTCGGTAGCCACAGCTATCTCATACTGCGAATCGAGCATCAGCAAGGTGTAATACGTATTGGCAACGGATGCTACCAACTGCGTCTTGACAGCCTGTTCATATTCCTTGCTCTGTTCGTAGGCAGCTTTCGCACGACGCTTTGCTGTTGTCACCTTTCCAAAAATATCCAGTTCCCACGAAGCAGTCACGGGCAGCGAATAAGTTTGTGTAGCCTTTCCACGGTCGAAGCTGCTGGCAGCTCCTTCCGGTGCCAGAAACAAAGAAGGCAGATAAGACAGTTTGGACGTCAACAGCGTGGCTTCCGCTTCTTTCACACGCAAATGGGCAGTCTGCATATCGGTGTTGCGCAAGAGTGCCGAATCCACCAAATTCTGCAGATAAGGGTCGGTAAAGACCTCCCGCCACGAGAGGTTACCGAAGTTTGCCGTATCGGTGGCAGCAACAGACTCGCTGCCGTAAAGTCCTTCGGGAACTTCCGATACCGGTTTGTATTTATTGTAGATACCGCAACTACTCAATATAAGCGTTGCTGCGGACAGAATGATTATTTTTCTCATTAGTTCTTATTTTAATTCAGGTCTAAAACCTTTAATCATCAATTATTCTTTTCCAGCTTTAGATTTTTCTTCCTCGCTCACTTTGATTTCTTCTTCAATCTGCCAGTCATGCGTCGGGACGCTCTGCACGGGACGCAAACGTTCCTGCAACCACTGGAAAGCAATAAACAAAGTAGGCACGATGAAGAGCAACGCCAACGTACCGATGGTCATACCACCTACTACACCCGTACCCAATGAACGGTTACCGTTGGCTCCCACTCCACTTGACATCATCAACGGGAACAGACCGAAAATCATCGTCAATGCCGTCATCAGAATCGGACGCAGACGGGCTTTAGCCGCACTGACCGCAGAAGCAATCAGCCCCATACCTGCTTTACGACGTTCGGCAGCATATTCCGTCAGCAAAATAGCCGTCTTCGCCAGCAGACCGATCAACATAATCAAACCTGTTTGCAGATAAATATTATTCTCCAGTCCGAACATCCAGACGAAAAGGAAGCTACCCATCAATCCGCAAGGCACACTCAAAAGCACAGCGAACGGAATAATGAAGCTCTCATAAAGCGCACTCAAAATAAGGTAAATCATCAGGAAGCAGATACCGAAAATAATGATCGTCGTACCGCTCTGCTGGTTTTCCTCACGGGTGATACCTCCGTAATCATAGCCATAGCCTTTCGGAAGAGACTGTTCGGCAGTTTCCTGCACAGCCTTGATGGCGTCTCCCGTACTATATCCGTCGGCCGGCATCGCATTTACCGCAATGGAGTTATACATATTGAAACGGCTCAACGATTCCGCACCGTAGCTACGGGTCAGCGTAACGAACTGGCTCAATGGCGCCATCTCTCCATTCGACATACGCACAAAAGCATTATCGAGGGAAGTTTCGTCCAAACGGAACACCGGATCGGCCTGAATCATGACACGGTACACTTTAGAGAAACGGTTGAAATTGGACACATACTGCCCACCGTAATAACCGGACAGCGTACTCAACACAGCGTCGGGCGTGATACCTGCACGCTTACATTTAGCCGCATCCACCTCTACCGTCCACTGCGGATAGCGAACGTCGAACGTCGAATAAGCCATCGATATTTCAGGCCGCTGGTTCAAAGCTCCCAAGTATTGCTGGGTGGTGGTGAAGAACTCGTTCATATCACCGCCCATCTTATCCTGCATGTGGAGTTCGAGCGCATTACCCATACCGTAACCCGGAATCATACCCGGAGAGATGGCGAACACACTGGCATCCTTGATATCAGCCGTACGCGCATATACCTGACCGATCACCGACTGCACATTGTCCTCATCACCCGGACGTTCGTCCCACGGTTTCAGTTTGAGAATCAACATACCGAACGAACTACCCTGTCCTGCCAACAATCCGTAACCGGCCACTTTCTGCACGTGTTTCAGTTGAGGTATTTCTATCAGGCGTTTTTCGATACGTTCCATCACCTTATCCGTCGTTGTCAGCGAACTGCCTGCCGCTGTACTCACATTGACGAAAATAACACCCTGATCCTCGTCGGGTACCAGACTGGTCTTCGTGTTATTCATCAGTAACACAAGCAATACCACGGAACAAGCCAGCAACGACCATGTCAACCATCTGCGCTTGATAAAGAACAATACAATCGTCTTATATTTATCCACCATCATATCGAAAGCCGAATTGAAAGCCTTACGGAAGCGTGCCGCAAAGTTGTTCTTCTGCGTTCCGTCTTCATTAATATAAGGTTTCAGCAGCAATGCACACAAAGCCGGACTCAAAGTCAACGCGTTAATAGCGGAGATACCTACCGCAACCGCCATCGTCAAACCGAACTGGGTATAGAACGTACCGGAAGTGCCGCCCATGAAGGACACCGGAATGAACACCGCCATAAACACCAGCGAAGAGGTGATAACGGCATTACTGATACCTTTCATTGCATCGATACTTGCCATATAGGACGACCTGTATCCCACGTCGAAGCGTGCCTGCACCGCCTCGACGACAATAATGGCGTCGTCCACCACCGTACCGATGACGAGCACGAGCGCAAACAGCGTGAGCAGATTGATACTGAATCCTGCCACCGCCATGAAAGCAAACGTACCGATGAGCGAAACAATGACTCCCACCAAAGGAATCAGCGTAGAACGAAAGTCCTGCAAGAACACATATACCACCAGAATCACCAGGATAATCGCCTCGATCAACGTCTTCACCACCTCATGGATAGAAGCGAACAGGAAGTCGTTCGAGCTCATCATCTGTGTCAGTTCCACTCCTTTCGGGAGGTCTTTACGGGCTTCTTCAAGGAATTTATCAATGTTCTGGTTTACTTCGGTCGCATTGGAGCCCGCCGTCTGAAACACCATGCACGAAACGCCCGGATGACCGTCCATTCCACCGTGATAAGCATAGCTATCCTGTCCCAACTGTATCTCGGCGATGTCTTTCAACTTCAGGACCTCACCATTGTCCGTAGAACGAATGACAATATCTCCAAATTCTTCCGGAGTGATCAGACGTCCTTTATATTTCATTGTATACTGATAGGTTTCGTTCGAGTTTTCACCAAATGAACCGGTGGCCGATTCGATATTCTGTTCGGCAAGCACACTGGTGATATCCGATGGAATCAGTTTGTACTGGGCCATCACGTCCGGCTTCATCCATACACGCATGCTATATTCACCTCCCATAATCATCAGGTCGCCTACACCCGAGATACGCAGAATCTCCGGTTTCAGATTGATACTGATATAGTTGGAAAGGAAGTTTTCATCGTAGCTATCGTCCGGACTGGAAAGCGAGAACATCTGCAGGATACTTGTCTGACGTTTGGAAGTAGTCACACCGACCTGCGTTACTTCTGCCGGAAGCTGTCCCGTCGCTCTCGACACGCGGTTCTGTACGTTGACCGCTGCCATGTCCGGGTCTGTTCCCTGCTTGAAGTACACGGTGATACTCACTGTACCGGCATTGGTGGCGCTGGAAGTCATGTAAGTCATGTCTTCCACACCATTGATCGCTTCTTCCAAAGGAGCAATCACACTCTTCTGCAAAGTTTCCGCACTGGAGCCATAATAGGTGGTACTCACCATAATGGTCGGCGGAGCAATATCGGGATATTGTTCGACGGGCAGACTGAACAGCCCGATGATACCCACAACGACAATCGTAATAGAGATAACTGCCGATAATACGGGGCGTTCAATAAAGGTTCTTAAATTCATGGATCGATTCCTCCTTTGTTTAATTTTCAGTAGTTGTCGTAGATGCCTGGGCAGTCTTTGCCTTAATCGGAGTACCTTCACGAAGCAATCCTACGCCTTCCGCCACAATCACATCGCCCGGAGCCAGTCCTTCATCCACGATAAATTCGCGGCCACCGTTCACACGGGTCACCTGCACCAAAGCAGATTGCGCTTTGCCGTCTACTACCTTATATACATATCTCTTATCCTGTATTTCGAACGTAGCTCCTTGCGGGATCACCAAAGCTCCCGTTTTCTGTACCGGAATCACTACGTTACCCGCACCGCCACTGTGCAGCAATCCGTCCTTATTAGGGAAAACGGCACGCAGGCTGACAGTACCCGTCGAACGGTCAATGACTCCGCTGATAGACTCGATCTGTCCCTGCTCGGGATAAGCCGATTTATCGTTCAGCTGCAAGTCGATGGCGGGCATACTTTTCAGCGCCTCGTCTTTAGAGCCATACTGGCGAATCAGTCCCAGCAACTGGTTTTCCGTCATTGAGAAGTAGACGTACATATCCGAATTGTCGGAAACGGTGGTCAGCGGTTCGGGGATACTGGAACTCACCAACGCACCTACGCGATAAGGCAATGTACCTACCACTCCGTCTGCCGGACTCTTCACTACCGTATAAGAAAGGTTATTACGGGCGCTCCCTTCTTGTGCCTTGGCCTGCGCCAGTTGCGCTTTGGCAGCCAGAAGAGAATTTTTTGCCGTACTCAGATCGAAAGCGGAAACTACATTCTCCTTATACAGTTCCTCTTTGCTGTCGTAAGTCAGCTGTGCCGTCGCCAGAGACGCTTTGGCTGACTCCACATTCGCCACTGCCGTCTGCAGGGCTGCCTCATACGGCACTTGGTCGATGATGAACAGCGTCTGTCCGCTCTTCACCCGCTGTCCTTCGGTGACACTGACTTTTGTCAGCGTACCGCCTACCTGTGGATAAATATCGATGTCCTGACGTCCGCGGATAGTCGCCGAATAGGCACTCGAAATCATCCGGTCGGTCGGAGAGACGGTCATTACTTCATATCCTGTTTCCATTTGTGTGGGTGGAGCTTGCTTACAACCTGCAGCAGCAACCAGACAACCGAGCAATAATAGCCCTTGCTTCATTTTACATACCTTTTTACTCATTGTGTTACCTATTAAAATTTTTGATCGCGGCAAAGGTAGACTCTTTTCACCACAGAAAACTGGTCATAGTGTTTAGAGTTTTGTTCATTTTCGGAACAATATGAGCGATATTTAGTGAAAAAGTCCTATTTTTGCCCACTAAATAAGAATAGTTATGATACAGAGAAACTCTACCCTTGCCGTTCTCCGGGAATCATTTGTTGCCGGAAGCGATGAGAATTTGTCACCTATCATGCATCACCTCTGGAAAATGGAAGGGGGTGCCATCTATTTCTGCCGCAGTGGATGGGCACACGTCACCATCGATCTGAAAGAGTACGAAATCATCAAAAACACTCAGGTGGTACTGCTGCCGGGAAGCATTATCCGCATCAATGGCAGCAGCAGTGACTTCACAGCCTCCTTTTTCGGATTTCCCAAAGATATGTTTCGGGAAGCCTGCCTGCGGTTAGAACCGACCTTCTTCCGCTTTATGAAGGAAAGACCGTGCTATGTACTTCCCGATAAGGATACCGGAGCTATCAACGGATTGATACAGGCGACAACTGCTATTTATAATGATCGCGAGAACCGCTTCCGCAACCAGATAGCCAAGAATCATCTCCAATCCTTCATGCTGGATATTTACGATAAATGCTACCGCTACTTCGACAAACAGGAAATAGAAGGGGGAAGCCGGCAGGACGAAATCTTCAAGAAGTTTGTCGCATTGGTGCACGAAAACTGCATTTCACAACGGGAAGTTAACTTCTACGCCAACGAACTTTGTATTTCGACCAAATACCTGACAGGCATCTGCCGCAGTGTGACCGGAGATTCTGCCAAAAAGATCATTGATGATTTCGCCATTCTAGAGATCAAAGTACTGCTTCAGTCTACGGAGCTGACAATGCAGGATATAGCCGACCGGCTCGGTTTCCCGGACCAGTCGTATTTAGGAAGATATTTCAAACGGCATGAAGGAATGTCGCCTAGAGAATATCAAAACAGATATGTTATATAGCAATCAGAAAAAAGAAATAACCATTATACATTAAGGAGTACAGAGACCCGGATAGCAACCATAAGTTTGTGCAAAATCAGTCATTTTGCTATAAAATTAATAGAAATTATCATCTAAAGACAACAATGTATAACTTTTATTCCTACATTTGCAGCCAAATGATAACTTATTAATAAAAATACCAATACCATGGCTAAAATAACCAAAGAAGCCGCTTTGCTCTACCATTCGCAGGGCAAACCCGGTAAGATCGAGGTAGTTCCTACCAAACCTTACAGTACACAAACTGATTTATCACTTGCATACTCTCCCGGCGTGGCAGAGCCTTGCCTCGAAATAGAGAAGAATCCGCAGGACGCTTACAAATACACAGCCAAAGGCAACCTGGTAGCTGTTATTTCTAACGGTACAGCCGTACTCGGACTGGGTGACATAGGCGCACTGAGCGGCAAACCGGTGATGGAAGGCAAAGGTCTGCTTTTCAAAATCTACGCAGGAATCGACGTGTTCGATATCGAAGTGGACGAGAAAGACCCGGAGAAATTCATCGCTGCCGTAAAAGCAATCGCTCCTACTTTCGGCGGTATCAATCTGGAAGACATCAAAGCTCCCGAATGTTTCGAAATCGAACGCCGTCTGAAAGAAGAACTTGACATCCCTGTGATGCACGACGATCAGCACGGAACCGCTATCATCTCCAGCGCCGGACTGGTAAATGCCCTGCAAGTGGCCGGAAAGAAAATAGAGGATGTGAAAATCGTCGTAAACGGTGCCGGAGCATCTGCCGTATCCTGTACCAAATTATATGTATCACTGGGGGCACGCCTCGAAAATATCGTCATGCTGGACAGCAAAGGCGTTATCAGCAAGACACGTACCGACCTCAACGAACAGAAGAGATATTTTGCCACCGACCGCACGGATATCCACACACTGGAAGAAGCGATCAAAGGCGCTGATGTATTCCTCGGCTTGTCCAAAGGTAACGTACTGAGTCAGGACATGGTGCGCAGCATGGCTCCCATGCCGATCGTATTCGCACTGGCAAACCCGACACCGGAAATCTCTTACGAAGATGCAATGAGCGCCCGCCCCGACGTACTGATGGCAACCGGACGTTCCGACTATCCGAACCAGATCAACAACGTAATCGGCTTCCCGTACATCTTCCGCGGCGCACTCGATACACAGGCCAAAGCGATCAACGAAGAAATGAAAATCGCAGCAGTACATGCTATCGCCAATCTGGCAAAACAGCCTGTACCTGATGTAGTGAACACAGCATACCACGTCAACAACCTCTCTTTCGGTCCGGAATACTTCATCCCGAAACCGGTAGACCCGCGCCTCATCACTGAAGTTTCCTGTGCCGTAGCCAAAGCAGCCATGGAAAGCGGAGTGGCACGCACGGAAATCAAAGACTGGGACGCTTACTGCGTTCATCTGCGCGAACTGATGGGATACGAATCCAAACTGACCCGCCAGCTTTATGACACCGCCCGCCGCAACCCGCAACGTGTCGTATTCGC
>OJOH01001052.1_pt1 | contig 13864 bp, 9 predicted proteins | sample 1598201 | NCBI WGS metagenome assembly OJOH01 (sample SAMN03922462, study PRJEB24848) | human gut metagenome | isolation source: stool sample | host: Homo sapiens | place: Germany | collected 2009-11 | reverse complement strand
TAAGCTCTCAGGTCCCATGTTGAAAAGAAGATCGACGATACTCAGATTCGGCAGGAAGCCGAGACGTTCCTGGAAAACCTGATAATAAGGCCGGACTATGAAGTCCGGATCTTCTTCTTTGTAATTCTTTTTGGGATGGATACGCTCGCGGAAATCATCTTCATTGGGTGCAAAACTGCTCTGGAATGAAGTAGTACGTTCCATGTCCGGCTGTATATCTATCAGTGAACAGACCAGATGACACAGTTCTTCGTTGAAATCGACTAAAAACTCATATTTCTTCTCGTAGAAAGGTTGGAAATCATCTCTATAATATTCGAAAAAAGGAGTATGGTTATAAGCCGATGATAAAGCATTCCAGTGTAGATGACGCCAATTGCCGTGATCGGAAATGCGGATATCTTTTAGGGGACATTTCAGAGTATCGGGTTTGACGGTAGGGATGGAGAGAGCTAATTCGCCATCGGGTGCTGCAATGGTGCAACGGTTACGGTAGGTTTGCTTCACATAATGATCGTGCTGTTCGATAAAGATTTTATCGTATGCCACCAACTTGGCGTAATATTCTACGGGTGCCAGATAGGCGGAAGAGAGGTATATGGTTTTCATGAGATAATTGGTTCTTCGCAATTTGTAATTTATACTTCGTAATTAGTAATTCGTACTTCATTTATCTTACCGTTTTCCACATTCTTTTCCAACGATAACCATTGAACAATCCTGTTTCTGTCTTTTTGGAAAACCAGATGAGCGAAGCTTTACCGATGATGTGGTCTTTGGGTACAAAGCCAAACAAGCGGGAATCAGAGAGATTGATAGAGTTATTAGCACCTACCCAGTAGTAATCCTTGGTGAAATAGCAATGCTGTACAGGCTTCCCGTCAATGTACAAAGTATCGTTCTTTATTTTAGCTTGTTTATTCTCATGCAGTACAAGTGTGTTGCGTAGTAAAGTACGGTTCCACGGATATACACGCACCGGTTTACCTTTGCCGGGAACGATCAACGGGCGCAGGGCTTCTATGGAGTCTCCTTCATTCAGTAACTTTATCCAGCAATTGCCATTCATAGCCTGTTCCAGCAGATAATATTCGTAGCGGCTGAAACTGCGCACATGGGTGCTGTCATTACTTCCCATCAATCCGTCGTTGGTGATGGAAAGAGTATGCATGAGTGACGTAATCAGATTTTCTTTTGAAGCGGGGTACGAATACAGTCTTTTCTTATCCGGGTTAAACTGTGCCTCCGGAGAAATAACGGAGAAAAGAGAATCGACCAATAACGTATCTCCCGGAACTCCGAGACAGCGGCTGATATAGATTTCCCGGCGGTCGATGACAGGTTGCCGGATTCCGGCAGGATTATTGAACACTACGATTTCTTGCCGACGTACAGGACTCTCACACCAGCGATGATAAGAGAAAAGCGACATGAAAGGAACCCGCAGCCCGTAACTCCATTTGTTGACGAGGATACGTTCACCCTGAAAAATGGAATTCTCCATGCCGGTGGAAGGGATAAGGCAGGACGTGAAAGCAAATCCCCGGAGCAGAAGCACTACGACTACTGCTCCGGCAAATGCTAGTATCCATTTGAATTTACGAATGTTCATCAACTTTTATCACCTTATCACTCTATTCTATCCGTACACTTATCAGTCTACCCACTTGAAGAGGCGGTTCCAGCGAATCTTGCCGTCGAACCATCCACGGTCTTTGTCAAGCGATAGCCATACAACAATCGGTTTGCCCACTACGTGATCTTCGGGTACAAAACCCCAATAACGGGAGTCGGCGGAGTTGTGACGGTTGTCACCCATCATCCAGTAATAATCCATTTTGAAGGTATACTCGTTGGTCTTTTCACCATTGATGTAGATACCGTCCGGTTTCACTTCCAACTTATTGCCTTCGTAGGCTACGATGCAACGCTCATAGATAGGCAGGTTGTCTTCTGTGAGGGTAATGGTAGCTCCTTTGGCAGGAATCCAGATCGGACCGTAATTGTTGCGGTTCCATTTGGTATAAAGATTGAGCGGATACATCTGTCCGGCATAATCTTCGGGTTCCATTACTATTTTGCTGATTAGCTTTTTGTTGCCCAAAAGCGTTTCATACATCTTCTTGGTTAGCGGGAAATGATATACCGGATTCAGTTTGCCCTGTGCATTCCGGCTGTCCAGTCCCATTTCCAGCAGTCCGCTTTCCCAGCCGGAGTCTTCTATCAGCATGGTGTCGTCCTTGCTGATACCCAGTTCACGAAGCATATCTTCGGGAATGTACGGACCAGTGGTCTGTACGAAATAGTTGAATTGCAGGTTTTCGGGGTTCTCAATCGCTTTACCGTCAATCATCACCTGTCCGTCTACAATCTGAAGGGTATCACCGGGCAGGCCGACACAACGCTTCACATAATTCTCGCGACGGTCTACCGGACGCCAGAGGACTTCTCCGTAAGTACGCGGGTTGTTCATTATCTGTTTACGTCCGGCAGCATAGTACAAATCATAAATAGCACGTTGCTGGGCGCGTGTCAGACTGTCCATTTCAATCTGTTTGGAATAGATACGTTGTCCCTCGCCGTAAGCCAGCGTATAGAAGTCCGTTGTCTGTTGGTAGTTCACTGCTACCGTATCTCCTGCGGGGAAGTTGAAGACAACAATGTCATTCAGTTTCACTTTGCCGAAGCCTGGTACCCGTTTGTACTTCCATTGTGGCCACTTGATATATGATTTAGTATTGAAGACAGGCAGTGTATGCTGCGCCAACGGCATGGAAAGGGGAGTGTTCGGTACGCGGGGACCGTAACTCATCTTGCTTACATACAGGAAGTCGCCCACCAGCAATGATTTTTCCAATGAAGAAGAAGGAATCTGATAATTCTGGAAGATGTAGATATTGACGAAGTAGACAGCAACCAACGCAAACACGATGGCGTCTACCCAGCTCATGATACTGCGGACAGCCGGATTCTTCGACTTCTTCCAAAAAGACCAGGGAATTTTCTTTGTGATATAAATATCGAAAATGAAAGGAACAACAATCAATCCCCACCAACTCCGTACCCAGATAAGGAAGATGAGGTAAAGTAGAATAGCAGTGGCACATTTGATCCATTGTGCGCGTGTGGCTTGTCTCATAATGTTATATTTGTTTAGAACTAGCTTCTGATATTTTAGTCATTCAAGAACGGGAATAAATCACTCATACCCAAAAAACCTTCGTGTGTGGCAGTATATTCGGCTGCCAATACGGCTCCCAATACAAACCCGCCGCGGCTCTTGGCATCGTGGGTGATAGAAATGGTGTCTACATCGGACTCATAACGGATGGTATGAAGTCCGAAAACTTCACCCTCACGGATGGAACTGATAGGAAGTTCGTTAGGAGCACAATCGTTGGTTCCGCTAATGGTTCCGTCCGGCGCAAGGAAAGTTCCTTTCACCCATTTGTCTTTACGGTCTATCTTTTCCAGAATACCTTCCGCCAGTGTAATAGCTGTTCCGCTGGGGGCATCCAGCTTGTGGATATGATGTGTCTCGCTCATGGTGACATCGTATGCAGGGAACTGATTCATGATTTTAGCCAGATACTTGTTGAGAGCGGAGAAGATGCTGACTCCCAGGCTGAAATTGGACGACCAGAAGAGTGTTTTGCCCCCTTCCGTGCAGAGCTTCTTGATTTCTTCGCCGTGCTCCGCCATCCATCCGGTACTGCCCGATACCAGTTTCACACCGGCTTTGAACGCTTTCATATAATTGCTGTAAGCTACCATCGGATTGGTAAACTCAATGGCCACATCGGCCGATTTGAATGCTTCCGATTCGAAGTCATCCTGATTATTGATGTCAATGATGCAGACGATTTCATGTCCGCGACTACGGGCAACCTTTTCTATCTCTTTGCCCATCTTTCCGTAACCGATCAGTGCTATTTTCATTGTTTTCTGACTTATATTCAAAATAATAGTCGCAAAGATAAGATTTTTATTACATTTGCAGCGCACATTAACGTCTTGTTAACATGGAACATCTTCTCCACTACGTGTGGAAACATAAATTATTTCCCCTGAAAGTACTGCAAACCACCAACGGCTTACCGGTAGAAGTGATTGACCCCGGTCTGCAAAACCCCAACGCCGGTCCCGACTTTTTCAACGCGAAACTAAAGATTGACGGCGCCTTATGGGTGGGAAACATCGAAATACATACACATTCTTCCGACTGGTTCCGCCACGGACATCATTCTGACAAAACATACGATTCTGTGATTCTTCATGTAGTAAGCGAAGCAGATACGGAAATAACCCGTTCCAACGGTGAACAGATACCGCAACTGTTACTTACCTGTCCGGAAAATGTGCAATTGCATTACCACGAACTTTGTGTAGCCGATCAGTATCCGGCTTGCCATCCCATCCTTGCCTCTCTTCCCAAACTTACCATTCATTCCTGGCTGACCGCTTTGCAAACAGAACGTTTGGAGCAGAAAGCCCGATTAATCACACAGCGTCTCGCGCTTTGTAACCGTAATTGGGAAGATGCATTCTTTATCACCCTTGCCCGTAATTTCGGTTTTGGCTTGAATGGGGATGCTTTCGAAACGTGGGCGGGATTACTGCCGTTTCGTGCGCTGGATAAGCACCGGAATGATTTGTTTCAGATAGAGGCTTTTTTCTATGGTTTGGCGGGATTGTTGGAAGAAACGTTTCTGAAAAAGGAACAGGAAGACGAGTATAGTCTCCGTCTTTGCAAGGAGTTCCGTTATTTGCAGCGGAAGTTTGAAATCGGGCAGGGGATGGACGCTACGTTATGGCGTTTTCTACGGCTTCGTCCGGAAAACTTTCCGCATATTCGCCTGGCGCAGTTGGCTTATCTCTATCAGAAAGGGGATAAGTTGTTTTCACGTTTGTTGGAAGTGGAAACTCTGGCAGATGTGAGAAACTTACTGGATGCCCGTACGTCTCCTTATTGGGAAAATCATTATTTATTCGGACGACTTTCTTCACAAAAGGAGAAGGCGATGGGAGAGCGTTCCAAGGATCTGATTATCATTAATACAGTGGTTCCTTTTCTTTATACATATGGCTTGCATAAGGCAGATGAACGAATGTGTGAACGTGCCGGACGTTTTCTGGAAGAATTGAAGGCGGAGAGCAATCATATTATCCGTTCGTGGAGCGATGCCGGGCTGCCGGTTGTCAGTGCGGCGGATAGTCAGGCGTTGATACAGTTGCAAAAAGAGTATTGTGATAAGCGAAAGTGTCTGTACTGTCGCTTCGGTTATGAATATCTGAAACATACATAGATTTGGGAAATTGATTATATAGGCGCAAATATTTAGTTCTTAAAATAACCAAGATGCCAAACTTGTCATTATCTTTGCGCCGTCAATTAAACTCTTAATTTGTATAGTGTTATGAGAGCTAAAAAGTTTGTATGCTGCTTGCTGGCTATGCTGCTGCTCGCCGGTGTTTCGTTTATCTCCTGCGGTAATAGTTCCAAGGCAAAAGCCGATAGTGAACTGACTACGCAAAACGGTGAAGATTTCAAATCGTTTCTGGATAAATTTACTTCCAGTGCAGCCTTCCAGTATACTCGTGTCAAGTTCCCATTAAAGACCCCGATTACTTTATTGGCAGATGACGGCGAAACCGAAAAGACGTTCCCTTTCACTAAGGAAAAATGGCCGTTGCTGGATAGCGAAACCATGAAGGAAGAACGTATCACCCAGGAAGAAGGGGGAATCTATGTCTCCAAGTTTACGCTGAATGAACCGAAACACAAAATCTTTGAAGCGGGCTATGAAGAGTCCGAAGTGGATTTGCGTGTCGAGTTCGAATTGCAGGCCGACGGGAAATGGTATGTGGTGGATTGCTATACAGGCTGGTATGGATATGACTTGCCGATTGGGGAGTTAAAACAGACTATTCAGAATGTGAAAGAAGAAAATGCCGCATTCAAAGAAATACATCCGTAGAGATAAGTATCAATATCAAGTATTAAGTATCAAGTATTAGCCAGTCATTTAATACTTAATACTTGATACTTAATACTTATTATTAGGGTTCTCCTACATAATATCCTAGTTCGGATTCTTTTCCGTCTACCATCTCCCTGACAATGCCGTTTTTAGTGTTGAAATCCTGATAGAGTTCTTCATAATCACGTGTATAATCTGCGTCGGGGACTACGTTAACATCAAATTTTAGTTCTGCTTTTCCATTTGGGAGCATATTGCCGAAAATCCGGATGCGGTGAACAACTTCGCCTACATTCTTGATGCTGTTGTAGGTTGCCTTGAATTGCCTGATACCGTCTTCGGGAATGATGATATGCGAACTTTTATCCAGAATGATACAGCCACAGGAAGGTTGCATTTCTGAAATGATTAACGGAGCGTCTCCCGTGTTGGTGATGGTAAACATGATATCGAGTTGCTGACCTTGCTTGATAGGGTAATAGTGCCTGACGGAATCTTTTATCGTCATGCTGGTGGGACGTACTTCCTTTCTGCACCCTGTAAAGTAGAGCGGAAGTGCCGTCAGTAGTAAAATATAGAATATAGATTTATTCATTGTTGCCATTTATTTTTGTTATATCACTTTTTCAGCATCTAAGGGATGAATGCAATTTCATCGATACCCATTTGCGTTCCCGGCTTCTTTAAACAACTGATTTTTATGCTTAATTGTTCTGTTCCGTTCAGGTCTGCCGGAACGGTGGCTTTCATCATTTCTCCTTTTTCCGGGGAGTCTTCCGGTTTCAAGTCTATTGTTTTATAGGCTACTCCGTCTTTCAGCAGTTGAATCTGCTGTGGCGCATAGATGCGGTGGCGGGGAAGATTCAGAAAACTGATATAGAATGTTCCTGATGCATTGAGTCCTTTAACCGGCAGGTTGATGGTACATTCTTCTCCCGGAATGATAACCCAACCGCAATGATAGTCTCCGGGTAAACCGTGAGTGCCATCGGTCAGTTTCTTTGAATCATTTTTATTTAGTTTAGGGGTTGCGGAAGGATGCATTCCCAGAAACAAACTTTTCTTTATGTCGGAAGCAAGTATATATTGTTCCCATTCCTTTATATAATAGTCAATCTCATAAGCTGACTCATTATAATATTCCATTCCGGCAAATGCTTTATGCTCTTTGAGCTGGGCGATCCATTCACGAGCTTGGGGAAGCGGTTGAATATCCTTTCCATTCCGCTTGGCATATCCGTAAGCGTCGAAACCGTGGTCACGTGCTAATTCCATGCGCGTGAAAGACAAAGCGGTCTGAAGCTCGTGCAGCTTTTTGCGCTCTTTCCCTTTTGCTTCGGAAACAAAATCTCCCATTTCATCATAGAATTTGATAAACTTCTCCGGATAGAGGAATCCTTTTTCCGATTCTCTGATACCGGCGTAAAGTCCGAGCCGCTTTTCGGACTGGGCGTTGTTTTCTAGCTCTGTGTAGTAATCGTACAGCCATTTTTTGGATACCGGGTATTCCTGATTGAAATAGCTTTTAATTAACTCATCAACCGGAAGTTCCGGGTTGATAAGAAGGGCTGATAATACAAAAGTCCTCATTTCATCGAAAGAAGAATAGCTGTAACCGCTTCCGTTGAAGAATATGCCGCTGGCTCCGTGTTGTTTGAAAAGTTGGAGTCTTTGCTGGGCTATCTTTAATATGGGGAAAGGAGTGAGGTAGTCGTCGAAGTTGTTGATATAGTCCCATATATAGATGTTGTTCGTTACTTTCTTCCAGTTGTCGAGTTGTTCCGCAAATTTCTTGTCTTGCTCGTCCTTGCCGTCTGTCCGGCGGAGCGGGTAGTCGATAGCGCTGACAATTACCCCGACGTTAGGCGGGAGCTGCTTGTCTGTGACTTGTTGCGTAGTCAGGTAGGAAGTCGTAAAGAACGTGTGTTTGGGAAAACGCTGCGACAGGCGGAGGATCAGTTCCGTAACGGCGGGAGTTGCGTTCTTCTCTGTATTTCCCAATGCGGTGCAGGTGGCACACGTACAGGCGTACGGAGTATCATCCGGTGCGATTACAAAACGGAAATTCCCCTTTTCACCGAAGTTATCTACGATGTAACTTTCTATCTGGCGATACATATCCTCGGAAGAGAAACACAGTTGTGAGTCATCTGTTTTCCCGTGAATGGTGGCATATACTTTCTCTGCATCTTTTCCCAGTACTTTTCGCAGGTTGTGTCCCCATATTCCCCAGCTGTCATCAAAGTTGTTCAGGCCGATAACGCCTGTATGATCGGCGTTCAGGCCGTATGGAGAATAAATACTTTGATAGTCAAATGCAAAAGCTCCGCAAGTATCATTAAGGTTGATAAGGGCGGGAGGAAGATCCGAACCGTCTATGCGCGGGTCTTCTTTGCTGATCTTCTTTATCAGTTGGTATTGCAGCCATAACATTTGTTTGTCGTCACTTGCGGTCAGTCTGATATCCGAACCTTTGCAGGCTACTTTGAATCCTCTCTGCAATGTTGGGTCTATCTGTATGATGATGCGCCACATGTCCATTTCGGAAACGCCAAAAGCTACTATTTCATCGTCGTTTGCACGCTTCTTGAGATGTTCGTACAGGTATTTCGCCCACCGGGTGTCTCTGTCGGTCGGATCCTCACCAATGGTGACGAGATACCCTTCTTTAGATGGGAACATCTCCGTGCGTGCCTGCATACGGCAGCCGGATAAAAGGCAGCAAATACATATCATTCCTGCCAATATGGGGCAAAGCGTATCAGAATGAAATATAGACTTGTGCATAGATGTTATATAAATTTTTATAGCGTGTCGATATGGATTCTATCGGGTTGAGCGGACTGCTCCCTCGCACGGTGTTGGTCTGGTTATAATAGGTATTCCAAGTACCCATCAGACCTATGGTAATATTAGGACTGACCATGTATTGGCCTCCCAGTCCTACCATTGTATTGGTGTGTGAGAAAGAGCCGGGCAGCGCGTAATCCAATACAGCCGTTTCCGGGGCCGATCCGATACTTGCCATGGCGTTGATATTCGTCTTTCCGTCATTAGCCGGGAAGTATTTGGCACCAATCTGTGCATTGTAGTAGAAGTTGGAATTGAAGAAATGCATATCTATCTTCGTGTTGAGGCGAACGACTTCGATAGTTTTGGCTAATTCTCCGCCTACGGTGAGCAGGTTGGTCTTTGACTCATTCCAGCCGGTAAATAGATAACCGTTATCTCCGGTGCCTCCTGTAAAGAATTCGTCGTTCCATTCATAACGTTTCGTATAGGCAGCTACACGTCTGTATCCCACATGTGCTCCTATTTCCCAGTCATTCTTGAGATAATGCCGCACGGCAACATCGGCGGTAATATCCGGGAAGTATTTGGTAGCAAAGGCGGCATTGACCGTAGTGCTCCACTTCGGTGAGAAGTGATGCGTCCATTCTCCCTGTACCTGGATGCCGACCCCTCCCGGTGTCTGTTCTTCAGCCTCCATGCTGTCGCTTGCCGAGCCGCTTCGTCCTGCATAGTTGAGACGTCCCGTGTAGCTGTTCTTCTGGCCTTTTCGGGTGTATTCGGCGGTGGCAACGGAGGTAATGATGTCTTCTTCTCCGTAGCGTGCACGAAGGTAGGTCAAAGCGATCTCATTCTTGAGCATCATGCTTCTAAGGCCCGATAAGTGCCGTTGGAAAGAACGGTATTCCATGATGGAAGGCTCGTAATACTTTTGATAATAATAGGCTGAATCCGCTTGTCTGTTGGCTTCATATACCACGCCTTTGGTGTATTTCAATGACTTGTTCTGGCTGTCGTAAAGCAAAGCTGTATCAAGAACAGCGAGAGCTTTTTCGGGTTCTTTCGCCTTTGTCAGTTGCAGGGCACGATATTCGCTGCTTTGTGAGAATGCGCCTATAATCTCTTTGTTGCTCGGGTATTTATTGAGTATCGGTTTCAGGAATTCCAAAGAAGCTTCGTATCTCTTGTCGCGCTCAAGGACAGTAGCCCTCTTTGCCTGATAGAAAGGTTCTTCAGGATAGTAATTGATTCCTTGTGCTGTATATTTCTCGAATTCATCGTATTTTCCGAGTAAACCGGATGAGTTAATGGCATACCGTAATCCAAGATCGCTCGATGGATTCAGGCTGACCAGTTTGATGGCTTCTTCGTATGCTTTCTTCGTAGCTCCGGCTTCCATGCACTTTTTGATGTAGGGCACTGCCAGTTCCTCGTATCCGATGACGTAGAAGATACGCATATCCTCGTCGCTCTGCTCGATGGCAGACAAATATAGTTGCAAAGCCTCTTCGGTTTTGTTCATTTTATCGAGAATAAAGGCCCTTTTCAACGTACCATTCTCGTAATCCGGGAAGTGAAGGGTGATGGTATCCAATGTGGCAAGTGCTTCATTGTAACGTTTCATATTGATATAGCAACTCAAGGCTTTTTCCCATGCGGCACCGTTCACGTCGTTGTCTACATGTTTTTGAGATACAAACAATACGTGCGGCAATGCTTCTGCGTACAGACCAAGTTCCATCAGTTTTTCAGCTTTCTTCATGTGTTGTGCGCTCATGGCAAGCGTAATATCATAATCATCAGGATACATCTCATACATCTTTTTCAGCGTTGAATAGGCAAGATCATCCTCATTCATCTGGCGATAAAGCATATATTCTTTATAAAGAATTCCTTTATCATTGTTGCCATATTGTTTTTTAGCTTCTCTGATATAGAAGAGTGCGTCATCGGTATATCCCCGGGTGACGGAAGTGTTCAGCAGGTAGTCTAATGCTTCCTTGTTCTTGTTGCCTCCTTCGTAGGCCATGCCATATAATACATAAGGATCCCGCTGCTTCTCTGCTCGGGCAGCCTCCATTAACAGGTCGTTATACATACGCCGTATGGCAGGGCTGTTGTTTCTTCGCATTTGCTCGCGTATAAACACCAGAGCTTCCGGATAACGTGCCAATTCACTAAGGATACTCGCCCTTTTGACGATAAGCGCACCGCTTCCCGGTATGGCAGCCAAACCGTTGGATGACCAGCCTAGAGCAGCTTCCCGGTTTCCTTCCTGTAAATGCAGGTTGATGATGTCCAGGTAATATTCTTCGTTTTGAGGAGATACTTTGATTAGCTCCGTCAGTCTCTCGATCGCTTCTTTCCGGTTACCGCCTTTTTTCATTTGTTGGTAGCCTACTTCCATGCTGTAGATGTAATCCTTCCTTAGAATGGTATCGTTCGGGTAAATCTGATTGATTCGTTTCAACAGGCGATCCGCTTCCACATCATTGTTCTGCTTGCGGTATAGTTCAATCTTCCTTCGCCATAAGCCTCTCCAATACGGATTCACTTCCAGCAACTCATTAACGTAGCAAATGGCACTGGAGTAGTTTTCGGTAATATCTTCCACGTCTACCAGCAGGTGTTTGGCATTGACGTTGTTATAATTGTCGTCTATTGCTTTAACAAGATGATAACGCGACTGGTCATAATTCTTTTCGTGAAACCAGTATTTGCCCATGAGCCATTCAAGGTCAGAAACATTCGGGTATTTCTGAAGGCCCTCCTCCAACAGCTCTTTTCCTGCTTCCCATTCCTCGTTCGCAAAATGCTCCTGCACAATCTGGGCATATTGCTCCGGCGTCTGGAATCCATTATCGGTTCCGGAGGAAGAGGTTATCAGCAAAAACAGACAACCTAATAAGGTGATCTTATGGAGAAATTCTCTGTTCATTCTATCTTGTCTTTAATCTTTCTTTCTTGTTTAAATCGTAGCCGGTTCAGGCTTCATAGCCGATGTTTCAGCATCATCCGTATTTTCTTCTTTCTGCTTGAATCCTTTACGCTCCATATTCTTCCACTTGAAGTCTCTATTGGTCAGATAACTAAGGTATCCTCTCAATGAACAGAAAGTGATGATGGGATGATAGAAGATGGGCTCCAATATGGACGCTATGATAATCCACAGGTATTCGTATCCTCTTTTATAAAGCATCCCGACGTAATAGTCGTAGGTAATAACGACGATGGAAAGGAACTGGCAGAACGTATAGATCGTCAGGTAAATCATCCATGCCGTGTTCCAGTTGACTGCTCCTGTAAAGGCCAGATAGATAAATACTATCAAACCGACGAGCTCGATGATCGGCGCCAGAAACTCAAAAACGAACATATAAGGCAGAGTTAACAGTCCCATCTGTTTATACGTCTTTTTGAAAATCATCTTACGATGGATATTAAGTGTCTGGAACAATCCCCGTGCCCAACGGGTACGTTGCCGGTAAAGCATTGCCAGGTTGGGAGGTCCTTCCGTCCAACAACAAGTATCAGGAATCTGTACGATCTTATAAGGACGGGAGAAGTCGCACATGTATCCTACCATGCGGGTAATGAGGTCCATATCTTCTGCAAAGGAAGTACCGTCGTATCCTCCGGCTGCAATGGCTACGGAACGGTCGAAAAGACCGAATCCACCGGAAACATTCGGCATACCATTGATTGCGGACCATCCCATCTTACCAATCAGATAGGAACGCATGTATTCCAGATTCTGGAAAAGTGGAATCGGTGTACGGGGAGTTCTAACGTCTATGATTTGTCCGTCTTTCACGACGCATCCGTTAGCCATCAACATCGTTCCGCTGACTGCAATTACTTGTTTTTCTGAAGATATAATGGGCGAGATACAACGATAAAGAGCATACTTTTCCAAAATGCAATCCACATCCGTGCAGATAAAATAAGGATGAGAAGCAACGTTGATACCCGCATTGGATGCATCCGCTTTAGTTCCTCCATTTTCTTTGTCTACAACGATGAGTCGGCTGTATTTCGGGTTGGAGGATTTGAGGAGTCTTCGGAACGGTCTGGTTTTGATTCGCTCGATATAAGCATAGGGCACTTCTACCAGTTCATAATATTCGGTCATCTTTTCCAATGTACTGTCCGTACTTCCATCATTTACAATAACCACCTCGAAAAGCGGATATTCCAATGCAAGCATGGAGTTCACATTATCAATGATTGTCTTTTCTTCATTGAAGGCAGGAGCAATTACCGAAATGCCCGGTGTATAGGGGGATTCCTTGATTGTTTTCCGCATATAGCTTTCCACATAGTAATCCTTTCTCCGTTTTAGAGAAATGAAAGAGAGGAAGGCGAATGTGACGAAGAATATCGCCAGCATGCTCGTATAAAAGAATACGAAATAATTGAAGAATGTAAATATTATATCTCTCATGTTCTCTAGTTTAACTGGTTGATTAACGGATGCTTGGTGTGGGCAAACAATATAGCTGTGTGGGAATCTGCTTTTCTCTCCAATTGATCGAATGTTTTTCTTCCCATTGAACTGTATTCATAGAGGGCTTTCAGGATGATACGTTTTGTCCCCCAGTTGTCTGCTTCATCATAAGCATTGTAAAGAAATCCTAAAGCCTTATCTGTTTTCAGGTCTGCAACAGCCGAAATGATTTGTCGCCTGACTTCTTCCGGTTGTACATTATACATTTCAATCAGCTTAGGTTCAACCTCTTTGTATTTTAGTTTACCTAAAGTCTTGATCGCTTCACCTCGTATTTCCACAGAACGGGCATTGAGTTGCTTCGCGAGAATTGGGGCACTTTCGGTTTCATTATATAGCCGGATTTCGTTGATAAAGAATATCTTAACGTTTTCTTCAGCTGAAGTATTCACCCATTTAATAAAGGTGGGTGTGTTATATCCCACTTTCTTACGGTGCTCCAAGATAGCGTGTAACTCCATCATGTCCCATTGCCTTAACTTCATGCCGATGTCTTCGTCGAAGAAACGGAACGGATCTCCCTGGCTTAGCCACATATAAGTGTAGCGTGCAGAGTTCCTCAATTCTATTTCACGATGATAGAGGA